>WSSedL1CaDRAFT_10001497_pt1 | contig 13510 bp, 14 predicted proteins | sample WetSurSL1Cattail_FD_9464 | JGI IMG/M metagenome (IMG submission 9464)
TAGAAGCCAATAACTCATAACCTCTATCCGTAAAAAACCATCTTCTACTAAATACTTTATACTTATTACTATATATTTACGACTATTTTCTCAGCTTTATAGGACGATCTCACCAACGGTCCGCTTTCTACAAACATAAAACCTTTTTGAAGGCCAATTTGTTTATATTCCTCGAATTTTTCAGGAGTAATGTATTCCAGCACTGGATAATTTTGCCTTGTGGGCTGGAGGTATTGACCAAGTGTAAATACTTTGCAGTTTACAGCCAGCAAATCATCCATGGTTTGGAGAATTTCAGCCTCAGTTTCGCCCAAGCCAAGCATGATTCCTGATTTTGCCATTAAGCCACTTTGAGCAATGTATTTTATCACTTCAAGGCTGGTTGCATATTTGGCACGACTTCGAATCACCGGGGTGAGACGAGCTACTGTTTCGAGATTGTGCGAAATTACTTCAGGAGCGGCATCAATCACTTGGACAATTAGCTCTTGCTTTCCATCAAAGTCAGGAATCAAAGCCTCAATGGTCGTGTCGGAATTAAGCAGTTTTACTTGCCGTATAGTTTCTGCCCAATGCCAGGCACCACCATCTGGCAAGTCGTCACGATCAACAGAGGTGAGTACACAATGTTTTAATTTAAGTTCCTGTACCATTTGGGCCACCTTCAATGGCTCATCACTATCAACAGGTAATGGCTTGCCCGTTTTTACATTACAAAACTTGCATGCGCGTGTGCAAATATCGCCTAAGATCATGAGTGTAGCAGTTCCCCTCTCCCAGCAATCAGCTTGATTCGGGCAGTTACCACTTGTGCAAATGGTATGAAGATGGTATTTTTTAACGAGCGAGTTTACTTTAACAAACTCTTCTCCTCTGGGGAGTCGTATTTTAAGCCATTCGGGTTTTCGCAGGAAATTTTCTTTCATCCGATTATTTCAGAGATTTGCAATTTAAACCAATCGGTTTTAGCTAATTCAGCAGGAATTATATGTTGCCTTTCGGGGATGGCTTTACCATAATCTTTTGCAGGAAAAACCTTATAAAATATTTCAAAATCATCGCTTTCAATCATGTTAACTATAGCTCTGCCATTACTAATGAAAGATTTCTTTAATGCAGCATTTTCATTCTCTTTGTAGAAAGGATATCCCCTACGTGCACTGTCTATACCATAAACAATGTTAGTTTTTTCTTTATTTTTCGCATTGGTCAATTGTGATACGTACAATGCTCTATCAAACGGCACCTCCTTTTTAGCAAAATATTCACACAAATTGTCGGGGTGATAATAATAATTCTCAATACTATAGAAATTCAAAATTCTCAATCGGGAATAAACTGATAAAAGGTTTTGAATTTCATCATCCGTAAGAAAATCCCGATCAACAAGTCCCAAAGTATTCAGATTGATTGATTTTTGAAATACATCCTGTTTGTCTATACCCACACAAAACAACGTATCCTTAAGATTTAAATCATTATAAACAGGGGTATTTTTATTTTCGCTGAAAACCATTCGCCTATTTTCAACCATCCTTGAAATAAAATCTTTTGACACTGCAATGTCAAAAACTGCAAAGTCGTTTTTGAGTTGAGGAACTATGATTTGGGGTTTGTCATAATCCAAATCATCAAAATCCAGGATGACTGAACTTTTAGACTGATTGGCATAGTCTATAAAACCCAGCGAATGAGATGCTGTCCACAATTGACAATTATCTGGAATCCAATGCTCCACAATTTCCTTCAACATATTAAATTGGAGCTTCGTATTAAGATGTATATCAAGTTCATCATAAAAATAGATGGTATCCTTATAATAATCCTTGCGGCTTAACAGGTTAATTAATATGTTGAAAACTTCTTTTTCTCCTGCACTCAAAAAATTGTAATGAATTTCAGATGCTCCCTTTTTAAAATTAATTTGAGCTACTTTTCCTTCCAAAGGTGGAATGATTTCAACAAGTTCCAGTTTAGTTCCATTACCTGCTCCAAAGATATTCTCCAACGCTTTATTAATTGGTTCGATGTATGTCTCTTTAATTTTTTCTTTGGTCGTTTCTGTACGAAAAAACTCCTTCAAAATTATTTCTGTAATCCGTTCTATGTCATTTTCAAACCTGTTATCACGGTCAATATAAGTCCTTGGTCTATCAGTATCCTTTTCAATGTCCACAATCTCCCCTTGCCCAAGTGATGTTCGTGTTAATCGTGGCACTTGCCTAAAACTCGAGCGTCCATAGAAGTTTTCGGCCTTAAAATTAACTGAAAACCCCGAAATGTCATGTTTAGCAGACAAGCCTTCATAAGAACTAATATTGATAGAATATAACTGATCCTCAATCTTTCGATAATAGGTTTCATTTTCAAATGGGGCTCCCTTTCTTCTTCCCGAAACAAATTCAAAAGCATCAAAGATGCATGATTTACCTGATCCATTAGCTCCGATGAGTAAAACAAGCTTTGCATCTTCAGGGATTAAATCAATGGTCAGATCTGTAAACCGTTTAAAAGATTGTAATTCTACCTTTTTAATTTTCATGTCAAGCCAAATTTTATTCAAAACTACAAAGTTTTCACTTTTTTCTGACACTTCAGTTACTTAAATTAAAAGTACCTAAATATTATCCATAAAGCACATCTAAATTCATTGTTTCTGATTAAACCCAAATTAATTTTATCTTTGCAGAAATTTTAGGAATTAATGGACAATTTGGAACTTAGCGAACAAGAGATTATACGCCGCAACTCGTTGGAAGAGCTTCGGAAATCGGGTATCGACCCATATCCACCCGAAGGATTTGAAATCAATGTAAATACAACTGAAATCCTAACCAATTATAAACCGGAACTGAATAATTATCAGGATGTATCCATTGCTGGACGTGTTATGAGCAGACGAATCATGGGCAGTGCCTCATTTGCCGAATTACAGGATGAAAAAGGCCGCTTACAGATTTATATAAAACGAGATGATATTTGTCCCAATGAAGACAAGTCGTTATATAACAGCGTGTTTAAAAAACTTTTGGATATTGGCGATATCATTGGAGTGAAAGGTTTTGTGTTCATCACCCAGATGGGCGAGATCTCCATTCATGTGAAGGAATTAAAAGTGTTAAGTAAATCGATTCGTCCTTTGCCTATTGTAAAGGAGAAAGACGGACAGTTATTTGATGCTTTCACTGATCCCGAGCAACGGTACCGTCAGCGCTATGTTGACTTGCTGGTAAACCCGAATGTAAAGGACGTGTTTATCAAGCGTACAAAGATTTATAACACCATGCGAGAGTTTTTCAACTCCAAAGGTTACCTTGAAGTTGAAACGCCAATATTACAAGCCATTCCTGGAGGAGCTACGGCCCGTCCGTTCATGACTCATCACAATGCACTCGATATGCCATTATACTTACGCATAGCCGATGAGCTTTACCTAAAACGTTTAATAGTAGGAGGATTTGACGGAGTATATGAATTTTCCAAAGACTTCCGTAACGAAGGCATGGATCGTACGCACAATCCTGAGTTTACGGTTATGGAAATCTATGTGGCCTACAAAGATTACAACTGGATGATGGACTTCACCGAAGAAATGCTTGAAAAAGTTGCTCTTGCATTACATAATGACACCAAAGTTCCCTTTGGCGATAAGGTCATCGATTTTAAGAGACCATTCAAACTGATAACCATGTTGGATGCCATCAAGGAATATACCGGTATAGATATTAACGGCATGAACGAAGTCCAACTCCGCGATGTATGCAAGCAGCTAAATATCGAAGTCAACGCAACCATGGGCAAAGGCAAGCTTATTGATGAAATATTCGGCGAAAAATGTGAAGGGAATTTCATACAGCCTACCTTTATCATAGACTATCCTGTGGAAATGTCACCCTTATGTAAGAAACACCGCAACAACCCGGAACTTACTGAACGTTTTGAGTTGATGTTAAATGGTAAAGAGCTTTGCAATGCTTATACCGAGCTGAACGACCCAATTGACCAATATGAACGTTTTAAGGATCAGTTAGCCCTCTCGGAAAAAGGCGACGACGAAGCCATGTTTATCGATAACGATTTTGTACGTGCCCTGGAATACGGCATGCCTCCAACATCAGGCATGGGTATAGGCATGGACAGATTGACGATGATTATGACCAATCAGCCTTCCATTCAGGACGTATTATTTTTTCCGCAGATGCGGCCTGAGAAAAAAGCTCAAAAGGATGATGATAGCGCTTATACAGCAATAGGTATACCTGCTGAATGGATACCAATAATTCAAAAATTGGGCTTTACCAAAGTGGAAAGCCTTAAACAAATTGGTCCAGGCAAGTTATTTAATGACTTGTGCGGCTTTAACAAAAAAAATAAACTCGGCCTCGCTAACCCTTCTATTGAAGATGTTAAGAAATGGTTGAGTTAAACCTGTAAATTAAAAAATGAACGAAAATTCACGCGTAGCAATTATTGGTAGTGGAAGCTGGGCAACTGCCCTGGTCAAACTATTCCTAAACAATGCCAAAACGCTTAACTGGTTTATTCTTGAGCCTGAAATTCGTGCTCATGTTAATGAATTCCAACACAATCCGCGTTATCTAAGCTCGGTTGTTTTTGAGAAGGAAAAGCTTGTTCTTTTTGACAACATTGTTGATGTCATTGAACAATCGGACATATTGGTCTTTGTAGTGCCTTCGGCTTTCCTTAGAATTTGGCTGGAGCCTTACAAAGGTAAGTTTGAAAACAAATTTATAGTTTCAGCTATTAAAGGTATCATACCCAAAGAAAATCTTACAATTGCTGAGTTTTTCAATCAGGATTATGAGGTGCCTTTTGATAATATTGGTGTCGTGTCAGGTCCAAGTCATGCAGAAGAAGTGGCGCTCGAACGGTTGTCATATCTTACGGTTGCTTGTAAAAATGAAGATCATGCCAGAATTATAGCTGACAGGCTTACCTTCAGGTATATAAAAACCATTCTTTCACATGATATTTATGGGATCGAATACGCTGCAGTGCTGAAGAACATAATTGCCCTGGCCGCTGGTATCTGCCATGGATTAGGATATGGTGATAATTTCTTATCTGTATTGATCTGCAATGGATACAAAGAAATCAAACGGTTCCTTGATAAGACTTATGCCACCAAAAGAACAACCGACAACTCTGTTTATCTGGGCGATCTTCTGGTGACATGTTATTCACAGTTCAGCCGTAACAGAACTTTTGGAGCTATGATCGGAAAAGGTTATTCGGTAAAATCGGCACAGCTGGAAATGAACATGGTAGCCGAAGGATATTATGCAGTTGCCTGCATCAAAGAAATCAACAAAACACATCTGGTAAAAATGCCCATTACTGATGCTGTGTATAATATCCTTTATGAAAAAATTTCACCTGCTATTGAAATGAAACTTTTAACAAACTCGTTAAAATAAATGTTTAATGATCAAAGAATGCTTTAAATTGCTTCTTCTTTGAAGTAAAAAATTATAATTATGGATACGTTAAAACTGAACATCGACAAGATTATCAAATTTGTACCATCACAGACTGTTTTCGGCTACAAGAAAGAGATTGAATTACATAATGCTGCCCTTGATGATAAAACGGGGAAAGGAAATGATTACCTCGGTTGGGTCAATCTGCCCTCGTCCATTAAAGAAAAGGAATTAAAAAACATCGAAGATGTAGCTGATTCACTGAAAAACAAGGTAGAAATTGTTGTTGTAATAGGCATTGGGGGATCCTATCTGGGCTCAAAGGCAGTGATAGAGGCACTCTCTCATTCGTTTTCAACATTACAAAAATCGAGCTATCCATTGGTGCTTTTTGCTGGCCAAAACATCAGTGAGGACTACCTGTTTGAACTGATCGAAATTCTGAATAACAAGACATACGGAATCGTTGTGATTTCAAAATCGGGAACCACAACTGAACCTGCCGTGGCTTTCCGCATTTTAAAAAACCATCTGGAAGAAAAAGTTGGCAAAGCTCAGGCAAAGGATTTGATTATTGCTATAACAGATCAGAAAAGAGGAGCATTACGCACCCTTGCAACTAAAGAAGGTTATAAATCGTTTATCATTCCTGATGATATAGGTGGCCGCTATTCGGTACTTACGCCTGTTGGTTTAATACCTATTGCCATAGCCGGTTTCAATATCAGACAAATGATAGAAGGCGCCAAATCAATGGAAAAGGCTACAGCCAAGAATGTTCCTTTTGAAAGTAATCCGGCTGCCATTTACGCTGCTGCCCGTAACGCCCTTTACAAGATAGGTAAAACCACCGAAATACTGGCCGGTTATAACCCTAAAATGGTGTATTTTGCTGAATGGTGGAAACAACTTTATGGTGAAAGTGAGGGTAAAGACAACTTGGGCATTTTCCCTGCAAGTGTTACATTTACAGCAGATTTACATTCAATGGGTCAATACATTCAGGAAGGTTTACGCAACATTTTTGAAACTGTGGTGTCAGTCAAAAATGTAAATCATAAGGTATTGATACCAAATGACCCTGACAATCTTGACACATTGAATTTCTTATCCGGGAAACGTATGGATGAAGTCAACAAGATGGCTGAATTAGGCACAATGCTGGCTCATGTTGATGGTTCTGTTCCGAATATCCGCATCGAAATTCCTGCTATTAATGAATATTATTTGGGCGAATTAATATACTTCTTTGAAAAAGCTTGCGGCATCAGTGGTTATACCTTGGGCGTAAATCCATTTAATCAGCCTGGCGTTGAAGCTTACAAAACAAACATGTTTGCTTTACTAGACAAGCCTGGTTTTGAAGAAGAATCGAAGAAGGTAAAGGCTAAATTATAAAATGATTTAAAACATTTTAACCCATCCCGAGGGTTGGGAGATTAAATCATCATGCACACCGAAAAGCTTTTTCTGCACTTTACAAACGCTGAAGATTGGCGCAATTGGTTAAGTGTAAACTATGCCAATGAGCGCGAAGTTTGGTTGATTTTCTATAAAAATATTACCGGTAAACAAAACATTTCCTATGAGGCTTCTGTGGAAGAAGCCTTATGTTTTGGCTGGATCGACAGCATCATCAAGACAATTGATGATGAAAGTTATGCTCGCAAGTTTACCCCTAGAACCAATACCCAAAATTGGTCTGCCTTAAACATTGGAAGAATTAAAAAATTAATCGCTGAAGGTAAAATGGAGGACCCCGGGTTAAACAAATTGGGTCCAAACCTATTTGATCCAGTTAAACGAAAAATTCTTGATCAGAACCTAAACGCAGAAAAGAAAATTGATAAAGCACTGGAAGTGCCTGACATGATCATTAATTTTTTGGGCGAAAACGAACCTGCCTTAAAAAACTTCAATGCACTGGCTCCTTCCTATAAAAAACATTATATTCTTTGGATTACCAATGCAAAAACTGAGCCTACCATCAAAAAAAGACTTATGGAAGCTGCGGAATTACTGAGGGAAAACAAAAAACTAGGTTTGAAATGAAATTAGCATATTAAACGCTGACATTACCATCGACTCTGACTGGTTCCATAATCGATGTTAAGTCTCTGAAAACCTTCCTGAATCCAAATTTTTCATTTTTCCTTTAAATAATAGGATTGTTATCATTTTCTTTGCAGAATTATTTTAGAAAGGTATTATTAATGGCAAAAGTTGTTTCTGTTTATGGATATGGTCGTTTTGGTAAGCTTTGGGCCGACATCATGTCCGAGGATTTCCAGGTTAAAGTTTATTCCCGGAGAGGCTTGAAAGAGGAAGAAGTTAGTCCTGGTATTGAAATTTCAACAGCTGAGGATATTTTCAATTGTGACGCTATGTTCTTTTGTGTTGCAATTTCTTCTTTTGAACAGGTATTATTGGAATCCAAAGAATATTTCAACCCAAAAACTATTTATTTCGACACTTGCTCTGTAAAGGTTTACCCTGCTAAATGGATGACTGAAAATATCCCTGCAAATAGTCAGATTATAGCTACTCACCCCATGTTTGGCCCCGACTCCTATCACAATTCGTCATCAAAACTGCCGCTGGCATTTTGCAACATCAGTGCCAACGAAGAGGTTTTTAATTTTTGGAGCAATTATTTTTCGAATAAAAAAATGCGAGTCGAAGTCATGAGCCCTGAGCAGCATGACGAAATGGTAGCCTACTCACAAGGTATTACCCATTATGTAGGACGAGTTTTGGCAGATTTGACGTTACAACCTACCAGAATTGACACAATGGGTTATGGAAAATTACTTGAAATCATTGAACAAACCTGTAATGATAACTGGCAATTATTCATTGACCTGCAAAGATTCAATCCCTACACCAAGAACATGAGGGAAGATTTGCGTAACTCACTTGAAAAGGTATACGCAATCTTAAATCAAATTGAAAATGGCAATGGTAAGCATAGCGATTTATCATTTGAAGAATGGAATATCCTGTTTAAAAATAATTCGCTAAAATCCTGAATGTAAAACGCCTTTGCTTAAAACAATCGTGAATCGTTATACGTTTAAAAAAGCTCAGGCTAATAGTTCATAACAAAAACATAATTAACTAATCAACAAAGCTTTAAGTATATTTAAAAGGAATTATTAATCACTATTTGTTATTTTTTCATAAAAATTTAAATTAGTGGAAGTACATTTTGATTATAGTAATTATCATGTTCAAAAAGCAATAATTACCACAGGAGTTTTTGACGGAGTCCATCAGGGGCATGTTGCACTATTCAACAGACTCAATGAGGTTGCAAAGTCCATGCAGGGAGAATCAGTAGTGGTCACGTTTTGGCCCCATCCGCAATTGGTTCTAAAACAAAATTCCAATACGAAATTATTGAACACCCTTGAGGAAAAATTATTACTATTAGAAAAATCAAACATTCAGCATGTAGTAATTATTCCATTCACGCCTGAATTTTCAGCTTTGTCATCAGAAGATTTTACTTCCACAATACTGGTTGACAAATTGAAGGTTTGTTATTTAATTATGGGTTATAACCATCATTTTGGAAGGGACCGGCAGGGAAATTTTGAAATGATGCAAAAATTTGCAAACCGGTTTCAATTTCAGGTTGAAAAACTGGAAGCACAAATAGTTGAAAATAAAAGTGTGAGCGCTACGTTAATTCGCAACACATTGCTCGATGGTGATGTTGAAATGGCTGGCAAATATCTTGGCTACGATTATCCGATGAGTGGCAGAGTGATAGAAGGCGACAAACTGGGAAGAACCATCGGATATCCCACCGCTAATTTAAAAATTGACCACGAATTCAAACTGATTCCCAAACCAGGCGTTTATGCTGTTGAAGTTGAAGTTTCAGGATCGCGCTTTCCCGGCATGTTGAATATTGGATACAGGCCTACCATTAAAACGCATACTCTGCAATTGTCCATTGAGGTCCACATTATTAATTTTGTTGAAAATATCTATGGGAAGCTTATTACCCTTCATTTCAAACATAAAATACGTAACGAAATTAAATTCAATGGACTAGAAGAACTTAAAAAGCAATTGGATGATGACAAATCGAAAGTTGTTAAATTACTAGGAGCATAAACACTATTATTTTATTTTTGCACTTCAATTAAAAATTTAACCTAGAAATATGAAAACTCAGGATGTACTCGTTGATAACTTAACGTACAAAGTTGCTGATATTAGTCTGGCTGATTTTGGACGTAAGGAAATAGAAATTGCTGAAAAAGAAATGCCAGGTCTAATGGCTATCCGCAAGCGTTATGCAGCACAAAAGCCATTGAAAGGATCCCGCATTACAGGATCATTACACATGACTATTCAAACTGCAGTATTAATTGAGACACTTAAGGAGCTTGGTGCTGATGTGCGCTGGGCAAGTTGCAATATATTTTCTACACAAGATCACGCAGCTGCTGCCATTGCAAAAGCAGGCATACCCGTATTTGCATGGAAAGGCGAAACACTTGAAGAATACTGGTGGTGTACCGAACAAGCGCTGAACTTTCCTAATGGACAAGGCCCGTCACTTATTGTTGATGATGGTGGCGATGCTACTTTACTCATCCACCTTGGATATAAAGCTGAAAATGACAAATCTGTATTGGATAAAACACCAGGCAACAAAGAAGAAGGTATTATTTTAAACTTGCTGAAGAAGATCCTTGCAGATGACAATGGCAAATGGCACCGGTATGTAAAAGAATTACGTGGAGTTTCGGAAGAAACAACAACTGGTGTACACAGACTTTATCAAATGAAGGAAAAAGGCGAACTCCTTTTCCCTGCCATCAACGTAAACGATTCCGTAACCAAATCTAAATTTGATAATCTTTATGGTTGCCGCGAATCACTTGCGGACGGTATCAAACGAGCCACCGATGTAATGATTGCTGGTAAAATTGTTGTGGTACTTGGTTATGGTGATGTTGGCAAAGGTTGTGCCCGCTCAATGAAATCTTATGGAGCCCGTGTTTTAGTTACGGAAATAGATCCTATTTGTGCCCTTCAGGCTTCGATGGAAGGTTTTGAAGTGACTACCATGGAAGAGGCTGTTAAAGAAGGTAATATCTATGTAACCACAACCGGTAACTTAGATGTGATCACCATCGAACATATGAAACAAATGAAAGATCAGGCAATTGTTTGTAACATTGGTCATTTCGATAATGAAATTCAGGTGGATAAACTTGTAAGTTTCCCGGGGATCAAACATGTTAATATTAAACCTCAGGTGGATAAATATATTTTCCCTGACGGACATGCACTGTTCCTGCTTGCAGAAGGTCGCCTTGTGAACCTGGGATGTGCTACAGGCCATCCATCATTTGTTATGAGCAATTCGTTCACAAACCAAACGCTGGCACAAATTGACTTATGGCAAAACGAATATAAAGTTGACGTTTACCGTCTTTCTAAAAAGCTCGATGAGGAAGTGGCACGCCTACACCTCGAACAATTAGGAGTGAAACTTACCAAACTAACAAAGGAACAAGCTGATTATATTGGTGTGTCTGATGCAGGACCATACAAACCTGAACATTACAGATACTAAAACGTAACAATATTTCAAAAAAGTTCACAGTCTAAGTTTTACTGAAGCTGTGAACTTTTTTTGTTATAAATTCGAGTTTGCAGCTTATTTTGACATGAAAGTATATGGTAAATTTAATTATATTTGAATAGACAAAAGCCTGGCATGCTTTACGATTTAAATTAGCAAGGTTCAAAATACAGAAATCCCTTATTTCAATTATCAAATTGTGGAAATAAAAAAAACCTTTCAATTTTATAAGCTGCTCAAAATTGTTGCTTTAATATTGTTATTTATTAGTATAAGTAGCTTGATTCATAATTTATTAGTTATTAGAAAAAACAATAAAGAGTTACGTAAAAATATAACTCAAAATTCAGAGACCATACACAAACCGCAAAACAACAATATAAGAAACTCCAATACCAACGAAGTCAAAAAGGACTCTTTAAATCATTCTGCTGCTGATAATTCAACTGCTCAAAACTTGGAAGAATCTGCATTATTTGAGAATTTAATAGATTCGCATTACAGAGGTAGCGTTATTGAAGTAAATACACCCCGTTTAAAACAACAATTTACAATTGGACAACCGATAGTCTTTGAACTAAGCGGAGATTTATCCAAGCCTGTAATTATAGCCATCTATAGCAATAAAGGAACTAAGCTCACAGAAAAAAAAAGTATCTCAACAAACACTTTTACAATTTCCGATGAATTACCCCCTGGTTTATATTATTGGAAATTAATGCAAGAAGAAAAACTGATTCAGGCAGGAAAGTTTTTTTTAAAATAACATAGCTCTAACATAAACACAGAATTAAGGCAAAGCTATAGCTGGGTTTTAAATTAAGATTTGCTAGTCATAACCCGCGTCTTTGTCCAAAACTTTTCAATTGGTAACATATAAGCGACCGCTCAAAACTGTAGTTTGATATTGTTTTAATGGAAATCTGGCAGGTGCTTTCGTTACAGACCCAAAAATAAGTTCAAACTTCGATCCGCATTTTGGACAGGTTGCTGTAGTTCCTCCAACAAAATCTGTTACTATTCTGCTGGTATCATTCGGGTAATATGTACACAGTCTATCATAAGCATTATAGGTGTTCTCTTCAGCATGATAAATGTAAATACTATCATTGCCACCAGGGAATGTTTTTGTTGAGCCAATTGGAATTTGCAATAATTCATTTGCACTCAAAATAAGGTTGACCGATACATAGGGAAATACTTGTTGATTATCTTTCTTACAGGTCATGGCAATTAATGTTGCTAAACCAATTATGAAAAAAATCTTTATCTTTGATTTTTCGAAATTCATTTTTAATCGCGTATTTATCGTGACAAAGGTATGAAAATACCAAAAGGGTCGATTGTTTTAGGTATACTTTTTGTTTGTTCGGTTTTTTTGTTTGCTGATTGTTCCAAAACGGCCGGCATGAGGCGAGTTGAGAGGAATTCGCGCAAGGCTGAAAGAAGCATTGAGAACAACAAATCCAAAAAAGTACAACGGGCAGAAGCAAAGGCTGTCAGGCAAAAAGAACAACAGAAAGCAGCTTATGAAAAAGCGAAGGAAAAAGATAATAAGCATCGCCTGAAAATGCAAACCAAAGCGACCCAAAAAAGAATGAAAGAAACCCGAAAAAAAGCTGATAGATACAACGATAAATATAGAGAACCATTTTTTAAAAGAATATTCGGACGTAAAAAACCAAAGACATGATAAAAGCCGGTGTTAGTCCAATAGTCTACATTATTATTGCTGTTATAGCCATGATTGTTAATGCTATAAACAAAAGCAAGAAACAGACTGTATTACCTCCTAAGACATCTCCGGATGCCGAAAATGAACACCCAAAACCTCAACCATCATGGCAAAAGGAATTGGAAGATATTTTTGGCAAGGTTTTGGAAGAAAAACCTGAAGTGATTATGGAAAAACCGAAGGTTCATGAAACTATTGCTGAAACAAGTGTAAAGTCAGATCAAAGTATAAGTAAGTCGAAAGAGGTAGCATATTCTTCAAACCTCATGAGCGAGACTAATGCGCCTGAAGAACATTCGCTAAGTCATATTTATGAGTCTATTGAATATGAGGAATCAATTATTGATTTGGAACATATAGAATTGAAGAAAGTTGTGATTTATTCTGAGATTATGAATAGAAAATATTTTTAACTTTTCTTTTTCAAAAACCTTTTGTAACTTGTGACAAATTCCAAAAATTAATCTAATTATCATTAATAATGTTCGTATATTACAGTTATATGGCATATAACTTATTAAGAACTTTTAATTATTAAAAACAAGAGTTGCATCGGATGAAGGGTTCCGAGCAATCGGGATTCTTTTTTGTTTTATGCGGACCTATTAAATTTGGAGGTACTTATTATGGCTGTTTCATATTTAACGGAAGAAGGTTTACTTAAATTAAAAAGTGAATTAGAGCATCTTACAAGCATTGAGAGGCCAAGTATGGCTCGTCAAATTG
>WSSedL1CaDRAFT_10001499_pt1 | contig 13503 bp, 11 predicted proteins | sample WetSurSL1Cattail_FD_9464 | JGI IMG/M metagenome (IMG submission 9464)
CGCCCGTGGTCCCCAGCGCGGACGAAGCCGCAGCCAGCGGGCGCCTGATTCTGCTGGCCGAAGACAACGAAACCAACCGCGACGTGTTGCGCGAGCAACTGCGCTTGCTGGGCTACGCTGCCGACGTGGCAGTGGACGGCCTGGCGGCGCTGACGCTCTGGCGCAGCGGGCGTTATGCCCTGTTGCTGACCGATTGCCACATGCCGCAGATGGATGGTTTTGCCTTGACCGCGGCCATCCGCGCCGAAGAGCTACCCGGCCAGCACCAGCCCATCATCGCCGTGACCGCCAATGCCATGGAAGGTGAGGCTTTGCACTGTTTGGCCAGTGGCATGGACGACTACCTGAGCAAACCCCTGCGCCTGCAGGAGCTCGGGGCCATGTTGACCAAATGGTTGCCACTGGCGGATGCTGCAGCTGTGACAACTGCCATCGCGCCAGGGCGCAATGACCAACCCGCGATGCACACGCGACGCAACAGCCCGAATGGGGTGCCGCCGCCGGCACAACTACCAATCTGGGACGACGGCGTGCTGAGTCAATTGGTGGGCAACGTCCCCGAGTTGCACCAGCGTCTGCTCGACAAGTTTTTGGCCAACGCAGTCACACTGGCCCAGGCGATTGCGGTGGCTGCACAGGCCGGTGATGCCCAGCAGGCCGCTTTTGCGGCGCATACCTTCAAATCATCTGCTCGAACGGTGGGCGCGTTGCGGCTGGGGGACTTGTGTGAACAGATCGAGGTGGCAGGGCAGGCGAACAAGGGGGCGGTCTGCTTGGCGCTGGTGCCCGCGCTGCAGGACTGTCTGGCGCAAACCCAATCACGCATTCTGGCGCGGAACCCGGCGCCGTAAGCTGGTTTGGCCGGCTGCATTTACCGCCTGCCCAAGGGTCGGGCACGCACATGGCGCGGGTCAGGTGCCGCGGCTTTCCTTGGTCACCAAAAAGATGCCGGAGCACACCAGCACCAGGGCCAGCATGTTTTTCCACTCCAGAATGCTCTCGCCCAGAAAAGCGGCCGACAGCAGGGCGCCAAACACCGGGATCAGGAAGTTGAAGATGGTCACCATCCCGACCCGGTTGTACTTGAGCAAAATGGTCCACAGCCCAAACGCCACCGATGACATCAGTCCCAGGTAAAACAGCAGCGCCGAGGCCTTCCAGGTGAAGCCGGTCAGGCTCCCGCCAAACAGGTAACCCCCCAGCACCAGCACCACACCTCCCAGCGCCAGCTGGTAACCAGTGAGGATGATCGAGTCCATGTCCTGCGACACTTTTTTGCCATAAATCGACGCCGCCGACAGGATGAAGGCCGCAATCACCACAAAACCCTCGCCCACCAGCGTGAAGTGGAAGTCCAGCAAACTCTTATCGAAATTGACCACCATCACCCCCACAAAACCGACCAAGCAACCCAGCGCCTTGTTCCAGCTCAGGCGGTCGTTTTTGTAGATGAAATGGGCCAGCAGCACGCTGAAAAACGTCCCGGTGGCATTCATGATCGAACCCTTGACGCCGGTGGTGTAGGCCAGGCCAATGTAGAAAAACACGTACTGCACCGTGGTCTGGGTCAGGCCAAGCGTGGTGATCTGGCGCATCTTGTGCCAGCTCAGATCAAAAATGGGGCGACGCGTGACCAGCGCCATGATCAGCAGCAACAGACCGGCAATCACAAACCGGTAGCCAGCAAACACCATCTTGGTAGGAATGTCGTCAGCGGCAATGGCAAACAGCGCATAGCCATTTTTGATGGCTGGGTAGGCACTGCCCCACAACATGCAAGAAAAACACGCCAGCGCAATCACCACGTTGCGCCGGGAAAAAAACGGATGCGTTTCCAAAAGATGCCCAACTGGTTCTAGATAAACAGCCGACGAGTGTAGTTGCTGACGTGAAGCTTTCAATGCGCACTGCGGTGGTATCCAGCGGTCCATTGAGGCAGATCAAGCCAAGTCCGGGGTGGCGCGAGTGTCCTGCTGTCCAACCACCCTCTCCTAGAATCATGGCTCATGACGCTGCCATTTGAGTATCAAAACCCAACGCTCCAGTTCGAGCGTTTTATGACCGACGCTCGCGACTGCGCAGGTTTGCCCACAACCAACATGGCTTGGAACATGGTTGTGGGTGTCTTGCACGCATTTCGTTGGCGCCTGTCGGTGCATCAGGCGCTGTCTTTCGCCGCCGTGCTCCCGCCCATGATTCGCGCGCTGTTTATGGAGGACTGGGACCTTGAGCAAGCGGTTCTGCCTTTTGGAGGACCTGCCGACTGGCTGGTCGATGTGCGCTCCGTCCGTCATCGACACAACTTTTCGCCGCCAGATGCGGTGGCCTCGGTGGCCACCGCGCTTCGCAAGCATGTGGATGTGGTGGCTTTTGAGCGCGTTATGGCACGCTTGCCGCCTGAGGCCAGTCGCTACTGGCAGCCAAACGACGCATCAGGTACGCAGGCTGGGCAGAAGGTGGCCTAGCCCCGCGTTTGCTGAGAAGCAGCTTCATTCTCTGTGTCTATATCAGTGGCAGCTATTTCGCGCGCTTGGCCGCCCATCTCGATGCCAGGCTTTCAGTGGCTATGCGACTCATGCATGAGTGATCCCTCTCGCTCGTGGAAGGTCGAAGAGCTTGCGAAGAAGTCCGCTCTGTCACGGTCTGCGTTCTTCGAGCGCTTTGTTGTGATGTCGCTGTCGCAACGGTTGCTGAGCGAGTTGGTTACGCATCAACCAGCACGTTCAGCACCGCATTCAGCCGTTATGTGGGTCAACCGCCGAGCCACTTCGTCCGTCTGCATTGAATAGGGTCAAGAGCCATTGTGGTGGTGTGGCTTACCCCCGGCAAGATGCCAGCGACCTGCGCCAAGGTATCTACAGCGCAGCTTTGCAGACACGCGTCATGGACGTGTGTGGCCTGTTTGCTATATTTGTAGTAGCTATATACCATTTTAAAATAAGGGGTGAAAGCCAATTTTCCTTAAACTTTTCGGCGCCATGCCAGGAGCCGGGTCACCATCGCAGATGGCGATCTTGGGCAGCGTCCAGCCTCAGAAACTTTCCCACTCTTCGTTGCCCGCCTTGGCTTTGTTGTCATGGGTCAACGTTGCGGGTTTGGGGGCCGCCGCTTTGGTGGCCAGCTTGCTGTTTGTGGCCTGTGGTTTGGGGGTGCTGTGACTGATCGTGGTGCTGGTGCGTGCAACAGGTGCTGAAAACCCGCTGTCCTGTCCCGCCCCCAGTTTGAACACTGCCACGGCGCTCACCAGTTCCTGCGACTGGTTCTTCAGACTGGATGCCGCTGCCGCCATTTCTTCCACGAGAGCAGCGTTTTGTTGGGTGACATGGTCCATCTGCTGGATGGCTTCGCCAATCTGGCCCACCCCCTGGCTTTGCTCGGTGCTGGCGGCACTGATTTCGCCCATGATGTCGGTCACGCGTTTGATCGAAGTCACCACCTCGGTCATGGTGGTGCCAGCTTGATCCACCAGGGCCGTTCCTTGTTCGACCCGCTCAACACTGTTGTTGATCAGGGTTTTGATTTCTTTGGCAGCCTCGGCACTTCGACTCGCCAGAGCGCGAACCTCGGTGGCGACCACGGCAAAGCCTCTGCCTTGTTCACCGGCACGGGCGGCTTCCACTGCAGCATTCAAAGCCAGGATGTTGGTCTGGAAGGCAATGCCATCAATCACGCTGATGATGTCGCTGATCTTGCGGCTGGCTTCGTTGATGCCTTTCATGGTGTCCACCACCTGGGCGACCACTTCACCTCCCTGCACCGCGACTGTCGAGGCATTCATGGCCAGTTGATTGGCTTGGCGCGCGTTGTCGGCGTTTTGTTTGACGGTGGAGGAGAGTTCTTCCATGGCTGCTGCAGTCTCTTCCAAAGCGCTGGCTTGAGATTCGGTGCGGTTGGAGAGGTCCTGGTTGCCTTGGGCGATCTCGCCGGCACCGGTATTGATGGACTCGGCGCCTTGGCGAATATCCTGGACAACCAATTGGAGCTTGTTCTGCATGGTGCTGAGGTTTCCCAGCAGGCTCTGAGCGCCAGCATCATGCGCCGATACGGTCCTTGAGAGATCTCCTTCGGCAATGTGACCGGCGATTGCACAAGCATAGGCCAAGTCGCCGCCCATCGCTTTGGCCAAAGCGCGCTGGGTGCGCCAGCTCAGTATGCCGAGCACAACAAAGCTCAAAGCGAGGAGGCATCCGAAGAGCACCGCGCTGTGGCGGAACTCCGCGTCAATGTCATCGTGCCAAAAACCTGAGCCGATCCACCAGCCCCAAGGCGCAAAGGCGATGACGCCGTTGGTCTTGGCGAGTAGGCCATCCGTGCCNGAGCGTTGGGCCAGCATGTTGACGTACCCGACCCCGTCTTTTGCGGCGGTTAACGCATCGGCGTAGCCCTGGGCGTCGGTACGGCCATCGGGCAGTTTGGCGGGAACATTGGTACCTACCACCTTGGGGTTGGGATGGACGATGGTTGGACCCTCCGGCAATCGCGCCCAGATATAACTCTTTGTGCCGTTGCTGAGCAGGGTCAGGGCCACTTTGGCCTGCGCCTGAGCCGCTTCGCGACTCAGCTCCCCTTTTGCTTCCAGTTGCTGGTAATGCTCCGCGATGTGGACGGCCATCTTCAGCAGGTTGTTGAGTTGATCGTGTCGACCTTCTAGCTGGCTTTGCTTCAGGTTGTACAGCCCAACCGCACCCAGCAGTGCGATGAGGACGATGGCAATCGCCGCCAGCAGGTTCAGTCTGCGAGGGATGTTGATCATGTTGTTCCTTGGAGTGGGGGAGTTGAACCATGCCTGTGTTGACTCCGTCGGAAATGTCTTAGCTGGCTGTCTACTCCATGGGGTCAGCATGTCACGGCACGTCATTTTTTCTATATCGGCCGGGCCTGTCAAATGCTGAGCAAGTATTTGATGCTCGATGAGCGTGGCTCAGCACCGAGCGCGAAGTCAACCCCCGCATGTCCCTATCCAAAGGCGCCGTCGACCTGCACCCCAGATGTTCACCGGTTCAGCTTGACGACAACACTGTGGTCCGAGTGTTGTGTCTGTTTGATTCTATTTTTATAGCGTCATGCCCTTTTATGGTAAGGGCGGTACGCCAATTTTTGGCTATGTATCAGTTAGCTGTTGAAACCTTGGGTTCCCCAGTGACAGGATTGAACGATCCCCCTGTGGCCGAAGCAACTGCAACAGCTAACTCAGACATAGCCCAATTTTTCATAAATTTTTCAGCGCGATGCCGTGAGTCGAATCACATCGCGGATGCTGCTCTTGGGCAGCGCCCGGTCTCAGAAACTCTCACATTCCTCATTGCCTGCCTTGGCCTTGTTGGCATGGGTTAAGGCGGCAGGTTTGGGCGTGGTGGCTTTGGCGGCTGGCTTGCTGCTTGTTGCCAGCAGTTTTTGGGGGCTGTGGCTGATCACGGCGCTGGCATGTGCCCTGGGTGCGGAGGAACCACTCTCCTGGCCTGGTGTCAGTTTGAACACTGCCACCGTGCCCACCAAGTCTTGTGCCTGACTCTTGAGGCTGTTGGCGGCGGCTGCCATTTCTTCGACCAGCGCCGCGTTTTGCTGGGTGACTTGGTCCATCTGCTGGATGGCTTCGCCGATCTGGCCTACATCTTTGCTTTGCTCCGTGCTGGCGGCGCTGATTTCTCCCATGATGTCGTTGACCCGTTTGATCGAGGTCACGACTTCGGTCATGGTGGTGCCGGCTTGATCCACCAGGGCGGTGCCTTGTTCGACCCGCTCGACGCTGGCGCTGATAAGGTTTTTGATTTCTTTGGCAGCCTCGGCACTGCGGCCCGCCAAAGAGCGCACTTCACTGGCGACCACAGCAAAACCACGGCCCTGCTCCCCAGCACGAGCGGCTTCAACTGCGGCATTCAAAGCCAGGATATTGGTCTGGAAGGCAATGCCATCAATCACGCTGATGATGTCGCTGATCTTGCGTGACGCCTCGTTGATGCCTTTCATGGTGTCCACCACCTGGGCCACCACTTCTCCACCTTGTATCGCCACGCTGCTGGCGCTCCTCGCCAGTTGGTTGGCCTGGCGTGCGTTGTCGGCGTTTTGTTTGACGGTGGAGGAGAGTTCTTCCATCGAGGCTGCGGTCTGTTCCAGGGCACTGGCCTGCGACTCAGTGCGGCTGGAGAGGTCTTGGTTGCCTTGGGCGATCTCGGCGCTGGCGGTGGCCACTGATTCGGAGCCTTGGCGCACTGAGGAAACCACCCCAATCAAGGCGGCTTGCATGCGGGCCATGGCCGCTATCACGCTGCTGGTGTCGCCATTGCGCATTGGCAGAGAAACACTCAAGTCACCTCCTGCGACGCGGGCGGCAACCTCGGACAGCGTGCTGGGTTCGGCTCCGAGGGAACGAGACAAATCGCGGGTGATCAACCAGCTGATGGCGCCACCAAGCACCAGCATGAGCAGCGCTGTGGCTAACATGAGCCCGGATTCGGAGGCTGCGGCTTCCAACGCCTGTTTGGCCAAGCTGCTTGCCCGCTTGTCTTGCAGCGCTCGTGCATCGTCCAATGCTTTGAAGGTCAGGTTTTGCAGGGGCAGCACTTCACCAATCAGCACGGCGCCTGCCTCGGTTTTTTGACCTATCTCCCCCATCTCAATGACCATGTCAATGCCTGCGTTGTAAGCATCGCGGTTGTCGCTGATGACTTTCAGGAGTTCAACTGCAGATGAATTGATAATGCTCTTTTGCAGATTTTTCAGAATCTCTACATTGACTGCACGTAAATCGGTAATTTTTTTCCTCTCGCTTTTCTGGAAGTCGGGGTCGTCGATGAGGACAATGTTGCGTGCGTAAATGGCAGTGGCGTTGTAATTGTCTTTTAATGTGCTGAGCTGTGACACCTTGACCATGCCGTCATTGGCCACCAAGTCCAGCTGAGAGGCCAAGGCCCGCATCTCCCAAGCGGAAAAAATTGCGATCGCGATACCGATCAAAATCACCAGGCCGAAACCCAGTGTCAACCGCATGCTGACTTTTATTTTGCTTAACGTTGACAAGGCAATACTCCTAAAAAACTTGATATCAAGCGGTCGCTTCAGCGACCAGTCCCATGTCGGCGCTGGACATCATTTTTTCGATATCCAGCAGGACCAACATGCGTTGTTGTTCTGCATGGTCCACGGTGGCGATACCGATGATGTGTTGTGTATTGATCGCCTCATTGAAGTCAGGCGCTGGTTTGATGTCGGCGGCCTGGATCGCCACCACATCCTGCACGGCATCCACCACGATGCCCACCACCCGATGGGCCACGTTGAGCACAATGGTCACGGTCTGGCTGTTGTAGGCCACTTCGGCCATACCGAACTTGATGCGCATGTCCAGAATCGGCACGATGATGCCGCGCATATTGAGCACGCCCAAGACCGAAGGCGGTGCATTAAACAGGCGGGTCGATGTTTCGAATCCGCGGATCTCCTGCACCTTGAGGATGTCGATGCCGTATTCCACCGAGCCGAGCTGAAAGCTCAGGTATTCGCTGGCGGTTTTTTGCGCCTGTGTTGAGTTCGCAGAACCTGTTTCATTGGTGTGTGTGTTTTCCATGTTGGCCTTGACCTTGTTGTTGATGCCGGAAACAAGTCAGGGCGATCCAAACGGGCCCCGACGCTGTCATTGCGAGGGCAACCAAAAGGGAAAGCGGGAGGAGCACAAACGGCCAACGGGTTGTGTGACCGTGCGGAAAAATATCGTCCCAGCGTCACTGGGCCATACCAATCCGGCAACCCCGCTGTCTTTCCTGCTGGCGGCAGGTGTTAGACCGGAGGCTTTGCGACCTTGGCTTTCGCTCAAGTGTGCCAAAAAAGCCACATTCTATGAGGATTTTCCTGGGTCGATTCAGCAATTGGAGACCCAAGCGATGTTTGTTGCTGCCGAAAGCATCTTCATTGGTTGGTTGAAGAAAGCGCCATCGCACGGGCAGGTGCTCAGGATTTTGATGCCATCGGTGACAAATCAACCATCTCGCCACCAAAGGCGTTGGCCGGGAGGGTGCACGCCCTGAAACTACAGCTTGCTGGTGATGGTTATAACCAGCGTCCGATGGTGTTTTTTCTCAAGAGAAACAAACTGGCCAAAAAAGCCAGCCAGAGCAGTGCCACGTACACCCAGATGGCTTGGTAAGCACGGGCAACTGCTGGTTCAGCTGAAGAAAAATAGGAAACTTCCCTGCCATCCACCATGGCAGAGAGTAAGACGTAATCTTCCAGAAAAGACGTTTTGATGAGCTTCAAATGGGCCAGTGTGGGCTTGGCACTGTCCATCAGCGAGCACAGCTCGGTGTTGACGTTGCATTTGATTTTGATGGCACCTTCGGGGCATTGAACAAGCAACTTCGTCTGCGCTGCGGTGAAGCGTGTTGACTCCGCGTTGGCGCTACAGGCGTTGGTGAAATCGGTGTGGATGTCCGGGAATTTTGCGGCATCGACGGTCAACAAACAGGCAAGGACGAACAACAGGATGGAGGCGGTGAGACGTTTCATGGGATGGCAAATTCAGCAATAGGGAACATCATTGTGTGGATGGCATGAAAAACGGCTGCTTGGTCCTGTTGGCAAGGTTTATGTGGGCTCGTGACCAGATGAGGTAGCCTGACTTCGGTGGTCCACAACCTGATTCCCAGCACCTCCCGATGCATCAGGAACATCCGCACCTCGAATTCGAACTGGTCGTAACGCGGTGCTTCGTAGCGACACAGCTGATAAAACGCCTTGTCGCTTGTTCGAACCTCATTAGGCGTGGACGGAAGGCTGTAACAGTCGGTAGCAAAGGCTCTGCATTTTATAGCTACAGAATCAGTTCCTAGCTTGGTGGCCGACCCAACCGCAAGGTGCACTTACGGGACCAGGTGCCAACGGATGAGGTGGCGCCCGCAGGAAACCGCCATCTACAAATTAGATTCTGGTATCCAGTTTTTGTCATCCGTGCGCTCATGCCCACCGAGAAAATCAGGTTTATCTTTTGAGAACACCTATGACATCAACCACCCCGCAACGCGCAACCCCACCGCTACTGACAGGCAAATACCTGCTCTACGGGGCCTTGCTTGCCGGGTTACTGATGGACATGTTGTACAAGCAGCTGGGCGCATCCGAGGGTATTTGGGCCACCGTGGCATGGCGTTGGACCTTCGGGGCGCTGATGTTGCTGCCCTTGGCTGTGACGATGTTTGGGCGGTCTGATTGGCAGGTATGGCGCCCCATCCATTTGATTCGGGCGGTGCTCAACCTCATGGGCACGTATGGTTTGGTTTTTGGTCTGCAAAAGCTGTCATTTGCGCTCGTCATCACGATATTTTTCGCCGAGCCCTTGTTGACGCTGATACTTGCAACCCTCATTGGTCGACAACCGCTGCATGTTTTTCAACTCGTCATCAGTATTTTGGGACTGGCCGGTGTTGGTTTGGCCACTTGGGGTGATGGGTGGCGCACGGGCTCGTTTCAGTCAGAGGTTGTGGTTGCCGCCAGCATTGCCCTGGCTGGTGCATTTGCTGGCGCCCTGATGACCGTCGTCACCCAAGTGCACGGGCGGACATGTTCCTCCTTGTCCCTGGTTTTTTGGACGGCGGTGTCGGCCGCCCTGGTTGGTTTGTGGATGGCTGGCCCCAGCGCCTGGACCGTACCTGCTGCCGATCTGTGGCTGCTGGGCTTGGTTGCTGGTCTGGGCTGTGTTTTTAGCCTGTTCTGGGTGGCCGCGCTCAAGCGTGTTCCGGCCAGGGTTGCCGCACACATCATGTACTTGACACTGCCACTTGGTGCTTTGGCAGGTTGGTTGTTTTTTGACGAGTTGCCTCACGCCGTGTCAGTGGTGGGCAGTGCAAGTGTCTTTCTGGCCGTGTTGGCGGTGAACCGTTTGGCAGCCAGGGGTGGTGCCCAGGCTTAAGAAGTGATTGACAGCTTGCCTGTGTCAGCCAGCCGCTGCGCCAGCCAAGCCACCAGTCTGTCTACTCTCTCGTCGGTCGGACGGGACAAGCGGTGAACCAGGTAGTAGGTTTCGCCACTTTCGTAGGCATTTGTGTGGGCGTACACCAGGGCACCCGTGGCTATGTCTTCGTGAATGAACAAAGGGTCGACCATGGCGATGCCCCGATCCATTAGCGCGAGCTGTATGGCCGCGTCGGTGGTGTCAACCGACGTTTCAACCGTCAAGGTGATGGATGTGTTCGTCCAGCATTTGACCCATTGCGCCCATTCTTGCCCGTGGTCGTCAGCATGGATCAAGGGCAAGTGCTGCAGTTGACTGACAGAACGTATCGGGCCAAAACGCGCCAGGTGATCGGGTGTACACACGGGCACCATCCGTTCGCGGTAAATGGCTTGGGCATAGTCAGCGGGCCAGTCCCCTAGCCCGTAGCGGATGCCTATCTCGAAATTTTGATCATCGGAGGTGATGTCGCGCCAGCGTGGGTAGAACCTCACACCCTCAGGAACATCGGTTTGTTTGAGCAACCAGCGTAAGGCAAGAGACGGTGTGACCTTGACACGCAGTACCTCATGTTGACGCGTCACTTGCTGGACACCGCGTTCGATGATCCGAAAGGCCTCGTTCAGCTCAAACCGTCCCGCCTCAGGAACAGTTCCGTACCCAACTCATCCTCAAGCAGACCAATAAAACGGCTGACTGAGCTTTGGCTGACCGACAGCTTTTCTGCGGTCTTTGTCATGCTGCCAAGCTCTGCCGTGAGTTTGAACACTTGGAGCGCTTTGAGGGAGGGCAATCTACGCATGGTTTTGATCAAGATGCCAAAAGGGGGCAGTTTAAGAAAAAACAGGCCTTGCGCTTGACCTGTCGCCGCGCCAACACGGTGTTTTCCTCACTGGTCAGAACGGGCAAGACACGTTAATGTCAAACCATGAGCCAACTTCCCCCCGAAGAACCTCCACCCCCTTATGTGCCGCCGCCTTCCGAGGCACCACCCAAGGAAGTGATAAGCCTTGCGTGGGTGGCACCGTTTTATTGGCTGCGCTTGGGCTGGCGCGACCTGCTGGCTTACCCCGCCATCAGCCTGTTTTATGGCGTGGCGTTCTGGGGCATGGCCTTGGCACTGGGCGCGGTGTTTCGCGCCAAACCCGAATACACCATGACGCTGGCCTCGGGCTGCCTGCTGGTTGGGCCGTTTTTGGCCTTGGGACTGTATGACGTGAGCCGCCGCCGGGAGCTGGGCTTGCACCCCAGTTTTGCGGCTTCCATGACCTGCTGGCGCAACCACTTGCGCAGCATGGGCATGCTGGTCGGGGTGTTGATCGTGCTGGAGTTGTTGTGGGGCCGCGCCTCACTGGTGGTGATTGCGGTGTTCTTCAACACGGGTATGCCGTCATCCGTGGGGGTGATGCAAGCGGTATTCAACCCGAACAATCTGGACTTTGTGCTGGCCTATACGGTTGTTGGCGGGATTTTTGCCGCACTGGTGTTTGCCGTGTCTGTGGTGTCGATCCCGATGATTCTGGACCGTGATACCGATGCCATCACGGCCGCCATCACCAGCCTGGAGGTGGTGGTCAACAACACCGCAGTCATGCTGCTGTGGGGCGCATTGCTTGTGCTGCTGAGCGCGTTGTCGCTGCTGATGCCTTGGGCACTGGGGCTGCTGGTGGCTGGACCGCTGATGGGACATGCCAGCTGGCATGCCTACCGAGGGGCGGTGCGCTGGCTCTAGCGCCACGGGGGACCGTCGGTTTTCGCTGGCCGACCGGGTATCGGCAATGAAAAGTGCAGAGGCCGCGGCAGCCTTTCACCTCAACCCAGGCCCAGCGCCTTGTGCGCCAGTGCCAGAAAGACTTCACGTTCAGCGGGCGACAACAGCGCCAGGATGTCAGCCTGCAAGGCTGCCACCACTGGTCGACAAGCCACTAACAATTGCTCCCCCTCGGGTGTGATGTGAAGCTGGCGCGCCCGACGATCCTGTGCGCTGACCACACGTTGCACCAGGCTCTTGCGCTCCAGGCGGTCGATCACGCCACCGATCGTGGCGCGGTCGAAGCTGATGGTTGTGGCCAAGCTGGCCTGGTCGATGCCGGGCTGTAAAGCGATGGCATTGAGCGCGGCATACTGCACCGAAGTCAGGTCGAAGCCAGCAGCCTGCGTCTGTGCCTGGAACACCTGCATCGACTGCTGATGCAGCCGCCGTATCAAGTGCCCAGCCATCTTGGTCCCGTCCATCAGTGCCTCCGTTTGTCGTCAATCACGCTGCGTTTATACGTTTTTTAAGACTCGCTTGACGATTATAGTATGTATGCATATCATATGCGTGCATTCTTTAAACAAGCAGACAAACTACCAGAAGGAGACAACATGCAATTTCACCTCAACGGCTTCAAACCCGGCGATCCCGATGTCCTCGCGGCGGCGCCAGACCACCGGCGCCTGGGCGACCCGTTACCGGAAACGGTGGACGTACTGATTGCAGGTTCCGGGCCCGCTGGCCTGTGCTTGGCCGCTCAGCTGGCCCAGGTACCGCAGATCCGCACCATGCTGGTTGAACCCAAGCTCGGGCCGATGGAAAAAGGCCAGGCCGACGGCATCAGCGTGCGTTCCATGGAAATGTTCCAGGCCTTTGGTTTTGGCGAGAAGGTTTTGCGCGAATCGGTCTGGATCAACGAGACCACCTTCTGGGCACCCGCATCAGATGCGCCCTTGCAGCGTGTTGCCCGTGTGCAGGACGTGCCCGACGGCACCTCCGAGATGCCCCACGTGCTGATCAACCAGGCGCGGGTGCACGACATGTTCCTCGATGTCATGCGCCGTGCGCCGACCCGGCTGGAGCCTGACTACGGCCTCAAAGTAGTCGACCTGGTGATTGACCCCAGCGCTGCCCAATACCCCGTCACCGTCACGCTGGCGCACACCGACCCAAGCCGCGAGGGTCAGACCACCCAGTTGCGCGCCAACTACGTCATCGGCTGTGATGGCGCCCGCTCGAACGTGCGCAGCGCCATTGGCGGTGCGTTACACGGCGACGCAGCGCACCACGCCTGGGGTGTGATGGATGTGCTGGCGGTTACCGACTTCCCCGACTGGCGCATGAAATCTTTCGTGCGTTCACAAGACGAGGGCATTCTGATGGTGCTGCCGCGTGAGGGCGGGCACCTGGTGCGCCTGTATGTTGAGCTTGACCGGCTGGGCGAGGACGAGCGTGTCGCCGACCGCGGCATGGGTGCGCAGGACATCATCGCCAAGGCGCAGCGCATCTTGCGGCCGTTCGAGCTGGACGTGAAGGAGGTGGTCTGGTGGTCGATCTACGAGATTGGCCACCGCCTGACCGACAAGTTCGACGACGTGCCCGGCGACGAGATCGTCACACGTGCACCCCGGGTGATGCTGGCTGGTGACGCCTGCCACACCCACAGCCCAAAGGCAGGGCAGGGCATGAACGTGTCGATGGGCGACACCTTTAACCTGGGCTGGAAACTGATCTCGGTGTTGACTGGCCGCGCCGCGCCCGCCCTGCTGCATAGCTATTCGGATGAACGACGCGCTGCAGCCAAGGG
>WSSedL1CaDRAFT_10001500_pt1 | contig 13503 bp, 10 predicted proteins | sample WetSurSL1Cattail_FD_9464 | JGI IMG/M metagenome (IMG submission 9464)
CCCCGATCACCCGCCGCGGCGTGCCGCCGAGGATAGACTGTTCGACGGACTGATGTTCGGCAGTGGCGGCCCCCATCTCGTCGGCAATAGCCTCGACTTGACGGCGCACCGGATTAAGCGGCATCGCCGCCGCCGGAGCGGCAACCGGCGCCGCAGGAGCATAGACCGGCGCAGAAGCGCGTGCAGTAACGGCCGGGCGATACTGTGGCTCCGGCTTGGGCGGTTCTACTACCTTGCGAGCCGCCGGCTTGAGGCGAAACGGCTCGACGTTATCGGGCATCTTCATCTGTTGTGCATCGATGCCCGTAGCGACCACCGAAACACGAACCCGGCCTTCCATATCTTCGAGAATAGTGTTGCCGAAAATGATGTTGGCGTCGGGATCGACCTCGGCGCGCACCCGGTTGGCGGCCTGCTCGACCTCGAACAGAGTCAAATCGGGACCGCCGGTGATGTTGATCAAAACACCGCGCGCGCCCTTCATCGACACGTCGTCAAGTAGCGGATTGGAAATCGCCAGATCGGCGGCTTTGACGGCGCGTTCCTCGCCCTCGGCCTCACCGGTACCCATCATCGCCTTGCCCATTTCGGCGATGACGCTGCGAATATCGGCAAAGTCGAGGTTGATCATGCCGGGTTGGACGATCAAATCGGTCACTCCGCGCACGCCGGCATGCAGAACGTCGTCGGCCATTGCGAAGGCCTGAGCAAAGGTGGTGCGGTCGGAGGCGATGCGGAACAGGTTCTGGTTAGGGATGACAATCAGAGTGTGGACGAACTGTTGCAGTTCGGTAATGCCTTTTTCCGCCAAACGCATACGGCGATCGCCTTCGAAAGCGAACGGCTTGGTCACCACACCGACGGTGAGGATGCCCATCTCGCGCACCGCCCGTGCGATCACCGGCGCGGCGCCGGTACCGGTGCCGCCGCCCATGCCGGCGGTGATGAACACCATGTGCGACTCGCTTAGGTGCTCCATGATTTCGTCGAGCGTCTCCTCGGCCCCGGCCCGACCGACGTCGGGCTGCGCGCCAGCGCCCAGCCCTTCGGTCACCTGCGCACCGAGTTGTATGCGGCGTTCGGCCTTCGATTGCGCCAAAGACTGCGCGTCGGTATTAGCGACGACGAAGTCCACGCCTTCGAGCTTGGACGCGATCATATTGTTGACGGCATTACCACCAGCGCCACCGACGCCCAACACGGTTATCCGCGGCCGCAGCTCTCTCGCCTCGGGCGGCTTAAAATTGATCGCCATATTTATTCTCCTCTGAACTCACCTCGTCCATGTCCACACCATTTCCCGGCGAATCACTCTTCTTATGTTGAATCATCCGAACAGGGCACCGGTCAATCTCGACAACCAGCCTTTTGTGCCTGTTTCATGCGATAGCGACGAAATTTCTGAATTGAGTTGCTCGGGCGGCATCGATGCGCCGGCAATGATGAGACCGGCGGCACAGGCGTAGTCCGGTCCTGCCGCACTTTCGGGCAATCCGATAAACCCGGAAGGCTTGCCCAGACGCACCTGCTTGTTGAGGATGCGTCCCGCCAGTTCGCGAACCCCCCCAAGCTGAGAGGCGCCGCCGGTCAGCACAGCCCGCCGTCCCGCCGCCACATCGAAGCCGGATTCGCGCAAACGACGCTGTACTTCGCTGAAAGTTTCCTCGATACGCGCCTGGATGATACGGGTCAGCGTAGACCGGGGAAATTTTATAGCGTTTTCTTCGCCTTCCTCGCCCATCTGTGCCACCGCCACCAAGTCGGCGGCGCCTGCTTCGAGATCGCCGAGCGCCGCGCCGTGCAGCACCTTGACCCGTTCGGCCTCTTCCCAGGGCGCCGCCAGCATCTGGGCAAGATCGTTGGTGACGAGAACGCCGCCGATCGGCACCACCTCGACATGGGCAAGATGGCCCTCCATATACACGGCGATCGAAGTACAGCCGCCGCCCATGTCGATCAGAGTGGCGCCGAGTTGCCGCTCGTCGTCGGTCAACACCGAACGGGCGCTGGCATAGCCCGCGAACAAGGCGGCGGCGACATTCAGACGACAGCGGTCGACCGCCAGACGTAAATTGGCCAACGGCGGCGGCCTGACCGCTACCGCATGCATTTGGGCACCCAGTTGCTGGCAGAACATGCCGGAGGGATCTCGCACCCCCCTCACTTCATCGACCACGTAACCGGTGGGCGAAGCCTGGATAATCTCGTAGCCTTCGCGCGTGCAGCGGGCGCGACCGTCGGCTAGAAGCGCACGCAGGTGGGCATCCGTCACCAGCGTGCCGTCGAGCGTCATCGCCGTCCTGGCGGTCACACTGGCCGGAGAACCGCAATTGACGGAGACAATGACGCCGGGCACGCGGGTATCGGCCATGGTTTCCGCCGCGTTGACGCATTCGCCGATCGCTTCCACCGTCGCGTTAAGGTCGACCAGGGTACCGGCACGCATGCCCCGGCTCGCGCGCAGGGCGGAACCGACGATGCGAATGGCGCCATCCTCGATGCGGGCGATCAAACACGCCACCTTCGACGTGCCGACATCGAGCGCCGTCACCAGCCCGCTACGCATAGGGTTCGTGTCGCCGACAATCTTACGGGGTCCGTCCGCCATCAGATCGCCCGCCCCTTAGTGTCCTTAACCACTGTCGGCGGCGATCCCTGTTTGCGGAAATAATCATAGTTTTTCTTGTCGCGATTGCTGTCGCGCAGGTCGATTTCCTTCACGTCATATTCGAGAATCCGTTTCTTGACGATCAGCCACTCCAGGTGATCGAGCTGCTTGACCCAGCCTAACTCCGGCAACTTGACCGTCACCCCATCGTCGAGCAACAGGTTCCATCGCCGCTCCGACTGATACTGATAGGTCGTCACCCGCGCCGCCACCGCCGGATGACGCATCACCGACTCGACGATCTCGGCGGCAAACTTCGGCGCACCGGTACCGGCGATCAGCGGCAGGTGCCCGAAGGCCTCGACGCCGTGATCGGTGATCCGTCCGCCCTCGCGATCGATGACAAAGCTTCCGTTTTCGCCCTGCCAACGAGCGAACGGCTGCTTTTCGACGATATGCACAGCGATGTCGCCGGGATAGCGGCGGCGCACTTGCGCCTCGGCGACCCAGGGCAGCCTGAGCAGGCGCGCACGCGCATCAAACAGATCGATACCGAAGATATCCCCCCCCGGATTGAACCCGAGGGCCGCTTGCACCGATGCCTTCGGGGTACGCTGGTTACCCAAAATGGTGACGGCCCGAACGGCAAAACCGGCGTCGACGGCTCCAGTCCCCATCGAGGTTTCAACGTGCTTCACCGTGCGGCCGATCACACCGCTGACGAGGACGGCAATCACCAACACCAGTACCGTCAACAAAAAACTCATCAGAAAGATGGGATGGCGAAAGGAAAACAGCGCCTTGAGCCAACCGGAAAATCGGCCGCGGCCGCCCGCTTCGGGCTTGTCGCGTCGGCCGGCGGCCCCCCGCCCCTCGCGCGACGGCCGACGGGTCTCGCCCCGCTTAATTTGGCTGCGGGCGTCGGGCTGGCGCGGTTTCCTTACCTGTCGCACGAAGCGTCCTCCACCAGCCAGCGGCACAGCTTGCCGTAGGAAATGCCGCGATAGGCGGCCTGCTCGGGCACCAGCGAGGTCGGAGTCATCCCCGGCTGGGTATTGACCTCCAGCACCACCAGACGATGCTTGCCCTCGGTGTCGTCGTAGCGGAAATCGGCACGCGACACGCCGCGGCAGCCCAGAGCCGCATGGGCCCGCTCGGCCAAGCGCATGGCTTCTTCCGTCACTTCAAGCGGCAACGGCGCGGGCAGCGTGTGGTGCGAACCGCCGGCGGCATACTTTGCTTCGTAATCGTAGAAGGCGAGATTGGTGTCGATCTCGGTCACCGCCAGGGCTTTTCCGTCCATCACCGCCGCGGTCAGTTCGCGGCCGGGGATATATTCCTCGACCATCATTTTATCGGTCAACGTCCACCGGTCCGACCCCAAAGACTCGGGCGGACGGTTATCACCCTCCCTTATTATATAGACGCCCACCGACGAGCCTTCGTCCACCGGCTTGATCACATAGGGCGGCTCCATCAGATGGCGGCCGGCAGCTTCATGGCGATCGCACACCAGCGACTTGGCAAGCGGCACCCCGGCGGCAGCCAAAGCCAGCTTGGCGCGATCCTTGTGCATCGCCATTGCCGAGGCCAAGACGCCGGAATGGGTATAGGGAATACGCATCAATTCCAACAGCCCTTGCACGCAACCATCCTCGCCGAAGCGGCCGTGCAGAGCGTTGAAGGCGACATCCGGTTTATAGGCATTGAGCTGGGCGGCAAGATCCGAGGTCTTGGGGTCGATCTCGGCCACTTCGAACCCTTCCTCCCGCAAAGCGCCCGCGCAGCCGGCGCCCGACACCAGCGAGACCTCGCGCTCCGAGGAATAGCCGCCCATCAGCACCGCCACTTTCTTCATCATGCCACACCTACCCGTTTGATTTCCCATTCCAGCACGATACCGGATTTTTCCTTGACCTTCGCGCGGACCTGTTCGCCCAGGGCTTCGATGTCGGATGCCGTAGCCCCGCCGTCGTTAATCAGAAAATTGCAGTGCAGGTTGGAGACCGAGGCTCCACCCACCTTCATCCCCCGGCAGCCGGCTTCGTCGATCAGTTTCCAAGCCTGATGGCCTTCCGGGTTTTTGAAGGTCGAGCCGCCGGTGCGCGAATGCACCGGCTGCACGGTCTCGCGGTTCTTCATCATTTCGTCCATACGAGCCTGGATGGACGCTTGGTCGTCGGGTTTGCCCTCGAACACCGCTTCGACGAAGAGGTAATCCTCCGGCACGTCCGTACGGCGATAGGCAAACGCCATGTCGGTAGGCGATAGTTCGTGCCGCTCGCCCCGCCCGTCGATGGCGGTAGCGGAGACGAATACGTCTTTCACCTCGCTGCCGTAACAGCCGGCGTTCATCCTGAGCGCCCCGCCGACAGTGCCTGGAATGCCGCGCAGGAATTCGAAGCCCGCCACGCCGCCCGCAGCCGCGACCTTGGCCACCGCGGAATCGAGCGCGGCGGCACCGGCATGGATACGGGTTCCTTCGCAAACCACCCGACCGAAGGCGGAAGAAAGGCGGATCACCACGCCGGCCACGCCGCCGTCGCGGATCAACAAATTGGAGCCGACGCCGATTACGGTCAACGGCACCTCGGCCGGGCGGTTCTTGAGAAAATACGCCAGATCGTCGGCGTCCGCCGGACGGAACAACACTTGCGCCGGCCCGCCGGTGCGGAACCACACAAACGGGGCGAGCGGCGCTTCGAGCGTATAGGAACCGCGCACGTCCGGTAGCTTCGGCAGAGGAGAAAACGCCATCTTACTTCCCTCCGATCTTTTCCAGCGCCGCCGGAAGGGCATTGGCCCAGGCCGAGATCGAGCCGGCGCCGAGACAAACGATGGCACCGCCGGCCGCGACGAGCGGAGCCACGGTTTTCGCCAAGTCGGCCTCGCCGTCGATGGTCAACACATGTTTATGGCCGTGGGCACGTAAGGCTTCGGCGAAAGCGTCGCGGTCGAAGTCCGCTATCGGCGCCTCGCCGGCGGCATAGACCGGCGCGATCACCGCTACATCGGCGTCGTTGAGGCAGGCGGCGAACTGCTCGAAGGTATCGCGCAGGCGGGTATAACGATGCGGCTGTACCACGGCGACAATGGGACCGGCATAGGCTTGGCGCGCGGCCTTCAAGGCGGCGGCGATCTTGAACGGATTGTGGCCGTAATCGTCGATAATGGCGCAGCCCCCGACGTTTCCGACCTTGGTAAAGCGGCGCTTGACCCCGCCGAACGCCGCCAAAGCCTTGACGACGGTTTCGTCCTTCACGCCGAGTTCGCGTGCCACCGCGATGGCGGCCAGCGAATTCAGCACATTGTGCTCGCCCGGCATCGGCAGACACAAACCTTCGAGTTTGTTTTGCGCGCCTTTGCGACGGTCGGTAAGGACGACGTCGTAGTGCGACGCACCTTCGACAAAACGCAAATTCACCGCCCGCACGTCGGCCTGGGGCGAAAGGCCGTAGGTCAGTATGCGGCGGTCGGCGATCTGACCGACCATTGCCTGCACCGCCGGATGGTCGATGCAGAGAACGGCAAAACCGTAGAATGGCACGTTCTCGACGAACTGGCGGAACGACTCGCGCAGACGGTCGTAGGAACCGTAGAAATCGATGTGATCGGGATCGACGTTGGTGACCACCGCGATGGTGGCCGGCAAGCGCAGGAAGCTGCCGTCGGACTCGTCGGCCTCGACAACCACCCATTCGCCTTCGCCAAGGTGGGCGTTGGTGCCATAGGCGTTGATGATGCCGCCGTTGACCACGGTGGGGTCGATGCCACCGGCATCCAACAACGCCGCCACCATTGTCGTGGTGGTGGTCTTGCCGTTGGTTCCCGCCACCGCGACGCAGGATTTCAGCCGCATGATCTCGGCCAGCATTTCGGCGCGGCGCACCATCGGCAACCCCTGTTCGCGAGCGGCATCGAATTCGGGATTGCCCGGCTTGATCGCCGAGGAATAGACCACCACATGGGCGTCCTTGATGTTGTCCGGCGCCTGACCGACGGCAATCGGAATTCCCATCGCCTTAAGCCGCTTGACGTTGGCGTTTTCGGCCGCATCCGAGCCTTTCACCTTGTAGCCAAGATTGTGCATGATCTCGGCGATACCGCTCATGCCGATGCCGCCGATGCCGATAAAGTGGATCGCGCCGATGTCAAGCGGAACTCTGGTTTGCGCGCGCTTAGTCATTTTTTTCCAATTTCTCCACCAAATCGGCCAGCGCCGCAGTGGCGTGCGGCTTGCCCAGCGCCTTCGCCGCTTGCGCCTTCGTCGTCAATCCTTGCGGGGTGGCAAAAATTTCATCGAGCAGCGCGGCCAGCTTCGCCGGTGTCAGTTTCTTCTGAACGAAACTCCAACCGCCGCCGGCATCGACCAACGCGTCGGCGTTTGGCGTCTGGTTGTCGTCGAGCGCATGGGGTAGCGGCACTAGGATCGCCGGCCGACCGATAGCGGCGAGTTCGCTCACCGTACCGGCGCCGGCGCGGGCGATAGTCAGATGGCTCCATGCCACCCGTTGCGGCAAATCGGCAAAGAACGGCGCCAGCTCGGCCTTGACCTTCATCCCGTCGTAAGCTTTGCGCACCCGGCCCAGATCTTCCGGTCGGCACTGCTGCACGATGTCAAGACGGGTCCGCAAGGTCTCCGGCAGTCTGGCGATCGCCGATGGCACCGTCTCGCTGAAATAACGGGCGCCCTGACTGCCGCCGAACACCAAAAGCCGAATGCCTTCGTCCGCGGCCGGTGGCTCATAGGCTGCGTCCGCCAGCGCCACGACTTCGGGCCTGAGCGGGTTGCCGGTGTAGACCACCTTCGACATGTCCTTGGGCAGAAAGCGTTTGAGCGGGAAATTGGCGGCAATGCATTTCACCCGATTGGCCAACGCGCGATTGGCGCGGCCCAGAAGCGCGTCGGGCGACAGAATCGCGGTTGGATAGCCGCCCCAGCATGCCGCCAGCATCACCGGCAACGAGGGATAGCCGCCGAAACCGACGACGGCGGCAGGCTTCAGCCTGTTGAGTTTTTTTCGCGACACCAGAATACCGGCAAGAATTTCGAACGGCGCACGCAAGAGGCCGAACGGCGATCGGTCGGACAGGGCCGCGGACGGGACGGTCTCGACCGTTGCGCCGGAAAAATCACCGGCATAGGCGCTCGCCCGCTTGTCGGTCAGCGCCACGACCTGCCAACCGCGCTTGGCCATTTCGCCCGCCAGAGCTTGCGCCGGAAACAGATGTCCGCCGGTACCGCCGGCGGCCAACACGACCGTCTTCATTCCGCCGCTCCTTTCATGAAAGCGAACGGTTGCTCGCGCCGCTCCAATTGCGAACGCCTGCGGGTTAGCGCCAAGGCAAAACCCATAGTCAGCGCCACCGCAAACAGCGAGGAACCGCCGTAGGAAATAAACGGCAGCGTCATACCCTTTGCCGGCAGCAGGTTTACCGCAACGCCCATATTGATGAAAGCTTGCAGCGCCACCACCGTTGCGAGGCCGGCCGCAGCGAGCCGGGAGAAGGTGTCGCGCTGATCGGCGGCGCGCAGCATTAGTCGTACCGCCAGAACACAGAACAAAGCCGCGATCAGGGCACAGACCAAAAAGCCGTATTCCTCACCCGCCACCGCGAAAATAAAATCGGAATGGGCATCGGGCAAACGGTATTTGACGCTGCCTGCGCCGGGACCGACGCCGAACAAACCGCCGTGGGCAAAGGCCCGCAACGACAGATCGACCTGATAGCCCTCGCCGCCGACGTCGATAAACTGCCGGATGCGATGATTGACATGCGGAAACAGAAAGAAAGCGGCTGTTGCAAACCCGATTGCTCCGCCGCATATCGCCCAAATCCACTTCAGCGACTGACCGGCGAAGAACAGCAGCGCGGCCCATAGCGCCAGCAATAGAAATGTCTGTCCGACGTCGGGTTGCTGCAAAAGAACGACCGCCGCAAGAAGCACCGGGGTTGCCGTAGAAAACGGCTTAGTCCACGTTTTGTCGGCAGGTACGGCCAAAATCGTCGCGGCCAGGACGGCAAAACCGGGCTTGAGAAATTCCGACGGTTGCAGCGTCATGCCTGCGATATTGAGCCAACGCCGGGCGCCCAGCACTTCCTCGCCGAGAAACAGCGTCGCCGCCGATCCGACCAGACCGAATAAAAAAACATAAAGCGCGACGCGGCCGACCTGGGCCGGCTTCAAACATGAAGCGCCAATCAGAATGCAGACGGCGAGCAGTGCGAAGGCGATCTGCTTGACGGCATACCGGAAATCGCCGCCGCTCAAAGGTCCGCCGCTTGCTGCGGGGCTGGCGGCGAAGGCCAATACCAAGCCGACGCCGACCAGTCCGATCACCACGAAGAAGACGAGGCGGTCCACCGTCCACCACCAATCCGCCAAATCGCCCTGACTCGCCCTGCTGATCATGATGCCACCTTCAGAGGATCGCACAGGCGCAAGGCCAACGCGCGAAAGGCGTCGCCCCGCGCTTCGAAATCCTTGAATTGATCGAACGACGCGCAAGCCGGTGAGAGCAGCACCGTCGGTTCCGCCGCCGGCGAGGCTTCCGCCGCCCGTGCCGCAGCAACGACGGCCACATCCAGCGTACCGCAGATCTCGAACGGAACCTTGCCGTCCAGCGTGACGGCAAAATTTTGTGCCGCTTCGCCGATCAGAAATGCCTTGCGGATACGCGGCAGAAATGCCTCGATGCCGGCGATGCCGCCCGCCTTGGGCCGGCCGCCGGCGATCCAGAAAATGTCGGCAAAACAGGCCAGCGCCTTGGCCGCCGCATCGAAATTGGTCGCCTTGGAATCGTTGATAAAGCGCAACCGCCCGCGCCGACCGACCTCTTCAATGCGATGGGAGAGGCCGGGAAACTCGCTAACCGCGGCTGATATCGCCTCGGCGTTCCTGACCCAGGGGCGCACGGCGGCGAAGGCGAGCGCGATATTCTGCCAGTTGTGCGCGCCGGGCAGACGCTTGGCCTCGTGCAAATCCATCAGTTTGGCGGTATGAGTGTTTTGCGCGTCGAACAGCACGCCGTCGAGCACGAACAAACCGCGGCCGAGAATCTTGCCGACCGCTACCGGCGTCGCGTTACGCCCCGCCGAGACGAGATTGGTGTAGATCGACGCGCAATATCCGTCGTCGATGCCGATCGCGCAAATTCCACCCTTGGCGGACTGACGCAGCAGCCGCGTCTTGGCGGCGGCGTAGTTTTCCAACGAACCGTGGCGGTCGATGTGATCGGGGGTAATGTTGGATAGCACCGCGGAATCGACGATCAAACCGGGAGACAGGTCGATCTGATAGGACGACACCTCCAGCACATAGACCGTCTTCGGTCCCGGCGGATTGAGATCAAGCGCCGGCCGGCCGATGTTGCCGCCGACTTGCGCATCGTATCCGCAGGACTTCAGAATGTGGCCGATCAGAGCGGTGGTGGTCGACTTGCCGTTGGTGCCGGTGACGGCGATAACCGGGGCACGGCCGGTTTCTTCGGGGTTGGGCCTGATCCCGCGGGCGAACAATTCGATGTCGCCGATCACCTCGATGTCGCATTCGCGGGCACGGATCACAACGTCGTGCGGCACCGGAAAGAACAACGGCACGCCGGGGCTTAAGATCAGCGCGGCAATTTCGTCCCACGGCCAATCGCCCCAGAACACAACCCCGGCACCGGCCGCCGCAGCCTTTTCGGATGCATCCGTCTTATCGTCCCAGGCCAGCACGTCTGCACCGCCAGCGACCAGAGCACGCACCGCAGCCAAGCCGGATCGCGCCAGCCCGAACACGGCGACCTTTTTACCCTGGAAAGATGCAGCCGGTATCACGGATCGCTACCTCAACTTCAAGGTCGAAAGACCTATCAACGCCAGGATCACCGCAATAATCCAAAAGCGGATGACGATGGTCGGTTCCTTCCAACCCAATTGTTCGAAATGATGGTGGATCGGCGCCATCTTAAAGACGCGTTTGCCCGTCAACTTGAACGACACCACCTGAACCATCACCGATACGGTCTCCAGCACGAACAGTCCGCCGACCAGCGCCAGCACGATTTCGTGTTTGGTCGCCACCGCCACCGCACCGAGCGCACCGCCCAAAGGCAACGAACCGGTGTCGCCCATGAACACCATCGCCGGCGGCGCGTTGTACCAGAGGAATCCGAGGCCGGCGCCGATCAGCGCGGAAAGAAAGATCGCCAGTTCGCCGGTATCGCGGATGTAACCGATCTGCAGATAGGTGGCGAATTTCTCGTTGCCGACCAGATAGGCGATCAGCACGAAAGTGGAAGCGGCAATGATGACAGGCATGATGGCGAGGCCGTCGAGGCCGTCGGTAAAGTTCACCGCATTGGCGGAGCCGGCGATGACGAAACCGCCGACCACGATGTAGGTGATGCCGAACTGGATGGCAAACTGCTTGGCAAAGGGAAACGCCAACACGCCCTGCTGAGCCGGCACCTCGACCTGCATAATGAGATAGGTGGCGAGAAAGGCGACGGAGAATTCGATCAGCAGCCTTACCTTGCCGCTAAGCCCCGCGCTGCTGTGCTTGGTAACCTTTTTGTAGTCGTCGGCGAAACCGAGAAGACCGTAGGCCAGCGTCACCAGCACCGCAGTCCAGACGTAGACGTTCGACAAATCGGCCCACAGCAGCGTCGCCACAATCCACGGCAGCAGGATCAACACCCCCCCCATGGTCGGCGTGCCTTTTTTCTCGACGATGTGACGCTTCGGCCCGTCCTCGCGAATCGGCTGACCTTCCTTGCCCTGCCTGACCTTCAGCCAACGGATCAGCTTAGGGCCGAGCCAAAAGGCGATGAACAACGCGGTCAGCACCGCTCCGCCGGCGCGGAAGGTGAGATATTTGAACAGCCGCAGAAAAGCGATGTGATCGGCGTTCGGAAGATAGAAAAGGAAATGAAACATCTTGCCCCTACCCCATGCGCGCCTTAAGCGCGTCGATGATTTTCGCCATTTTGCTGCCGTGCGAACCCTTGATGAGAAACGTATCGCCTGCGGCGGCGGCATCCGCCACCGTCGGCGCCAGTTTTGCGGAATCCTCGGCCCAGGCACCGCGAACGCGCTGCGGCAGCACCTGCCACAACGCCTGCATGTGCGGGCCGCAAAGAAAAGCCAGATCGCAGTTCTTCGCCACGACATCGGCAAGACCGGCGTGCATCTCGTCGGCCGCCCCGCCCATTTCCAGCATGTCGCCGAGCACCGCGATCTTCCGTCCCTCGGCCGACGTCAGCAGCGTCAACGCCGCCGCCATCGATGCCGGATTGGCGTTGTAGCTCTCGTCGATCACCGTCGTGCCGCCGATGGCGATTTTTTCGCCGCGCCCTTTAAGCGCGGAAAACCCCTGCAAAGCCGCAGCCGCATTGCGGACGTCGCCGCCTTGCACCTTGACGCACAACAGCGCCGCCGTCGCGGCCAGTGCGTTGTGTCTTCCCGGCGCATTCAAAACGAATTCCACCGCCTCGCCGCCGATGTCGGCTTTGACCCGCGCTCCGCTTGCGGTTTCCGCATACGCGGTCGGATGCGCATCGCCCGCCGCGAAGCCGAACGTCATAACGTTGGCCACCCCGGCCAGTTTCGCCCGCGCCTTCAAGCGATCCGTCAGCGGGCTGTCGGCAGGCAGCAGCGCCGACCCGCCCGGGATCAGGTTTTCGAAGATTTCCGTCTTGGCATCGGCTATGGCTTCGAGAGACCCGAAGAACTCGATATGTGCCGGTGCAACGGCGGTAATCAGCACCACGTGCGGACGCACCATCGCGTTCAGCGCACGGATTTCGCCGAAATGGTTCATGCCGATCTCGATCACCGCAACCTCGGCATCGCGCGGCAGGGCGGCCAGCGTCAGCGGCACGCCCCAGTGATTGTTGAGCGAGCCGGTCGAGGCGTGGGTTCTCCCCAGTGCGCCGAAGGCCAGATGCAGCATCTCCTTGGCCGTGGTCTTGCCGACGCTGCCGGTAACCGCCAGCACCTCGGCATGAGTGCGGGCGCGGGCGGCACGGCCGACATCTTCCAGCCCGCGCTGGGCGTTGGCCACCATGAGCAGCGGCGCACCGGCGGAAACGCCCGGCGGCAGGTGAGATACCAGCGCCCCCGCCGCGCCGGCGGCAAACGCATCCTTGGTGAAATCGTGGCCATCGTGATGCTCGCCCTTGATGGCGATGTAGAGATCGCCGGGCGCGAGGCTGCGCGAATTGATCGAGACGCCGTTTGCGGCGAACGGCGCATGCGCTCGCCCGAGCGTGGCGGCTGCGAGTTCGGCGGATGTCCACAGCGCGTTCATGATTGTCCTGCCGCCGCGCCGCCCAGGGCGCGCGCCGCCTCGATCGCTTCGTCGCGATCGCTGAAAGGAAATACGTTCTTGCCGACTATCTGACCGGACTCGTGGCCTTTGCCGGCGATCACCAGAATATCGCCGGCTTGCAACAGTTCGATGCCGGCGCGGATCGCTTCGTGCCGATCGCCGATCTCGGTCGCATCCGGACAGCCGGCGAGGACCTCCCGGCGGATGACGCTCGGTTCCTCGGAGCGCGGATTGTCGTCGGTGACGATGACGGCATCGGCGAGCGCCGCCGCCGCCTTGCCCATCAACGGACGTTTGCCCTTGTCGCGGTCGCCGCCGCAGCCGAACACCACGATCAGCCGGCCACCAGTGTGCGGACGCAACGCCTTCAGCACTACCTCCAGCGCATCCGGGGTATGGGCATAATCGACGAACACCGGCGCACCCGACGGAGCGATGGCAACTTTTTCCAAGCGGCCCGGCGCGCCCTTCAAACCTTCCAAGGCGGCGAACACCGCATCCGCCGGCTCGTCGAGACCGATGGCCATGCCGGCCGCCATCAGCGCGTTCGCGGCCTGGAACCCGCCGGCAAGCGGCA
>WSSedL1CaDRAFT_10001501_pt1 | contig 13490 bp, 12 predicted proteins | sample WetSurSL1Cattail_FD_9464 | JGI IMG/M metagenome (IMG submission 9464)
AATCCTTTGGACTGACGAATGGTACAGAGTACGCCGTGGTCAACAAGATACTGTTGAAATGCAACCATATCCTTCTCTAGAGGTCTTCCAAATTCACTTTCTGGATGTGGGTTAAAATAGATGAGATTAACTTTCGATTTTATGCCATGTAGAAGCTTCACCAGCTTCTTTGCACTCTTCTGATCATCATTTACCCCTTTCATCACTAAATATTCAAACATGACGCGTTTACGTGCATCTATGGGGAATGCTTTGACGGCGTTGATAATGGACTCAATATTATAGGCTTTATTGATGGGCATCAGTTTTTGTCGTAGGTCATCATCCACTGCATGCAGTGAAATAGCTAACAAAACACCCAAATCCATCAGCCCAAGTTTTTCGATTTGCGCACTCAGTCCACTGGTAGAAATGGTTTGTCTTCGAGGGGATATAGAAAGACCATCAAGATCATTAAAAATAAGCACTGCTTTGCTCACGTTAGTAAGATTGTCCAATGGTTCACCCATACCCATGTAAACAATATTGACACGTCTATTTTCTGCGATAGTGTTATCTCTTTTAATCATTAGAATTTGCGATGTTATTTCACCTGCTGTAAGGTTTCTTTTAAAACCACTTTTTCCTGTCAGACAAAATGCACAGCCAATTTTACAGCCTACTTGAGATGATATACAAATAGTATAACGTGTATGATGAAGAAGTTTGCCTTCTTCATCTGTTTGTTCTTGTTTCATTGGAAGCAGAACAGATTCGACAGTATTTCCATCTTTGAGTTCAAAGAGATACTTTTTACTACCATCCCTACTCTCTTCAACTTTAGCAATTGTGAGTGGATCAAGATAGTATATTGAATTGAGTTGTTCTTTTAACTCTTTAGGGAGGTTTTTCATTTCATCAAATGAAGTAACATATTTTTGATAAAGCCATTGGTAAATTTGCTTTGCTCTAAAGGCAGGTTTAATGACTTCCGACAACTCTTCTTTGGAGAGATCAAATATATTTTGTTTTTCCATAATACCTCAAATTTTCATATTTTTTTCTACATGTAAAGTTATTAGCGCTTTTGCTTGAGCATGATTTTTTATAAAATCACGATGTGCATTTTCATCGCAATAGTTGGTGACAACAAAAAGTCCAGAACAGGGTATTTTAAATTGGTTAGCAACGCTTACAATAGAAAAGAACTCCATATTTTCTAGTTCAATATTTTTTGCAAGCATTTTAGTAGCCAATGTTAGATCGGTTGTAATGTAATTACTGGAATTGACAATAGGAGATAGGTGATTTGTTCCACGTGAAACATAGATTGTGTCTGCTTCAATTTGGTTTTGTAAAGGGGTATAACATTGATTTTGTAAGTAGCCAAGTTCAATATTGGCGGCACGATGACTGTAAATGAAATCAAGCGGCTGATGGTTCCCATAACTTCCCGCAGTACCAACAAAAAATAAAAAGGCAGGTTTTTCTTCAAGCACAAGTTTTGTGAGGTTAATGGCACTCTCTATCAGCCCAACGCCAATAGGCTTTGCAAACTCAAATGTTTCATTTCGTCCCGCACAGAGAATCATAATCGTACTGCAATCCCCTCATTTCTGAGGTAACGTTTAAGATCCATAATGTCGATCTCTTTAAAGTGAAAGATAGAAGCAGCTAAAGCTGCATCGGCACCATTTAAAAACGCATCTTTGATATGTTCCATCGTCCCTGCTCCACCACTAGCAATCACAGGAATATCAAGCATGCTACTCATTTGAGAAGTAAGAGGAATGTCATAGCCATTTTTTGCACCATCACAATCCATAGACGTTAAAAGAATTTCTCCCGCTCCTCTTTCTTGAACTTCTTTGGCCCAAATAAGTGCGTCTATTCCGGTATCAATTCTTCCACCATTGATGAAAACATGCCATGAATCACCAGTACGTTTAGCATCAATCGCCACAACAATACATTGTGAACCAAATCGTTTGGATGATTCGTCAATAAAATGAGGATTGGCAATTGCTGGAGAGTTGATGCTCACTTTATCACATCCTACATGTAAAAGGCTGTAAATATCATCTAGCGTTCGGATTCCTCCTCCTACTGTCAGTGGAATAAAAACCTCGCGAGCTACTTTTTCAACAATATCAACAATTGTCCCACGACCCTCATGGCTCGCTGTAATATCTAAAAATGTAAGCTCATCTGCACCTTCTTCATTGTATCGTTTTGCAATCTCAACAGGATCACCTGCATCTTTCAGTCCAACAAAATTAACACCCTTAACAACACGTCCATTTTTGACATCCAAACAAGGGATAATACGCTTAGCAAAATGCTCCATCAGACTCTCTTTTTAGATAAATATAAGCAGAAATGATAGCGCAAGAATGAAAAAAAACTTCTGAATACGAAAATTAATTAAGACTATAACTCTTTTATAAGTAAAGATTAGCTAGAATCAATGAAAGTTTAAAAAATAGGGTACAAATTGATAGAGGCAAAAAAGAAATTTGGCCAAAATTTTTTAAAAGATACGACTGTGGTTAACAAAATCATCCAATCGATGCCCCGAAATGAGCGAAAGCTTGTTGAAATAGGGCCTGGCTTAGGTGATTTGACGCAAGAGCTACTTAAGGTGAAAGCCTTATTAGCATATGAAGTCGATGAAGACTTGTGCGTTTATTTGAGAAAAAAATATTCGACGAAAATCGATGAGGGAAAGCTAACATTAGTGCAAACTGATGTTTTAAAGCAATTTGAAAAAGGATCTCTTTGTGAAGAGCCTTATGATTTAGTTGCAAACTTACCCTATTACATCGCTACGACTATTATTTTGGAAGCCTTGGAAGATCCGAATTGTAAATCAATGACGGTCATGATCCAAAAAGAGGTAGCAGAAAAATTTGCTGCGCTTCCAAAAACAAAAGAGTTTACCTCTTTAGCGATTCTGGCACAAAGTATTGGGACGGCTGCAATACTTTTTGATGTATCTCCAGAATCGTTTGAACCACAACCTAAAGTGGTGTCGTCTATTCTCAAAATTGACAAACAAAAAGAGTTTGTTGAAGGAAAATTTTCTGGTCTGTTTGAATCTGATGAACAGTTGCAAAAATTTAAAAAATATTTGCGATGTTCGTTTCAAAGTCCGAGAAAGACTTGGTTGAAAAATATCTCTTCTGAGTTTGAAAAAGCGTGTGTCGAGAAAGTGATGCACGAACAAAATCTTCCTGAAACAATCCGTCCTCACGAACTTAGCGTCTTGTCTCATCATCTACTATTTAAAACATTAAGGTTGAATGATGCAAGAAAACGAAGTAACACAACAACAGAATAACAGTAACGAAAAGCCTAGAGAAAATACTCCAAAACCCTCAGGACAATCTAAACAAACTCCACACCCAAACAACAGAAACCAGGTGAATCCGAACCCACAAGCACCCAAAGATGCTTCTAGTGAGCCCAGTGAGAAAAAACCACGCAATAATAGAAGACGTAAAAGCAATAAACCTTCAACAGCAGCGTCTATTGAAGGGAATGAGCCTTGGCAACGTGATATGAAAAAGGCAATTGAAGCCAATCAGAAAATGCACAAAGATAGGTTAAATCGCTCAAATTTGCTTGACCAAACATCCAAAGGAAAGATCAAAATCACACCGCTTGGTGGATTGGGTGAAATTGGCGGAAATATCTGTGTTTTCGAGACTGATACTTCGGCAATCGTCCTTGATGTTGGCATGAGTTTTCCAAGTGAAGATATGCACGGTGTTGACATTTTAGTTCCAGACTTTAGTTATTTGCGTCAAATTAAGAAAAAAATAGCTGGAATTATTATTTCACATGCGCATGAAGATCATATTGGAGCACTTGCCTATTTATTTAAAGAGATACAATGCCCACTCTATGCTACACCATTGCCGTTAGGAATGATCTCTAATAAGTTTGATGAACATGGATTGAAAGCGTATAAAAAGTATTTTAGACCGGTTGAAAAACGTAAAATTTATAAAATTGGTGAATTTGAAATCGAATGGATTCATATTACCCACTCGATCATCGATGCCTCTTCTCTTGCGATTACTACAGAAGCTGGAACTATCATCCATACAGGTGATTTTAAAATTGACCACACACCTATTGATGGGTTTGTCACTGATCTTAACCGCTTTGCTGCATATGGTGAAAAAGGGGTTCTTTGTTTGATGAGTGATAGTACCAATTCATATAAAGAGGGTATTACGCGCAGCGAAAGTACGGTTGGAAAAACATTTGACTCTATTTTTGCGAAAGCAAAAGGACGCGTAATTATGTCTACCTTCTCCTCAAATATTCACAGAGTCTATCAAGCGATTGATTATGGCTTAAAATACGGTAGAAAAGTCTCTGTTATCGGACGTTCTATGGAGCGAAATCTCTTTACGGCGATTGATCTTGGGTATATCCAATTGGATAAAAGTATCTTTATTGATCCGCATGAGGTCAATAAATACCCCGATAAAGATGTTTTGATTGTCACAACAGGAAGTCAAGGTGAGACGATGAGTGCACTTTACCGTATGGCAACCGATGAACACCGTCATGTCAAGATTAAGCCAACCGACCAGATTATTATTTCAGCGAAAGCTATTCCTGGCAATGAAGGCAGTGTCTCAAAAGTACTAAATTTCTTGCTTAAAAGTGGCGCTAATGTAGCCTACCAAGATTTTAGTGAAATTCACGTGAGTGGACATGCCGCGCAAGAAGAACAAAAGCTCATTTTACGTTTAGTCAAACCACGATTTTTCCTCCCCGTGCACGGTGAATACAATCACATCACCAAACATAAAGAGACAGCAATGCAGTGTGGAATTCCTGAGCGAAATATCGTATTGATGAGCGATGGTGATCAGATTGAAGTTTGTGCTAAATACATGAAAAAAATTAAAACAGTCAAAACCGGTAAAGTATTTATCGATAACCAAATCAACGAACAGATTGCCGATGATGTTGTGATTGATCGTCAAAAATTGGCTGACTCAGGTCTTGTTATGTTAGTGATACAGTTAGATAAGAGCGAACATAAATTGATCTCAAAACCTAAAATTATTAGTTATGGATTGGTCCCGGATAAAGATGATAAATCTTTCTCTATCGAAATGGAAGGTGTGATTGATCAGTTTATTGTGAATGCTAAGGCAGAACTTCTTGAAAATCCAAGAGCCCTTGAAAATGAGATACGCCAAGTCGTACGTAAACATATCTACAGACAAATGAAAAAATATCCAACGATCGTTCCAACGATCTTTATGATGTAGGAAATGGTATGCAAGATTTTAAAACAATAGCCAAAGAAGTGTTAGAATTAGAAGCAAAAGAGCTTCTTAATGCGGCACTGTTAATTGGTGATGAGATGAGTGAAGCAACCAATTTAATTGCTAACATTAAAGGCAAATTGATTGTAACGGGCGTGGGTAAAAGTGGACTGATCGGTGCCAAAATTGCTGCAACACTTGCGAGTACAGGAACAAGCAGTTTTTTCCTTCATCCTACAGAAGCNATGCATGGTGATCTTGGTATGGTTGGNAAAGAAGATGCCGTGTTAGCGATCAGTTACAGTGGTGAGAGTGAAGAGTTGATTAAAATATTACCGCATATCAAGCGTTTCGATATTCCACTTATTGGCATGGCACGTTCTAAAGAGTCATCATTGGGGCATTATAGCGATATATTTTTACCTTTACATGTAGAAAAAGAGGCATGCCCATTGGACGCTGCACCAACGTGTTCCACAACACTCACACTTGCTCTTGGGGATGCGTTAGCCGTTTGCTTGATGAAAAAGAAAAACTTTCAAAAAGAAGATTTTGCATCGTTTCATCCGGGGGGAAGTTTGGGTAAGCGCCTGTTTGTAAAAGTCAAAGATTTGATGCTAACACATGAACTTCCCATCGTTCATGAAACAACCAAACTCAAAGAAGCTATTATAAAAATGAGTGAGGGAAGACTTGGAAATGTGCTCATTACGGACAAAAACAATCAATTAATAGCTGTTTTAAGTGATGGTGACTTACGTCGTGCATTGATGCGGAGTGATTTTAGTATGGATGCGACTGCATACGAGTATGCAACGAAAAATCCCAAAAAACTAGACGATGAGACGCTTTTAGCCAGTGATGCTTTAGCGTTTATCGAAAAGTACAAAATACAACTTGTAGCCATTACCGATAAACAAGGGATGCTTAAGGGTGTTTTACATATTCACGATTTAGTGGAAGCAGGAATTAAATAAATGGAATTAATGAGACTTAATAAAATGATTTCGCATAACACGCACTATTCAAGGCGTGAGGCGGATGAACTCATCAAAGCGGGGCATGTTAAGATCGATGGGGTTGTCGTGCAAGATCTTTCAACACAGGTGAGTTTTAAAAATAAGATCGAACTAAATGGAAAAGCTCTTTTTGAAAAACATGGGTATTCAGTGATCGTCTATCACAAACAAAAAGGTGAGCTAGTGAGTAAAAAGGATGATCGTGGTCGCAGAACGATTTACGACACCTTACCCGCTCAATTTGGGCATTACCTAAGTGTGGGAAGGTTGGATTTTGCCAGTGAAGGTTTATTGCTTCTGTGCGATTCACCCTCAGTTGTTTCTGCCTTAATGCATGGTGATTTGGAGCGTGTGTATTACGTGAAAATCAACGGAATGATAACGCCTGCAATGGAAAAAGCAATGCAAGAAGGTCTTTCCCTTGAAAATGCTCGTAAGGGTGGTCATTCACACAGTGAGATTCGCTCAATGGACTTTGCACCCTTCGTATCGTATCGTATTATCAAAAATAATCCAACCTTTTCTACGATTAAAGTGACTATCAATGAAGGTAAAAATAGAGAGCTTAGACGCTTCTTTGGTTACTTTGATGTAGACGTTGTTGATCTCAAACGCGTAAGCTATGGCAAAATTGATTTAGGCATGTTAAGACCTGGGAAGCACCGTTATTTTGATGGTGGGGAATATACTGCGCTGAGAGATTATCTTGAGTACATCAAACGAGATGGTGACAAAATTCCAGTGGTTGATGAGGATGAAGAGGACGATGATCAATAATTTCGCCCTCTTCTTTCGCCCTCAAACGATTGAAGAATTCGCTGGGCAAAAACATCTGAGTGGTGAACGTAGCCCTTTTCGTAAACTTCTTAAGTCTGGTTCAATGAGCCATTCTCTTTTCTTTGGACCCGCTGGCGTGGGTAAAACAACGTTAGCCCGTATTGTGGCTAACGAATTAGAACTTCCTTTTTATGAGCTAGATGCAACGAGTGTTAAAGTCGAAGAGATTCGCAAGATCCTCTCACAGCACCGCGGTGCGCTTCAAAAACCACTTATTTTCATCGATGAGATTCATCGTCTCTCTAAAACCCAGCAAGAAGTACTTTTACTCCCTATGGAAAATCATGAAGCGATTGTCATTGGTGCATCAACTGAAAACCCCTACTTTGTGCTTAGCTCTGGCATACGCTCGCGCATGATGCTCTTTGAATTTTATCCCCTTGAAGAGAGTGATCTCAAAGCGATTATTGCACATGTTCGTGAAAAAGTTACGTTTGAGATTGATGATGATGCCATAGCGTATTTAATCAGTTCAAGTGCAGGAGACAGCAGAGCACTCTTGAATTTACTCGAATTCGCGCTCAAAGTCGATTTACATGTAAAGCTTGAAACCCTTAAAATGCTGCGCCCTAGTGCGCTTAAAGATGGTGTGAGTTCTGATAACACACACTATAACTTGATCAGTGCGATGATTAAAAGTGTGAGAGGCTCTGATGTGGATGCTGCGCTTTATTATCTTGCGCGTTTAATTGATGGTGGGGAGAGCCCAGATTTCATCGCTAGACGGCTTGTAATCCTTGCCAGTGAAGATATTGGAAATGCTAACCCTAACGCGCTTAATTTGGCTTCTAGCACGCTTGCAAGCGTGAGTAAAATTGGTTATCCTGAAGCGCGTATCATTTTATCGCAATGTCTGATCTATTTGGCATGTAGCCCTAAGTCTAATAGTGCTTATATGGCAATTAATAGTGCATTAGCTTACGTTAAAAACGAAAAAGCGCTTAAAGTTCCAGCCCATCTTAAAAGCCCCTCTCCAAAAGGGTATCTCTATCCACACGATTTCGGCGGCTGGGTGGAGCAAAAATATTTGGAAAAACCGCTTCATTTTTATGATAATTTGCCGATAGGGTATGAGAAAACACTTTCTGAGTGGCTTGTGAAAATTAAGACAAAAGATACTAAACAATCGTAAAAAGGCACGTACTATGGTAGTGTGTGGCATAAAGGTGTTTTAATGGACATTTCAACAACGTCTCTGCTTGCAAATCAGCTTCAAACACTTGATCCCAAAGCGACCGCTAAAGAGAATGCCACAAAAATTATCCAAGATAGTGCGGATATACCTTTATCACTTACGTCTCAAAAAAGTACGACAATCCCCAATAATGCGCAAGAAGTTATCGGGCAGCTCCTTGGAAGTGCTGTGAGCGAAGCTAAATCTAAAAGCACTATTTTTGAGATTTTGCAACACAATCAGCTTTTTAAAAATATGGGTAATTTTGCCGAAGATATTAAAAACTTAAGCTCTATCGTTAAGATGGACTCAACCATTGCACAACCTTTAGCGCTTTTGCAGCTTTTTTCCAAAAGTATGGATCAGATCGATACAAAGTTGCTTCAAGCCCAAGTAGAAAACTCGGGTATTTTTTTTGAATCGAAGTTAGCTAACATGGTGACTCAAAAAGGAGTGGCAGAGAGCCTTCAAACACTTTCCACTGAGCTTCAAGACCATTTTAATGGAACAAACAACGTCATTGCTCCACTCACCAAAGAGATAACGTCCATCATGGATCGCCTTAGCAGTTTGCAAGACCTTTCATCAAAAGAAGCGCAGGGTAGTCTTAAAACGTTACTGGATCTTTTTCGTCAAAGTGTGAAGCAAGAACTTTCAACAGAAGGTACGTCCGCGTTTAAAAGCGTTTATCAGAACGCTCAAAAGCTGGATTATGCCATTCAGCAGATGGATTTGATTAATTCAAAAGTAACCAATTACCCTGCAAGTATGAACGTAGAAGAGAATTTTACTACGCAAGTCAAAGTCCTCTTAGAGATGTTAAAAGAAAATCTCGGTGCGCTTGCGCTTGATGATCTTCAGCCACACATTGATCAACTCTTAAGCAAAGGAACACTTTTAAAAGAGCCAATGATGTCCGCAGAAATAACTCAAAAGCCTCTATCTGAAGAGGGTATTGTTGAAGAAATAGCACTAAATAAAGAAAAAGCACTGATAATGACGCTTTCTAGCACTTCAAATGCAAATGCCTCAACACCTCCTGAGACGATTGAAGAGGCTCTTCGCATGGTGGCTAATCGCATTAAACAGCAGATTGAAATTTTGGATAGCAAAACGATTCAACAAGCAGATTTCCTTGACAAGAGTAGTACGATAGAACAAAAGATTCATAGTCTTATTAAACCTGAACTGTTTGTGGGCAAAGCTGTTGCTCAAAAACTCTCTCTTGATCCTACCGATGTAGAGTTACTGAGCGATATGAAAGGGGTTTTAACCAAGCTGAGCGATAATCTTCAAGCCTCAGGGCAAAATAAAGAAGCCCTCGAAATTACCAATCGTTTGCTAACGCAAATTGAGTACCATCAGTTAGTCTCTTATGTGAGCAGTTCAACGCATCTGTATATTCCTTTTAGTTGGGATGGGCTTAAAGGGGGATCTATGATGATGAAACAAAGTAGCGACGAGAAATTTCACTGCCAAATTGATCTTGATCTTGAAGCCTATGGAAAGCTCAATATGATGCTGGTGTTATCGGGCGAGAAGTATATTGACATCACGATCGCATCGCAAAAAAAGGAGTTGGGAGATAAGATTACGCAACAATTGAAAAAACTCAAACGCTCTCTTAATGAAGTAGGGCTTATTACCGGAACCGTAAAGATGTTGGAGTATAAAGATGTCAGTGTTGTCAAAAATGACTATTTTAGCGGTGAAAAACTTCAATTTGGGATCAATATAAAAATATGAATACCCCCTCCCCTAAACCTCAAAAAGCGGTTGCCCTTAAATACGATCGTGAAAAAAAAGGCGCTCCCAAAGTAGTTGCTTCTGGTAAAGGTGAAGTGGCAAAAAACATTGTAAAATTAGCGCAAGAGCATGATATTTTTATCAAGAAAGATGCTGATTTGGTCGAACTTCTCTCCAAAATAGAACTTAATAAAGAGATTCCACCCCTGCTCTATAAAGCGGTGGCAGAAGTGTTTAGTTTTGTTTATAAAATCACCAACGATAAACGTAAATAATCTTTACATGTAAGATTAAATTCCTCGAAATTTAAGACTCAATAACCCAACATATTCATGCAGTGCCACATAACTTTTATACAAGGCATGTGCATTGGGTAAATAATCCCATCCATCTTTTGTACGTGCATTAATTTTAAAGTTTGTTGCTGCAGGTATGACTTTGAAACCAAAGTGTTCGTAAAGGCGAATAGAACGTCTCATATGATAGGCTGAGGTGACGAGGTAGATAGCAGGTGTCGTAAGTCCTGCTTGTTCAAACGCAACTTTACTAAATTGCGCATTTTGGTAGGTATCAAGACTTTTATCTTCTACATGTAAAGAGAACTCTTTGGATCTTAAGCTTTTAGACGTAGGCGTTGGGATTTCGAGGTAGAGTTTTAGTTCTTTAAGGCTATCTAAGAAAGCATCACTCTCCAAATACTCTTTTTGCACACCACCACCGCTAAACAGAAGAGGTAAATTATTTGACTTTGCAACCATCAATCCCCACATCATACGTTTATATGCATCACTGCTTAGGGGTAAATTAGCAACACCTTGCGTGTGTCCACCGCCTAGCACGATCACTGCATCAACGGAGGCTTTTTCAATACTTCGGTTAAAAGGTGTTTCCAACGGAGCAAGGAGCCAATCAGCAACATAAGAGGTGCTTAAAAGATAAAAAATAGTCGCATTTGCAAGAAAAAAGAGACGAAAACGTTTGGCATAAAGTGCTGCAAGCGCAAAAAGAAGAATAAAAATACCTGGTGGTAAAACCAGGTATGTAAAAAGTTTTGAGAGAATGTAAAGGGTATTCATTAGAGCATAACAGCACTTTTAGGGCCAGCTTTAAGCTCGCCGATCACATACCCGTCGCTGTTTGCAAGGACATCATCGACATTCTCAGGACTGACCACAAGGATCATTCCTACACCCATATTGAACGTGCGGTGCATTTCGCTCTCTTCGACGTACTGGCTCATAAAGTCAAAGACAGGGAGGGTTTTGATTTTAGATTTATACACCTGTGCTTGTAATCCCTCAGGTAAAACACGAGGAAGGTTTTCAACAATGCCACCTCCGGTGATGTGCGCGAGTGCGTTGATCTTGGATTTAAGCGCTTTAAAGAGTTTTACGTAGATACGTGTGGGGGTTAGAAGTGTTTCGATAAGTGGTTTTCCATCAAACTCTGTCTCAAAGGTATAGCCTAGTTTATCAAAAAAGAGTTTACGCACGAGTGAAAAACCGTTAGAGTGAACCCCTGAACTTGGAAGTGCGATTAAAATATCGCCTGCTTTAACATGTGGAAGGCGGTTCATTTCATCTTTTTCAGCAATTCCTACGGCAAAACCCGCAAGGTCAAAATCCTTACTGTGGTACATGCCAGGCATTTCAGCTGTCTCACCACCAATGAGAGAACATTCAGCTTGAATACAGCCTTCCGCAATACCTTTAACAACACTGACGGCAGCATCGATCTCTAATTTGCTCATTGCATAGTAATCGAGAAAGAAAAGTGGAGTACCGAAGTTGCAGATAAGATCGTTCGCACACATCGCAACAAGGTCGATCCCTACGGTGTCATAAATCCCTGAATCAATTGCTAGTTTGAGCTTGGTTCCAACNCCATCGGTTGCCCCTAAAATAACAGGTTTTTGATAGCCTGATGGTAATTCGTAAGCACCCGCAAAGGAGCCAATGCCTCCAATGACATTTTTATCAAAAGTGGACTTAACGAGTGGTTTAATATTTTCGACAAATTGGTTTCCCGCGTCTATATCGACACCAGCGTCTTTGTAGCTGACTGTGCTCATGCATATGCCTTTAGTGAGGTTATTGTTTAATAGATTTTAACAAAAGTATGTTAAAATCGTTATAAAAATAGCAAAAGGTGTTAGGATTCTATGGCGTATGAACATGCGATTGTTTTAACCGGTGGCATTGCCACTGGCAAAAGTACTGTATCGTCGATGCTAAAGTCGCATGGTTTTGACGTGATCGATGCGGACGTCATCGCAAAAGAGGTTTTACCTTTACATGTAAAAGAGGTAGAAGCTCTTTTTGGAGCGCGTGTCATTAAAGAGGGTGCAATCGATCGTAAGGCGCTTGGGGCACTGATTTTTAATGATAAAAAAGAGCGTGAGAAGCTCAATGCCTTTTTGCATCCGTTGATTCGTCAAGAGATTTTTAGGCGTTGTGACCTTTTAGAAATGAAACAAAAGCCTTATATAATCGATATTCCTCTCTATTTCGAGAGTGATGGCTACGCATGCAAACTGGTCGCTGTTGTGTATGCGCCTGTTGAAGTTCAGCGAAAGCGACTGATGATTCGAGAGGATTTTAGTAAAGAAGAGGCGCAAAAGCGCATCGATGCTCAAATTAGCATTGAAGAGAAGAAAATCTTAGCTGATTTTCTGATTAACAACTCCTTTGATATGAAATTCTTAGAGAGTGAAATCGAAAAATTTATCAAATTTGTACGAGGTTCTTATGCACATTGCAAAATATAACGCTAATGGCAATGATTTTATTATTTTTCATACCTTTGTTGAGGTGGATCGAAGTAAACTCGCTCAACAGCTTTGCGATAGACAAAAAGGTGTGGGAGCTGATGGGTTGATTGTCTTGCTCCCGCATGCAGAATATGACTTTAAATGGCAGTTTTATAACAACGATGGAAGCATCGCTTCGATGTGCGGTAATGGTACGCGTGCGTGTGCGCATTATGCCTTTACAAATCAGCTTGCAAACGCTTCGATGCGCTTTTTAACAGGCGCCGGCGTGATCACGTCTGTGGTCGAAAATGATGTCGTTGAAACAGAGTTAACTACGCCTAAAGTGCTCAGCGAATCCTTTGAAGAAAATGGCTTAACGTGGCATTTTTGCGATACGGGAGTGCCTCATTTGGTGACATTTGTTGACGATATTGGCTGTTTTGACAAAGTCATTGCTCGTCAGATGCGCTACAAATACAACGCCAATGTGAATTACGCCAAACTTGAACAAAATGCTTTACATGTAAGAACGTATGAACGTGGGATTGAAGACGAGACTTTAGCGTGTGGTACGGGAATGGCAGCATGTTTTTACAGTGCATATCGTCAAAAACTCGTAGGAGAGAGCGCTACGATTTACCCTACAAGTGGTGATAAGTTAAGTTTACGTATTATGGATCAAAGACTTT
>WSSedL1CaDRAFT_10001502_pt1 | contig 13489 bp, 11 predicted proteins | sample WetSurSL1Cattail_FD_9464 | JGI IMG/M metagenome (IMG submission 9464)
CGAAAAATGGGGTTCACATCCCGATGGCGGGGCACTAAAACCGGGAGTGTGACGATGACGAGTGCGGTAGCACGCCTGGGTTTGAGTTGTTCAGACCATCCTTAGATACTGGCTTGCTCACAATTACAATGAGAAGCAAATAAGAAAATAGCAAGAGGTTATTCCAAAAATACGAAAACCAGCAGCCCACTTACGCCTCGCCTCCAATAAACTCGACATCTATATATAAACCTTAGAACTCCAGACAATTTCCAAACAAACCATGAATATTTATAGCCCTCATATTACTTTTAAGTGGCAGGCGCATTGATGCTTAGAAGAGCGCATCTCGTGCTTATATTTAAGCATTTTCTTGTTTCCGCATTAAGCGCCACCACAGAACTTTCTGTGTTTTATTTGTTACACATGCTCATGGGAGCTGCGTTACTTGCTTCACATGTCATGGCGTTTAGTTGCGCAACAATTCTTGGCTTTGTATTGCATAGCCATTTCACCTTTTCGATCGGCAAACTTCGGTATAGAAATGCCATGTTCTTTTGCCTTCAAGGTATAATTGCACTGGCGATTGGCTATCAGATATTGAAGCTACTTGTGACAATGGGCACAAACCCCATGTTTGCAAAAGTATTGCAGCTGGGAGCAACATTCTTTTTTAACGTATTGTTCGGCAAGTTCTTATCATTTAAAAATGACCATTCTCATAATCGGAAATAGTGGCCATTTGTACGAGGCAATAAGCAAGGCATACCCTGATCAGGAAACTAGGGTGATTCCGTGGCGAAGTGATTTCAATAATATAGAACGGACATATTTCGATCTTGTTTTCGTTGTTGGCTTCGATTACAGCTCGTACACTAGTCGCTACAAAGATTACATGGATGTCAATGTATTTCATCCCATCCTAGCAGTGCAGCGCTTTGCCAAGCCAACAGCTGATAAAGTCTACGTCACTACGCAGGATGAACATAAAAGGTATACCTTTTCAAGATATCGCTACGCCAAAGAAATATTAGGTCTTAAGTTGGTTACTCTATGGCCGAATTCCTATGTAGTCAGATTTGATACATTTGCAACGGATACTAATAAACCCTTAGTAAAGGGCAGCCTCATTACTAAATTGATATTCAAATGTCTGGTCCGAATTGGTGTAACAAAAACCATTGACATGCCTACAGTGTCAGATCGGCTAAGAACTTATAAATTATCAAGTTCAAATGAGATGACTGAAACCAAAGGGTTGTTACTAACAATCCCACGCCCCCAGTTTATCGATCGAATGCTGAGAATTTTAATTGCCTAAGAATTACTTCATTGGTGCAGGTCTAAGCGCCTACTTTTCACAACTATTGCATTGGCGAGAAGGCGATGTGTGCCTGTATCGGTCAAAAAATATAGGCGATGACACAATTAGACGACCAGAGCTTGAGATTAATAAGATATTCTCGTCAAATGCAAAATCATATGGCTCCACCAGATATAACCTTGCTCGCTCATCACTTCACGACAGATCCACATTCGGCGGGAATAGTGAAGTTTGGGGCGGATTTTTCGATACGGCACATATCAAACGATTGGATAAATTGAAAGCGGACGGCATCAAGCTTATACCGCTTTCATTCAACTCAACAGGTAGCCACTCGAATATCAGTAGCTTGGTCCAATTGCAAGAGCCAGACGGCGAGATCTTGAATGCAGCCCACCATTTGCGCGCCGGTAGCAACAAGTATCTTCATTCACTTGATTTCGAATCAGGTCATATTTTGCTGAAATGTGTGTCTCCTGAAGATCCCGACGGATCAGAATTCTTAGCTGATGGGCGGGTATTTGTTTGCACTGGTGTCGTACAAACAATTGACATGTTGATGCGTTCAAATCTAATCAAGCCCGGAGATAGCCTGACACTGGATGAGTTTGAATATGAGTTGCATATCAGTGCGATGCCAAAGAATCTGGATTCACGAGAGGCATCTGTGATTTCATATGCACCAGGACGAGCACTAGCGCATTTATTTGGTATTCAAAAAGCAAATTTCCTTTCATCGTTCACACCGTTCGTTGTAAACCAAATTTTTCATGCATACAAGCGATCGCTGCGCATGGAGGCAGGCATCAATGTACTCTCTGGCGCTCCAGATTTAACAGGGAATGAAAAATCAGTCCACTTCGGCAAATCAATTCACTATTGTAATTTGAGAATAAATGGCGAGCGTTTGCAGGATATGGCTGCGCGCCTGAGTACCAAATTGCATTTTGTTGGCATGGCATCTGTCTCCCAAGCCAAGCCTGGACCTATATCGAATGACATATTTAGCTATTTAGAGAAAATCACCAATGAATTCTAAATTCCTGATCTTCATTGACGCGGCTTTGTCTGTATTTGTTATTTTTTTTGCGGGGCTGTTCAGATTCAGGACCAAAGTACTCAATCAGCTAAAGATAAAGTCCAAGTCAAACAAAGTACTTATTATTAAATTTCTGGGTGCAGGTAACTTTATCGCAATGGCCGATGTATTGAATTTTGATGGCTGTACGATTGTTTCCGTTAGGGGCAATCAATCTGCACTCAAGAAGTTCGTACCTACGGCGGAGCTGATTTTAATTAATGAGACAAGTTTAGTCAATCTGATGGTGACAATAATTCCTATTTTGATGAAGTTATTCTTTAGCAGTTACAGCAAAGTGATTAATTTGGAAGCAGAGTCATCATTTGCAAAGTTGATAGCGGCGCTCCCGTATTGTGATGAACTTAGCGGACTGTCCAACAAATATAAAAGTCTATCCGATTGGTATTTCTATAATTACCATTTGGTATCACCAAGCAATTTAAACCGAGATCGTATATTAAAAATACTATTGAGAGCTGATCGACCTCAAGTCAATGAAGTGAATGCACTCACACTCAAGGTCCTGAACGAATTCAATGTTCAAGATGGTTTTGTAAAACACAATGATATGGCTTTTATATCTCCAACTTGCTCCTTAACGGATAGTAACCGTAGATTATCTATTCAAAGATGGACGTGGGTAATTGAGCTATTGTGCGAGCAATTTACTTCTGTCGTAATTGCATTTCCTTCGTCAGAAGATTCCCAATACAACGATTTTCAAGCTCTTATGAAGCAACTTCAACGCACAAATGTGTTGATGGTTGTTGAACCTTACAAGGAGTTTGCATCTCGTATTGAATCATGCGATTTGTTAATCACGATTGATTCCCAAGCCTTGCATATTGGTCAACAGTTGGGCAGAAGCATTGTATGTTTTTATGGTCCAACATCACCTCATGGTGTCAAACTTGGTGACCTTACCTACGCCGCTTCCAAGGAACTAGAGTGCAGCCCTTGTACACATAAGTATTTCGCAGAACCATGTCGTGGCAGTGTGGATTGCATGAAATTTAGCCAAGAACAAGTCGTCTCTATTTTTCGCAATATTAACCATTCCTGACTTCGTTTGCATTCTCTAGTGCCAACAGCGAACATTATGCGCATGCAGAGAGATTGAAATACGCGTCACTCTGCACTAAAGAACGTTCTTAGAACCAGAGTTGGTTCATCTATAATCAATACTATAGAGAACACCTTAAACACAGCGCGCAAAATTACAAATTAATAACCGTCAGGTTCTATTAACTGATTTTGTATTTCCTACAAAAAATACTTCCGGAACCAGATTCGCACCACACTTGAAATTGCCGACAAGAATGTTACCATCATTGGTTATTGTATAAAAACCTGTCTCCTCTCGGGGACAATTGATCATTATGGTCCTGTAAGTAAATCGACCTTGAGCATGATCTGTAAAGTATATAGGCGACCTCTTCATATCAAGATAACCAAAGAATACATTCCTTCCTGCTTCATCAGGCGCTTCATGATTTGGCACGGCGTACATATTCCCGCTGTCACTCACATATTGGTAGCTATGCGCAAGATATCGAAACACAAGAGGGGTACGTAGGCGTACATCCACTCCATCGAAAGTAGTAAACTGATGCCCTAAATAGACAATCGCATCTGGATACTGTTTCATCAGATCTATGATTGCATTCTGGTTTCTCACTCCAAGGGTCACATATGGACTCGTAAAGGGCGCCACAATGATATTTGAAATTCCTAACGACAAAGCTGGCTCCATGCTGTAGTTAATAACCTTTCTTCCGGCAGCATAGCCCTCTATCCTTTTTGCTAACTGCTCATTTTCGACACTAAGTTGGACAGGCGCGTGAATTGAATTATTTGTCGAAAAATCTGAAGCGACAATGCCCCTGGGAACTTCAAATTGAATATAAGCAACAATTATAAATGCCAACAACAAAGTAATTATTCTATGATATCGAATGATATTGAAGCTTGATACTAATATTAGCGCCGTCACCATGCCTACCAACCTGGTATATCCAGGATCAATTCTGCCGAATCCATATCTGGCACATTGCATCAATACAATGGTTACAACAATAGCTTTGAGAACCTTGATCTTTAAACTGTCGGAGCATCTAATAGACCCATATAAAATTGCAGAGGCACCCAAAAGCAAAGCGCACCAAAAGATTACCTCTATCGGAGACAATATTGATATAGACGTTGAATATGCGATCTCATAAAGTTTTGAAAATTCACTATATATTGCAAAATATTTCTTGAATTTCGCCAAAAGAAGAAAAAAGATAGCCACCCAAACTCCACCAATAAATAGTATCTCCTTGCGATTCATCTTAACTGGAAAGGACGTCACTAATCCAAGAATTGGAAGTAACACGTAGGATGGTGACAAACCAAGCGCGATTAGTGGAAAAAGTGAAAGTAAGACTACTCTTGGGAGGTCAGGTTGCTGAATTTCCTTATCATCAAATCGACCGATCAATGCAAGCGTGTAAGCAAGCGCCATCAACAATGAGACTCTATCAGTGGGGACGGCAATCATAAATAACACTGCCAGAAGCCGATTTCGCTTTACTATTATTGAAAATATATACAGGAGCAATGCAACGGCAATCAATGATCGCGATGTAGCAATGGACATCTGAACCATTTCACCCGTTACGTTTTTTATCAGATTCGTCAAGAAGTATGCAGGTGTTTCCTCCAAATACCCCAAGTTTGGGAAAACTGTATAGAATCCCCGCTTCCACTCTAGAGATGACAGGAAATGCTCAGCGCTATGAAAGGTGTCCACAACCACGAACGGTCCAGCAAAGAAGCTCTTTGTATAAAACACTAATACCGCCAGGGCAAATGCCTCCGCGCCTGCTCGCCATAACAACAGCAGAAAAAATGAAAACAAAACCAATACGGCTGGTGTATATTGCGTCGATGTAATGCCCTTTGTCACCAGAAGTACAAAAGGAATCAATATAAATAGAACTAACCGTTTCTTTCCATCTCTAAAATATTGATATTTCTCTATGGCTATCCAAGCCAATGAAATCGACGCGATAGATGCAATTAAACCTACCTTGCCAATTTGGGATAACATCCAGAGAAATGCACTCGCTATAACTGCAAATAAAATTACTTGATTACTCCCATCTGCCTTTACAGGTAAAACCTTTGCATCGTGCCTGACGAATGAGTAACCAAACGAAAGCAGTCCGCCAAACGCAATAACCATATAAGCCATTTGAAGCTCACGTATTTTATTGACATCATTTAGCGTGACGAATCCGACTAACGCATCCATTATCGACAGCACTCACAACATATCAACATACTTCACCCTTATTGATGATTCTATCAATTTAAATTTTGATTTAATAAAATAAATAAATTTCATCATGCATATACCGACTCTATTGCTGATGGGAGGTCCTTCTGCCTTCCAGCCATCCATATATTAGATAGTGTAGAATAGGATCCATACCAGATCTTGCAACATCTGCATTCGCTGCTAGATAAGTATGAGGGTTAAGTGTCCGTGAAAATGTAAACGGCTGTGACGGATCCAATGCGTCGCTCTGACCAGTTTTCCGGCGGGATTTCCATTCACGTGACGTTGCATCTGGATCCGAAGCAATGCGCCGCATCTCTCTCCAGCTGTCACGGATAAATGCTTGATCGTGAGAGCGCCTCAGCGTCACAAAAAATTCGCTTTCACCCTTTAGTGTGGTGCTAAAGTCTTCACATGAAAAATCAATTAGCCCCATAGAGCAAATTTGCTCCATTAAATTAGCAAATGAAGCGGGCGTAAATGCCCAGCAGTGAATGTCGTGATAACTATTATTGTTCTCGGCGTCCATTGCCAACATCAGCGCCTGCTGCCAGGTATTGTGCAATTCCAAATTATCTCGTTGCAGTTCCCCTGCCCAAGCAGCCATTCCATCTACCTTTGCTGCATTGAGCGCAAAGTCTAATATGCAATGCGCCTGCGGTACTCGTGCTTGTTTTATGTAGCTTAGCATTACATCAGCCAAGCGAGTGGTCTGGCGTAGATAATCAAACGTATATCGTTTATCCGGAATGATTAGCCTCACCTCTCCATTTGTCTTTAATACCGATGCCAATTCGCGTAACCATGTAATTAAATCTGGTACGTGCTCAATTACGTGTGATGCAATTACCCAATCAACTAAGTGTCCACCGACGGCGTCATGCAAACCTTTTTCACCCCATACCGCATCGACATCAACGAGGCAATCAATATCAACATCTGAAGCCTGTTTATATTTACTTTTTAGCGTGTCAGTATTGGCATGATCAACATAGATGACGTGCCCCTCACACCTTTTTACAAATGGCCTGCATAGGGCACCTATCTCAACACCCTGTGTCACCGCCAAATCGATACCCTTAAGCAACTTCGCACGCCGCGCTGGAGCCACAGAAGTTATAGTAGAAAAATCACGGTATTTAATATTTTCACTCATTGCCATCTACCAATTTTCAACTATTTTTATAAAAAATTACCTGCACTATGCTGCAAATCACAATCTCTTTAATCTTCCAATCTCCATTCGATTATCAATCATTCGCGACGGGGCTCATGGCTATGTCCTTATCCCGCCCAACAACCAACTCCGCAATCAAACCTGAAAGAATCTGAGCGCCAACTTTTACGTGATAATCCTTAGTCACATGTATCTTTGCTGCATCACGCACCCGTTTGCGCAAGCTCACGTCTGATGCGTATTGCTCCATAGCACTCAACCACGCCTCATATGTGTTATCCACCAACAATCCGGTCACGCCGTGCTGAATACAATTTTGATAGATCGTCGCCGACGAATAGATACCAGGGATACCCGCGACACCATAATTGATGTATTTGAAAGGGTTCTTGCAGGCATTGAAGCCTGCAGAATCCGCATCTTCCTCTGCACCTAACGGTGTAATCGCGAACATGTAATTGCCGGCAAGAAGGGCACGCATGTATTCCTGGTAGGGCATACGATTGGTGAAATGCAGGAAAGGAAGCGAGAACATTTCAGGGAAAGGGTCCCCGTAGAAGTCGAGTACGCAATCAGGGTGACGGATGAAGAATACATTGAGTGCGCTCAGAATCGCTTCCTTCGATTCATGCACTTTCAGGAAATCGGCGTTGGTAAAGACGATTCGTCCAGAACCCGAATCAACGTCATCTTCGTAAGCTTCCAATCGCCTGCCGTAACGTTCTACCCACATCCCGTTAGGAAGGAATACCAGCCGCGCCTCTGGAATAACTTCAGGTAAACGCTGCATCAGTTCATGATTTGCGACCGTCACGTAGTTACATTGGGAAATAATCGCCATAGTATGATTCCCGGCAACTTCCGTACGTCCACCGCTATAACTAGGAAAAGAGAATATCCAGTCATCAACATCATAGATGAGGGCTTTTCTTCGGCTGCGGGCTAGCCGTACCAGTTCGAGAGCCTTTATAGATCGATGCTTGCTAAGGACAATTACATCGGCCCAGGCTACCGCCTGGGTAGCACGCGCATCATTTTCAGATACAGAAAAATGTTCAATACCACCAGAGTCTTCCAGATAATCCAAAACTTCTGTTACGCGCGCCGAGACAGACAAGGAGGGCACACCTGGCGCTACCAGTGAATCCCGCTGCAAAATCAACACGCGAGTATTCTGAAGTTCACTACTCATCCCGTCACTCCACGGCCAATGTTGGCAAGAGGCCCCAGCGCAAAGCCCTTCAGTCGAAATTGAACGTCACCTTCCGAGGATTTTCCAATAGCCTCCAGAACTGACACACTGGCTTGTGCCGGCAAAAATGCAGGGAATCTTACCATACCCACGCCCAAAACATTCTGCAAAATACAGCTAATGGGACCGGAGTGGGATACCAGCATCACTGATGCTAGTTTCAGTCCTGCCATTTCGCGCCAGAAAGATAGCACCCGATTATTCAAATCCAGATGAGACTCTCCTCCTGGGTAGCAATTGGAATTGGAACCATAGAAATCTGACCAGCTTTCCAGAAACACGGGCAAGGTTTGTTCAGCAACATTGCCCGCGTCCGTCTCTCCTAGACGCCTGTCTTCTTTCCAGACGGCATTAGAAAAAAGCAACTCTGCAGTCTGGCGGGCGCGTCCCCAGTGACTCACATAAAATGCCTGCGGCTCCACTCGGGCATCTCTTAACCACTCACTCAATGCAGTCGCCTGTTCAACGCCCTGATCCACCAATCGATCTGCAGGCGTTCCGGTCACTAGGCCGGCCACATTGGCCGCCGACAGGCCATGTCGCACCAGATAAACAATCATCCTGCTGCCTTTCTGAGTACTTGCAACAATGGCTCCAACGCGCTTGGAAAACAGTAAACGGTCATCTGTGTCCTAAGCGCTTCGTTAAATGCAGGTCTCTCCAAAACCCGCTCAATGCCTGCTGAAATTGACACACTGGATTGCGGATCCACATATTCGGAATAACCCATGAAATGCTCGCGGGACCATTCCGAGTCAGTCAGCAGCATTCGGCACCCAGACAGCCCAGCTTCAAGAGCAGACAAACCCGCTGGTTCCAGAGAAAGCTCCACATAGAAAAGAGCATTCTGGAAGGCCGAGCGGACAATCTCAGAACGCTGAGGCAGACTGTCTATAAACGAGACTTCATCGCCTCCTGCCTTGCGACAAGCGTCGTAATAATCTTTGTCCCGATACTTTCCCACCAACACCAGGGGAATTCCCTGTTCTCGCAAGGGAGCGATTACCGATAGTTGATTCTTGCTGGGCTCAATGAGGCCTATCCATAAAGCATAGTCTCGCACCCCGTACAAATCCTGAAACAGTCTTCGAGGAGAAGACTTCATGTAACCCATGTCCACTACAGCCTTGCAAAGCACTTGCTTGGCCTCTGGCAAGTACACCAGCGCAGTAAAGTTATTGGCCTCTGCATTTGACTTGAAGGCCACGTAGTCTGAGAGTTCAACATGCTCCCCAATCATCTCAATTGCATCTGGACTCAGTGCGTCTGCCCACAGATTCGGCCACAACACTACAGGTTTGCCATGAGATTTAACCATCCGCAGAAGGCCTAGCCCACCCCCATGTACGGAAAAATGCAGAATCACATCATAAAATTCAATAGGCCGGGAGTAGGGGCCGTAGATGTCGGCAATAATGCCGCATTGCCTCAATCCATCAGCAACGGAAAGTAACTCATACTCTCCACCGCCTCTGACAACAAAAGCCTCATGATATGTCGTCAGCAATACAGATATTTTTTTCATTCTTATACTCTTAGAACCAGTGCAAGGCTAGCTTGACATCGTTTATAACTTGGTTTTCCAAAAATACAACAGGTTTACATACATTTTTTCATTTAAAAATTAGTAATTATCAGCACCTAAAATACTACTCTTAATCGGGTGGCCAGAATGCGGATGCGAGACAAATTGGTAGTAATCATCATGATGCTGCTGAGATAACATCGAATTCAGCCACATTCGACGGCAGATATCGGGCGAAAAAGAGTCACCTCCTTCTGCATCAAGTCTGTCAACCTCCTCTTTCATCCCCCTTACCAAGATTCGTTCGAAATCGTTCAGGCAATATTTATCAATAACGTCACTAATGCTATGCCTCCATGCCCTAGTCACCATACCAGGTCTAGCCTGCAAAAAGGAACTAAATAAACGTTCAATGATGAACGGAATAAAAGGAGCCGGTACTGTGTGCGTAGTTTCTGACATCAACTTAGAAACGAGGGACGAATCGTGTGTTGCCTCAAGTAATTCAACAATGGGCATCAATACACCTCCGACGTATTCTTCCCAGAACCTTGGCGCTCCTGCCCAGAAGTTGCAATAGCACAACTTGTCCGGCCCTTGCCGGTTATCGGGCAATATTGGACAGTCCACCTTCGCCTCAGCTACCAAGTCTTTCGCAAGCGCAATAAGGCCAGGATGAGCAAGCTCTCCCTGCATCCAAACATTAAGAGAGCGATAACCGATCTGTGGAAATGGATTCACAAAGGAAACATCACAACCGACTGGGGCTGCCTCCACAAATCTATTAAATTCTTCAACAGTAATACCCACCTTCAAACCGAACTTCGGGGAAAACACTCCAACATAGTCGCCGGTTTTATATCGCCCAGATCTGTAAATCTCCGCATAGGCTTGGAGTTCTCTCCATTCCGGATTTCCATTATTGATGTATATTCCTTCCGCCCCAACGTTGGTCACTTGGCTAGTGGGGTTTATTAATATTTCAAAAAATCTAACCATATTAATTTCAATTCAAAACAAAAACACGCGACCAATACTCAGAACTGAATAAATAGTTATTATTTCAACAATGCCATCGCTACCGCCATACTAACTGGGTGGCCGATATCAGTCTTCCAGCCTCTTGCTGCACAGAATCTTGCGCCAAACTTTGTCAGAACACTGTTCAAGCAAAGTATTTGTCCGATCGCCACATTCATCCATCCAATTGAGACTACCTCGCCGTTTACGTAAATTCTGCAAAGCCTCAAAAAACGTATCTGGATAGATGTCGCTTTCCATTTCAAAGGTTTCCTCTGGGGCAGCCAAATATTCAGCTGCTGTTCCACTGCGTACCAAAACACCACATTTGAAATTTTGCGCTTCCACAACTGGGACACAAAAACCTTCATGCAAACTCGTGATCACGAGGATGTCCGACGATTGATAGATACGAAACAAGTCGCAGTCTGCAAGCGCGCCACTAAAATGAACTTTGTTCAGCACCTTGAGTTCGCGGGCATGCCCGATTAGAAATTGAAAGTATCCAGCATCTGGCAAACTTCCCACGATCGTGAGTTCGGCATCAACGCTACGCGCTCTCGTACCATGCAGTAGTGTGATTGCATCTTCAATGCGTTTATGCGGTACGACTCTTCCTACGCTGATCATGCGAACACTAGTGGCATAACAACGTGACAGATAAGGTGAGTGCTGCTGAAATGCAGGCATATCAGAAAATATGGGCGGTATTACCCATGTATTCTTGATCGTTACCAACTGCGAAATGGCAGCAAGAGTGTGCTCAGAGTTGACTATGAGTTCATCGAATATACCAAACTGCGTAACTTGCTCAAGTCCTTTTCTGCAAAGATCAGCAAGTTCGGGCGCCAATCCATCCAGTAATTGCGGTGACGTAATACCATGAAAGTAGCAAATCTTGCGACACGGCAGCGCAATAAGACGGTTGAAATTCGGATCAAATATACTGTGACTCAATAGCAGCGTATCTTCTGCTCCAATATTAGAAAAAATATCATCAATGGCATTTACCTGTTTGCTTGCGGCATCAAAACCCTGCGCAAACAGCTTGCATTCGATACCCAATCTGGCAGCCATGCGCGCGATACCTAAGCAGTGATTGCCCACGGCATCTCCACTGAAGATATTGGGAGCAGCCACCATGAGTCTCATTGCACACCTTGTCTAGTAATAGAATCAATTCGGTGGTGGTATTGGTGGGCTACAGCTTCAACGGAATAACGGCTGGCGATGATCCTCTGACCTTCCAGGGCAATTCGAAAGCTTTTGGCGGCATCTTGTACAAGATCTTGTAGCTGGCGAGCCGCTACATCGATGTCAGGTTCGCACCAGTATTGGCCCTCAGTTATTAAATAGTCCCCAGCCTTAAGTGGTACTAGCTCGCCATCAACCAAGTACGCAGTGCTCGTATCGCAATAATCGACATTTCCCGAAAAGTTGGTTACGACCACTGGTTTTCCCAATAGCATGGATTCAGCAATCACCCGGCCAAAGCCTTCGGATCGATGCAAGGAGATATAGGCATCGCACGAATTCATGAAATTAATAGTTTCCTGGCGGCTCATTACGGTATCAATTACATGTATACGACTGTCGGAAGCGGCGACCTTCTGTATCTCAAGCCAAATCGGATCGTCAGCCTTAATATTCATCGCCTTGACAACGAGTCCCACACCTCGGGTACTGGGTGCAAACGCTTTTTTGAAAGCATCTACCGCAGCCATGGGGTTCTTGCGTCTCAACCAGGAATGAGCGTCGAAGAGTACGTAGAAAAGAAAATCGTTCAATGGCAATGACAGTTTTTCGCGCATATCGCTGGTTGGTCGCGGGATATCAACGGCCATCGGCATCAGATGCACGGGCACATTGGAATGGCGGCTAAATGCAGTTTCTACAAAGCGGCTTTGTGCCCAGATTTCATCAACAAATTGATATGCTTGATCGAAGGCAACTGGCCAGTGGGGAAGTTCCCATGCCCAAGCGCCTATTTTGTAACTAGGATCGTCAATGAATGATTTTCCACCTTCCAGCGCAAGTCGCATCATTTCAAATGGGGGGAGACAAAATACTGTGGTGCAAAATCGTAAATAGTTGCTTAGTTGAGTTGCGGGAAGCTCAATTAGTCTCGTCGGACCTGGATGCGGTGCTTCCACCAGAACAAAAGGAATAGACACTGCGTGCAGACATTGCGCTGCCATACGTGCATCTTCACCGATGCCCAAGACGCCTTGCGGAAATCCAACTACATTAACTCCCAGTGGTTCCAGACAATGAGTCTCCCTCTTCCGTATTGTTTGCTGGCTCCCCGACTCGCTATCGCGCAAACTCACATGGCCTAGCTCGGGATACTCCCGGCGCCCGTGGTTCTCCCACCAATTCATCACAGCAATACGTCCCGCAACATTGTCTAGTTCGAAAGCTACGGACAAATCTGGTCGTTCTCTCGTGAGACGGACCAGAAAGTTAGGCAATCCCACAATCTCAGATGGCTCTGCAAGCAACTCAGCGGCTGAAGGAAGCGAACTAGCTATCTCTGGGTATAGCGGCCGTCCCTCCTCTGCCCACCAATGTGAATAGCCTAGACAGCCAGGCAAGGTATTTAGACTAAAAGCCGTTTGCAAGTCTTTTCGCTCAGTCCAGACAATTTTTGCCAGAGTGGGCAGCGCCAATACGCTGGGCGTGATTTTGTCCTTCGTTGCATTAGCCAGATTTTGCAGAATTTCTTCCGGTGACCACACAATGCGCTCGTACTCTCGCTTACCCGCTGTACTCCACCAACGTAGCAATCCCATGATTCCGGATATCG
>WSSedL1CaDRAFT_10001503_pt1 | contig 13487 bp, 8 predicted proteins | sample WetSurSL1Cattail_FD_9464 | JGI IMG/M metagenome (IMG submission 9464)
AACAAACCGGCGGGAGACAGACCCACAGGAGACAGACCTGCTTATCAGGGTAACGGTTATCAGGGAAATAGACCGGCAGGAGGTCCTGCACGTCCTCAGTCAACTACCGGTGGACAGCCAAACAGAGGTGGCTATGGCACTCAGGGAGGTTATAACAGACCGAATACCGCACAAAGACCGAGCGGAGGCGGAGGTTATGCTCCTCGTGGTTTCGAATCTTCGAATAAAGATGATGATGATAAGCAGAGCTTTAATCGGGCACCCGGTAAAAAGGGACCTAGCAGGCCGGGCGGTGAGCGCAAGAATTTTGATCAAACAATTTTAGATCAAAAAGTTGCGGCAAAGACTGACAACAGTAATAAGAGAAATAGAGACAGACTGAATAAAGAGAAAAATTATAAAGAGAAGAATTTGATTGACAGGAATCAGGATGGCCATGACATTAAAACTAAGCTGGTTCCAAGGAAAGGCCAGTTTATCCAGCCTAAACCGGTGCATGTTATAGAGGAAGTAATTAAGGTTATTGCAATTCCTGAGATTCTGACGATTAAGGAACTGGCGGATAAAATGAAGAGACCGTCCGCTGCATTGATCAAGAAGCTCTTTCTGGCAGGTAAAATTGTAACACTTAATCAGGAAATCACTTATGAAGAAGCGGAAGAGATTGCAATTGAATATGAGATTATCACTGAAAAAGAAGTACTGGTTAATCAGGTAGAAGAGCTCTTAAAGGAAGAGGAAGAGGATCTGACTACTATGGTGAAACGTCCTCCCGTTGTATGCGTCATGGGTCATGTCGATCATGGTAAGACCTCACTTCTTGATGCAATCAGGGAAACCAACGTTATATCCAGAGAAGCAGGCGGTATCACACAGCATATCGGTGCATATGTCGTTGAGGTTAATGGAGAGAAAATCACCTTCCTTGACACTCCGGGACATGAAGCTTTTACTTCTATGCGTAAAAGAGGTGCGAAGTCCACCGATATAGCGATTTTGGTCATAGCAGCTGACGACGGTGTTATGCCTCAGACGATTGAAGCAATCAATCATGCCAAGGCAGCCGGTGTTCAGATTATAGTAGCAATTAATAAAATTGATAAACCTAGTGCAAATATTGAGAGGGTTAAGCAAGAACTCACAGAATATGAATTGGTTGCTGAGGATTGGGGTGGCGATACCATATTTGTTCCTGTTTCCGCACACACCAAAGAAGGTATTGATCATTTATTAGAAATGATTCTTCTGACAGCTGAGATAATGGAATTAAAGGCTAATTCGGATCGTAATGCAAGAGGTATTGTTATTGAAGCCGAGTTAGATAAAGGTAGAGGTCCTGTGGCTACGATTTTGGTTCAGAAGGGTACGCTTCGTGTTGGTGATAATGTGGCTGTCGGAGCCTGCTTTGGTAAAGTACGTGCGCTTATCGATGATAAGGGCCGTAGAGTGAAGGAAGCAACACCTTCTACTCCTGTAGAAATTCTTGGCTTGAATGAAGTTCCGGATGCTGGTGAGACTTTCCTTGCTACAACCAATGAAAAAGAAGCTAGAACGATTGCGGAAGCTTATCTGACTCAAAGTAAGGAGAAGTTGATTGCCGATACAAAAGCAAAGCTTTCCTTAGATGGTCTGTTCTCACAGATTAAAGCAGGTAATATTAAGGATCTTAACTTAATTATTAAAGCCGATGTACAAGGATCTGTCGAAGCGATGAAACAGAGCTTACTTAAGCTGAATAATGAGGAAGTTGCCATTCGTGTCATTCATAGCGGAGTTGGAGCAATCAACGAATCAGATGTTATACTGGCCAGCACATCAAATGCAATCATCATCGGCTTTAATGTAAGACCCGAGAATGCTGCAAAGGATACTGCAGACCGTGAAAATGTAGAGGTAAAGCTTTACCGAGTAATTTATGATGCTATCAATGATATTGAAGCAGCAATGAAGGGTATGCTTGATCCGATTTTTGAAGAGAAAATTATTGGTCACGCCGAAATCCGTATGACCTTTAAAGCCTCAGGTATTGGTACGATAGCCGGTTCTTATGTTCTTGACGGTAAAATAATCAGGGGCAGTAAGGTTAGAGTTTACAGGGATAATTCCTTAATCTATGATGGAATCCTGTCCTCCTTAAAGAGATTTCAAGATGATGTCAAGGAAGTAGCTACCGGATACGAATGTGGTCTGGTATTTGATAAGTTTAACGAAGTCAAAGAAGGCGACAAAGTAGAACTTTATGTCATGGCAGAGGTACCGAGATAATTCATCTATTCCTGTCCCAGGCAGGACGGCAGACAAAATTTAATATTCATCTGTCTGGGGCGGTTTTATTATTGAGAGATCATGGATAGATAACATGAATTTATTAAAGGCTATAATTCATGATAATATTCGTGAAATCTGAAATGGTATCTGATGGAAGGGTGATGGTGATGATATGAGAAAAAACAGTATTAAAAACACTAGAATAAACGGCGAAGTACAAAAGGTACTGAGTACATTAATCGGTAGGGAAATCAAAGACCCCAGAATCAATCCGATGACCTCGGTAGTGGCTGTAGAGGTTTCACCGGATTTAAAGACTGCAAAGGTATATATCAGCGTGCTGGGTGATAAGGAATCCAAGGCTTCTACTCTTTTGGGTTTAAAAAGTGCATCCTCCTTTATGAGGGGTCAGTTGGCAAGAACCATTAATCTTCGTAATACCCCGGAGCTTACCTTCGTAATCGATAACACGATTGAATATGGTGTCCATATGTCAAATCTGATTGATGAAGTAAATAAGAAATCTGTTGAGCATAATATGGACAATGATTCTAAAGAAGATAATTCTAAAGAAGATAATTCTGGAGAAGAGGATTTAGATGCGGATGATAATTAAGAAGATAAAACCGATTATCATGGAGAAGTAGCCGAAGATGAGGAAGGATGATTAAGATATGGATAAAATAACTTCTGAAATAATGGGTGCTAAAAAGATTGCAATAGCTGGTCATATAAGACCGGATGGCGACTGTATCGGTTCCTGTACCGCACTTTCCTTGTATTTGAATCAGATAAAAAAAGAATTCAAACTGGATCAGATCGATGTGTATCTGGAGAACTTCGGAAATGAATATGATATTTTGTCTCATACAAAGGAGATAAAGCACTCATATGAGACAGATGAAAGTTATGATCTGTTTATTTCGCTTGACTGCGGAAGTATGGATCGACTTGGAAATTCCAGAAAATTCTTTGATTCAGCCCAAAAAACAATTAATATTGACCATCATATCAGCAATTCGAAATTTGCTGATATTAATCATGTGGTGCCGACTGCTTCCTCAACCTGTGAGGTTCTATATTCAATCATGGATGATGAACTAATATCCAAGGAGATAGCGGAGGCATTATATTTAGGAATCATTCATGATACCGGTGTATTTAAACATTCGAATACTTCAGAATATACCATGCAAGTTGCAGGAAGATTAATCAGTAAGGGCATTAATTTTTCTGTGCTGATTGACGAAACTTTTTATGCAAAGACATATATGCAAAATCAGATTCTGGGACGCTGTCTAATGGAAAGTATTCTTGTTTTGAATAAAAAGGTAGCTGTTGCTTCCATGAATCGAAAAATGCTTGATTTTTATGGAGCATCCTCGGGGGATTTGGATGGTATTATTGATCAGTTACGTGTTACAAAGGGAGCTGAGGTCGCTGTATTTATTTACGAGATACAATTTCATGAATTCAGGGTTAGCTTACGGTCTAACGGAGCGATAAATGTAAATAAAATAGCAGTATATTTTGGAGGCGGAGGGCACATTAAAGCCGCAGGCTGTACAATGAATGGAACTGTTCATGATGTGATTAATAATCTGACACCACATATCGAGGCACAGTTGAAAGAATTAAATTTACTGTACTAAAGAGCGAATCAGTATCGGCGGTGTAATAATCCGCTAATAAATATCAAATAAATTAGAAATATTTGATGAATATCAGATTTATATTATTACAATTATGGACAGGCATCCGATAAGGAGCGATGATATTGATCGACGGAATTATTAATATATATAAGGAAAAAGGATATACCTCTCATGATGTAGTAGCTATAATGAGAGGTATCTTAAAAATAAAAAAAATTGGGCATACCGGTACACTTGACCCGGATGCAATCGGAGTTCTTCCGGTATGTATCGGAAGGGCGACGAAACTGGTTGACCTGATTACGGATAAGGACAAGACCTATGAAGCAGTTCTTAAACTTGGGATAACTACGGATACGCAAGATATCACAGGGAAAGTGTTAAAAACTTCTCTTGTTACGTCGGATTTTACCGAGATTCAAGATGTAATCAAGAGCTACATAGGTGAATATCTTCAGCTCCCACCCATGTATTCTGCAATTAAAGTAGATGGCAAGAGATTATATGAGCTTGCGAGGCAGGGTAAGGAGATAGAGAGAGAACGACGTAGGGTTATCATAAAGGATATCCGAATTCTTGAGTATTCAAAGGATAATCAAGAAGTAAGTGTTTTGGTAGAATGCGGTAAAGGAACCTATATTAGAACCTTGCTTCATGACATCGGTGAGACTTTAGGTTGTGGTGGGACAATGAAATGCCTTTCGCGAATTGCAGTAGGAAGCTTTTCTATAGACAAAGCTTTGAAGTTGGGGGAGATTGAGATGCTTGTTTCAGAGAATAAGCTGGGGGAGTATGTGATGTCTGTAGATTATATATTTCTAAGCTATGACCGTGTTCAGGTAGATCGTAATTTTCATAAATTGATTTATAACGGTAATGCTTTTGGGACGATGCATCTGTTACATCCCCATCAATGTGTGGACGCCAATTTGGTCCGTGTATACGATGCAGATGATATTTTTATTGGTATCTATCGTTTTGATCAGGAAAAAGATTTATTTAAACCGGTAAAGATGTTTTTACAATAGAAGTAGATAAAAGTGAGTACGTTCACTTATCTTTTTAAGCCGTCTGCTGACAAATGAAGAATGATATACAGGGCTTGGAGGTTATTATGGAGTATATAGCTGGAAATACCAATTTTAAATATAAGAACAGTGCAGTCACCTTGGGGAAATTTGATGGACTCCATCAGGGACACCAACTACTGATTAATAGGATTATATCCTATAAAAAACAAGGACTTACCGCAGTTATGTTCAGTTTTTTGCTACATCCCTCCAATCTGTTATCAGAAAAGGAATTCGAACTGATTTATACAGAAGAAGAGAAGTGTTCTATTCTTATGCGGAGCGGCATTGATGTACTGATTTCATATCCCTTTACCGAAGCTACCATGAAGATGGAACCGGAGGATTTTATCAAAGACATTCTCGTTGATAAGTTGGATACAAAGGTCATTGTTGTCGGGAGCGATTTTCGTTTTGGGGCTAATAGAAGAGGGGATGTAAATCTCTTAAAGCAATCTGAAGCAGAATACGGATATCAGGTAATTGTATGCGAAAAGGAAAATTATAAAGATAAAATAATCAGTAGTTCTACTATAAGATGTGCATTAAAAGACGGAAAAATAGAACTTGTCAATACTATGCTTGGTAAGCCTTATTTCATAAGAGGAGAAGTGGTCCATGGAAGAAAGATTGGAAGGACGATAGGTATGCCTACAATCAATATTACCCCGCCCTCCACTAAGCTATTACCGCCCTGCGGGGTATACGCTTCTAAAACTCTTCTAGAGGGATGTTTATATCCCGGTGTAACAAATATCGGATATAAACCAACCGTAGGAGCAGATGAAAACATCGGTGTGGAAACCTTTATATTTGATATGAATCGTAATTTGTACGGTGAAATTATTAAGGTGGAAATACATGATTATATCCGGTCTGAGATGAGATTCGGATCTCTGGAGGAACTGACGCAGAGAATGAATGAGGATGTTATGCTGGCGAAAAAATATTTTCATATAAAATAAGGAATCAGATAAAAAATACTAATTGTATAAAAAAATGTTTACAATATAAATAGAATGTGATAGTATACACAGGTAATTAAGCCGTTACTCAGAATTTGGATACTCCGACCTTGTTCTTAGTATCAGGCGATTCATTTGAAAGGAGAATATACTATGATTAGCAAAGAAAAGAAATTGGAAGTTATTAAAAATTTCGGAAGAACACCTGAGGATACAGGATCTCCCGAAGTACAGATCGCATTATTAACCGAGAGAATCACAGAGTTAACCGAGCATTTAAAGATCAATAAGAAGGATCATCATTCCAGAAGAGGTCTTCTTAAGATGGTTGGATCAAGAAGAGGTTTACTTGAATATTTAAAGAAAACGAATATCGAAGGATATCGTAATCTCATCGAACGTTTAGGCTTAAGAAAATAAACTGCGCGAAACAGAAGAACCTGTGCGAATAAATAGAAGACCATGCTGTGCAAGCTTGCTTGCTAAAGCGTGGTCTTCTATTTATTCGCATTGGCGAAGCCAACGCGACCGAGGGGCCGTAGGCCGTGAGGTGGCGACAGGTTCAGAAGTAGACCGGCGAAGCCAACGCGACCGAGGGGCCGTAGGCCGTGAGGTGGCGACAGGTTCAGTAGAAAGATACATAAATTTTAATGTTCTTATTTATAATATATATAGGTTTGATTGCAATTTAACTCAGTTATCGCAGGAAGAGGATCGCAAAATCATTTGCCGAAATCATTATGCTTAATTCATGACTGGGCTGTGAATGATAACGGAACATTAATTATGCGAACAAAAAAACAATAGCATATTGGTAATAATAATGGTATAATAATATAGTTAGGGCGACGGGAGGACATCCCGAGACTTCTGAAAAGGTTATCGGATTTCCGTTAATTCGGTGGGTTTTTCAGTTGTTTCGGTTCCTCCGGCTCTTAGAATTACAAGTGATAAGGGATACTTACACTTGTTAGATGAAAAGGAGAATTATATGCACAAAAGTTTTTCAATGGAGTTAGCAGGAAGAACTCTTACCGTAGATTTAGGTAGAGTAGCTGCTCAGGCAAATGGTGCTGCCTTAATGCATTATGGAGATACAGTAGTATTATCAACCGCAACCGCATCAAACAAACCGAGAGAAGGAATCGATTTCTTTCCGCTTAGCGTAGAGTATGAAGAAAAATTATATGCTGTAGGCAAGATTCCCGGTGGCTTTATCAAAAGAGAAAGCAAACCTTCTGAAAATTCGGTTCTTACCTCACGTGTAATTGATCGTCCGATGAGACCTTTATTCCCTAAGGATTACAGAAATGACGTAACCTTGAACAACCTGGTATTATGTGTGGATCAGGATTGCTCGCCAGAGGTAACTGCAATGTTGGGTTCCGCAATCGCAACCTGCATTTCTGACATTCCATTTGATGGACCTACCGCTTCTACAATGGTTGGTATGGTTGACGGAGTATTCGTATTTAACCCTACTTCTATTCAAAGAGAGAAGTCAACACTGGCACTTACAGTTGCTTCTACAAGAGATAAGGTTATCATGATTGAAGCCGGAGCAGATGAGCTTCCGGAAGATAAAATGATTGAAGCAATCTTTGCAGCTCATGATTTAAACATAAAGATCATTGAGTTTATCGATACGATTGTTGCTGAAGTCAGTAAACCGAAGCATGATTATGTAAAATGCGATACACCTTTAGATTTATATGAGGATATGGTCAGCTTCATTACTCCTGAGGCAATGGAAGTGGCTGTTTTCACCGATGAGAAACAAGTAAGAGAAGAAAACATCCGACAGATTACCGCCAAGTTAGTTGAGCGTTATACTGAGTCACATCCGGAATGGATTTCGTTACTTGGTGAGGCAATTTATAAATTCGAGAAGAAGACGGTTCGTAAGATGATTCTCAAGGATCAGAAGAGACCGGATGGTAGAAAAGTTACTGAAATCAGAAAACTCACAGCTGAAGTTGATATCTTACCGAGAACCCATGGTTCCGGGATGTTTACCCGTGGTCAGACTCAAGTACTTACTATTACAACACTCGGCGCGTTAGCTGAGACTCAAAGACTTGACGGAATTGATGAGAACGAAACGGGTAAGAGATATATGCATCATTATAATTTCCCTTCCTACTCTGTAGGTGAGACAAAGCCCTCCAGAGGTCCCGGAAGACGAGAAATTGGACATGGCGCACTGGCAGAGAAGGCACTTGTTCCGGTACTTCCTACTGAAGAAGAATTTCCTTATGCTATTCGTACCGTATCGGAGGTTTTAGAATCAAACGGTTCTACATCGCAGGGTTCTATCTGTGCTTCCACATTGTCGTTAATGGCGGCAGGTGTTCCGATTAAGGCTATGGTTGCAGGTATTTCCGTTGGCCTTATAACAGGCGAAAATGATGATGATTATATCATTTTAACAGATATTCAGGGACTTGAGGATTTCTTTGGAGATATGGATTTCAAGGTTGCAGGAACTCATAACGGAATCACAGCAATCCAGATGGATATTAAAATCCACGGTTTGACCAGAGAAATTATTGAGAAGGCAATCTATAGAACCAAGGAAGCAAGAACCTTTATTCTGAATGATGTTATGGCTCCGGTTATTTCCGAGCCAAGAACAGAAGTTGGTCCTTACTCACCGAAAATTGTTCAGATTAAGATTGATCCTTCAAAAATTGGTGAGGTTGTTGGTCAAAGAGGAAAAACAATCAATGCCATAATCGAGCAGACCGGTGTCAAGATTGATATTAATGATGAGGGTGCTGTATCTGTATGCGGTGTTGATAAGGCAAGTATTCAGAATGCTTTAGAAATGGTAAGAATGATTGTTACCGAATTTGAAGAAGGTAAGCATTATTCAGGTAAGGTAGTGAGTATAAAGGATTTTGGTGCATTTATTGAATTCGCTCCCGGTAAGGAAGGTATGGTTCATATCTCCAAGATTTCAAAACAAAGAGTGGAGCATGTTGAAGATGTCCTTTCTTTAGGTGAAATTGTTGAGGTGGTATGCCTCGGACAGGATAAGATGGGCAGAGTCAGCTTTAGTATTAAGGATGTACAGTAAAGGTATATAAGATTATAATCCGCTCTACGACAGATCGCATCACATCTGCTGCAGAGCGGATTTTTATTGATTTGCAATCCGCTCGGGCGCGAAAGCGTCAGCAAGCTTACACCTTATTCTACATTACGGTATCACTGTTATCATAAAGATTTAAATCGATTTTCTCCGTGATATACTGCTTAACTTGAATTGAGTTTTGATTAAATCGTACAAGAAATTATTTGATTAAATCATACAAGAAATTATTGACAATTCGTTATGATATCAATATACTAATCCATGATATATAAATTGAAAATAAAGATGTAATGAAAGGCAGGAAGAAAATGAAAAAGAGAATTTTAGCTATATTATTATCATTAATGATTAGTTTTAGTTTCATACCGATATATCCTGTATATGCAGCTGCTACAAGCACGGATGCTGTAATCAGCAGCATGGAAGTAGATTCTAATATCAGTAGTTGGGCCCTCAATGACTTGATAGTTGGTGATAATTATGATATTTATCCGATCAGTTGGGATAGTTATGATATGACGGTTCCAATCTCTGAGATTAATATTATAAACTTAATTTGCGCTGTACGCGGAAAACTGGTTGGAACAGCTTGTGTCTCAAAGAATCCGAGTGTTGTATATCCCACTGACGAGAAAATGACTGTTCAGGAGGTGCTTAATGCCTTCTATTATTTATTGACTAATATGGAATTTACGAAGGATGATGGATTTTCAGGCAAGTCGGCAGTTACTAATATGAAAGTAGCCGGTATTTACACGGGCAAAAATGGTGAACCAGCATTAACGGATATTTGTAGCATTGAAGCTGCCTGTGTATATGCAACCAGAATTATCACATATATGTATGATAAAATGGATGCTGCCAGCAAAGGCTTCTTATGGGAAACAAAATCAGGCGAAAATACTGTATATATGCTTGGTTCCATACATTTGGGATCGACAGATATTTATCCTTTGAGCAATACAATTCTTGACGCTTATAATAGCGCTGATGATTTAGTTGTAGAATTAAATGCTTTTAATTCTGATGGTGCCAAGAGTTTCATGGCGTTAGGAATGTATGCGGATGGAACCACTTTAAAGGAGCATGTTTCTGCAGATACTTATCAGAAGGTAATTACACTTGCGGCTAAATATGGCTATACAGAAGATGTGATCGCACAGCTGAAACCTTGGTATATTGATACGTTATTTTCATCATTGTCATATACAGATAGCGGTAATTCAGATGATGCATCAAGAGCAGCAAATTTGGGAATTGATGTTAATTTCATGATTAATGCTTATATATACGGGAAACCGATGCTTGAAGTTGAAGGTTATGAATATCAGGCTCAGGTACTAGATAGTTTTTCTGACGATCTGGACGAATATCTACTGAATGATACTGTCGATTCCTTAAATGAATTATTAAATGGAGCGACAAATATGAATACTATATACCTGGATAACATGCTTGAATTATGGCATGAAGGTGATTCTGATGGTTTCCTCAAATATAGTTCATTAGATGAAGATTATGCATTTACGGATACCACAGAAGAGAGTGAGGCAGATAAAATACTGTTTCAGGAATATAAGGATAAACTCTTAACACAAAGGGATCTTGGAATGGCGGACTATATTGATCAATTATTAAAAACAGAGGGAAGCAATACCTATTTTGTAGTTGTTGGTAGCGCTCATTATATCAGTGATTATAGCGTACTTGATATTTTAAAGAGTAAAGGCTATGAAATTACACAATTGAAATAAAGATAGTAATAAAAATAAAAGTTGGTATGTATACTTATTAAATAACTGTAGAATTTTATATACGGTAATATTTCAAAAAGCTACCACATGAATTACTGCATATAGTGATGGGTGTTATAATCACTATTATATTGCAAAATTCATGTGGTTGTTTTTAGTACATTCGATAGGTAGCTTTTTGTATATTCGATAGGTAGCTTTTTGAACTTGTGATGTCTGTTGTAGTTCATGTCTGAATATGGTAGAATTGGTATAAATTATTAAATATTATACGTATCATACTTTCTCTTTAAATTAGTTTGGGCCGAGGATTACGCAGGCACTAACTTACAAACGTAAATTATGTTTTTAGTAATTCACATAATAATTTGAATATTAATTGATTAGTATGGATAAATTAGTATGGATTATCATCCATATATTTATAATCAATATAAATACAAACGAAATCTGTGTAACAGCAGTTCCGTTATTCAATACGTTATCAGAATCATTCTTTAATCTGATAACAATAAATATACTACAAATTGAGGAGAAACCTACATGACCAACATCAATGTTCTTTCTAACAAAATTATTGTCATAACGGAAGTGCTGCCATATTTAAGTAGCGCTTCTTTTGGAATTTGGGTAAAAGTAGGTTCAGCGGATGAAAATGACAGTAACAACGGTATTGCCCACATCATTGAACATATGCTGTTTAAGGGTACCGCTAAACGTAATGCCAAGCAAATTGCAGATGCGATGGCAAAAATAGGTGGGAATATGAACGCATTTACAAGTAAGGAATGTACCTCCTATTATGCAACAACTCTTAGCGAACACTTACCGATTACGATTGATATTCTGTCTGATATGTTTTTGAATTCTTTGATAGACGAAAAAGCCTTAAAAAAGGAAAAAGGTGTTATTCTGGAAGAAATTGATATGTATGATGATTCTCCTGAGGATCTTGTGCATGAAATGCTTCAGCAAAGAGTATGGAAGGGGCATCCGCTTGGATACCTTATTTCGGGTACAAAGAAGATTGTTAGGAAGGTTTCCAGAGAACAAATTCTTGATTTTATGAATTTTTATTATGTGGGTGAGAATATAATCATATCGGTGGCCGGTAATTTTATGGAAGACGAAATTATACCTTTACTGGAGAGTAGTTTTGGTACAATAAAACAGGAAAGAGGCAGTGATATTCATAGTACAAGCATACCGGAATATAACAGAGTGTTTTGTAAAAGAAATAAAGATATTGAGCAATTGCATTGTAACATAGCTTTTAACAGCGTTTCTTATCTGTCAGAAGATCGTTACATCTTATCTGTTTTTAATAATATATTTGGTGGAAGTATCAATTCCAGATTGTTTCAGAAGATCAGAGAAAACAGTGGTCTTACTTATTCAATCTATTCCTATGGTAGCTCTTATAGGGAGACCGGATTGTTTCATATCTATGCGGCAATGAATCCTTCACAGACATTAACAGTGATGAAGAAGATATTTCAGATAATCGAAGATATGAAGAAAAAGGGAGTAACAGATGAGGAACTAATCATGACAAAGGAGCAGATAAAAACTGAGCTGATACTTGGAAATGAGAGCGCAAAATCAAGAATGAATTCAAACGGAAAAGCTATCATTAACCGAAATAGAATTATACCAATGGCAGAAATCATCGATGAAATTGATAAGGTTAGTGTGACAAAAATTAAAGATTTTATGAATCAATACTTTGATATCAAAACAGCATCCATCTCCCTCGTCGGAAATCTAAAAGAGATTGATTTAAAAGCAATCGGTTTCTAAAGATACTGTTCACAGCCCAGCCAAAGATGGTGATATGATTTCGACAAATGCAAATACTCCATTTCGAAAATCATTTGCCGAAATCATAATGCCTAATACCTGAATGGGCTGTGAATAGTAACACGTTCTAACGTTTTAATGGTCGCCCCGACTATTTGGATCATATTTAAAGGTCGCCCCGAATATTTGGTCTTGACTTTAACTGGGGGAATGATATAATAAATTTGATATTAATAGTTCGATTGATTATTCTGACGGATTATAATATGTAAAACGTAGACGAGACGAGTAATATGTGGAAGATGACAGAGAGAGATATGATCGGTGCAAATATCTTATTTAGAAGCATATGAAAACTAACTCTGAGTGACCCCAATCCGGTCCGGTGATGCCGTTATCTATCATAATGAAGTGGGTTTTATACCAAAAAGGGTGGAACCGCGACGTAGATAATACGTTCGTCCCTTTCGAATTGCAGAAAAAGCAGGTCGAAAGTGATGGACTTTTTTTATGCAAAAGTATATATAGACAGTTATATCACATATTTGAAGGGAGCAATATTATGATAATTACGTTAAAAGACGGCTCAACAAAAGAGTACGAAAAATCAATGACAGTACATGAAATTGCAGTTGATATCAGTGAAGGTCTAGCTAGAATGGCATGTGCCGGTGAATTAAATGGCAAGGTAGTGGATCTTCGCACCTTAGTCGAGGAAAACAGTACCTTAAGTATATTAACTTTTAATGATGAGGCAGGAAAGTCTGCATATCGTCACACTACTTCACATGTACTTGCACAGGCGGTTAAAAGGTTATATCCGGAGGCAAAGCTTGCGATAGGACCTTCCATTGATACAGGCTTCTACTATGATTTTG
>WSSedL1CaDRAFT_10001504_pt1 | contig 13485 bp, 9 predicted proteins | sample WetSurSL1Cattail_FD_9464 | JGI IMG/M metagenome (IMG submission 9464)
GATGCCGTTTAACAAAATAAGTACCTGATCGAACGAACCTCCTCGAATGCTGATGTCAGCTTGGGTTCCAGAGCCACCTCTGTTGCGAATGTCGAATCCTGGAACAGATTCAAGTAATTTGTCCAATCCGGTTACAGGTAAATTCCCTATATCTGTTCGGTTAAGTGTAAATGTTTGGTTCTTTGATCCCAGGTATACAAGCCTCGGTACGGAAACATCAATTTGTTTCAGTTCAATAGAAAGACTGTCGTTCTGATTTTTTGCCTGAGTAGTAAAAAAAGGTAAAAGCAAAAATGTTGCCCGAAGAAAAGATTTTATGTTCATTTTAAAAAAATAAAAAACGGTTGCATCCATTAAATCTGGATACAACCGTTGGGTTAATAAAATATATGAAAAGACTGCGTTGGAAGGCGCAGCAGCTATGTAATCAGTAGAACTACAAACAAGAACTAATAACTCATCCTGTAAAATGGCAGATGCCGTTTGTCGGAATTCGTTTTCATTTTCAACAGGGGTAATCGGATTCTTGCGGATTGAGTTTTCCGAGAAAGTCTGTTTTTCCGTTGATTTTTCGCAAATATTTTTAGATAGCACTCCAATGGTAACTTCCCGCTTCAAACTTATAAAAACAGCAAATCCGGCTCTGCTCCAGCGCCGGAATCTGATGGTGTTATATGTATTGTGAAGTGCTTGATGCATTTAATTAATAATCATCGCCGTCCTGACGAATAAAGCTTAATCTGTTGAGGTGTCCTTTCCAAACATCACTATAAACTGTCGATCGATCATGACCGCCTATCAGGTAAATAAAGTGGTCGGTGAAAAGCCCTGTTGTAGATTCTTTCGTTACATAAAGTACCGATTGATAACTCCTGTTAGGATACTCCACATAACTCGTGTCATAAGTGGTTTTATTCCATGAAACAACTGTCGATGTAATATCAACTTGATGCAAATAGTTCTCAGTACTATCGGGGGCGCTCCACAAGAAACCTTCATCAATAGATTGAATTATTTTGTCGTCCAATAAATATCCATCGTTATCCATTCCTCCGAACATCAATAATTTATTGTCATAATAAAGGATTGATGCACCGGCTAAAGATCCGAATGTGAGATTTTCTGTACTGAAATCAACCCAGTAAGAACCATTTTCAGTACTCCATACGTTATTTAGCAATACACCTGTTTTGCTATAACCTCCTGCTACTACTGCTTTGGATAAATTCGTCCTTGATTTGAACGAAGTAGCAGCAAAATCGCCAATAGGAAAGTTATCTGGCATGTCACTTCCTGTAATCCAGGTAGCTCCATCTGCTGAATATGCAAAACGATAAACATTATCAGTTTTGGATTTAACAATAGACCATGCTTTTCCGTTTAATATAAAAAGATAATTTATAAGATTATAATCTTGAGTACTGTAGTCTAATTTTACCCAGCTATATCCGTCTTCAGAGGTGTAAACCGAACTTTCATCCTGAAACATATACAGTTTGTTGTTGTATTCGTAAATGTTTCGTAATAATGCTTGTTTCGGTAATCCTGTTACACTTTTTGTTGACCATGAAGATCCATCAGTTGAAGTATACAAGTAGTTATTTATTCCACTATTAACATAAAAGAATATCAAATCGTTGAAATATATAGCTTTCTGAACGCTACCGGAATGGCTGTATATTTGATCATAAATCTTACGCCACTGATATTGTTCAGGGTCTACTTTGTGAACATTTACTTTTATGGGATATGTTTTAGAAGTTATTTCATCTGTGGCAATATTTGTTATGCTAATAACCCGATTGAAATCAAGTGTGTCGGACAGGGACGAAATGTCGAGCGTATCTATCTTTGTTCCTGTGGTGTCGGTCATGCAAATGTATGCACTTGAAGTGCTGTAAAAAACAAATGTTGAAACGACCGAGTCAATATCAGTTAGGTATGGTAATGAGTCAACATTTACGATGACGGAGTCTAGCAGCAGGTCATCCCATTGAACCGTAAATTCAGCATCTTCTAATCCCGGGATAGAATCATCTTCGGAGAATGTCAACGAGTAAAAGCAAGGATTAGATGATACATCAGTGTCGCTATTAAGCCAGTCGCACGAAGCCAACAGGAGGACAGGTAGTATAAACAGTGAAATTTTGAAAGGACTCAGCTTCATTTTATGGTATTTAACAATTTTTTGAGTGAACAAAATTAAAAACAATTTGTGGCTTGAACAGTATTATGCCGAAGTTTTATTGTTTTTTAAAAAATTAATAACTTATTTTGTTTAGCCTTACGTCAACAAAGCTGAAATTGCACTCATTTTGAACTTTTCAAGTCGGCTTAAGCCAACTCGACAGAAACAGGGCAATGATCAGAATGAACAACATCGGCTAATATGGCTGCGGATTTTAATCGATCGGCTACTGGTTTTGTTACCCAATGATAATCAATCCGCCAACCAGCATTTCTGAAACGAGCGCCTCCTCTGTAACTCCACCAGCTATATTTTTCAGCACTCTGATCAAAGACTCTGAATGAATCCACCATGCCTGAAGCTTCGTATCTATCTAACCATTCGCGTTCTTCAGGCAAAAATCCCGAAACTCCGATTTGTCTTTCAGGATGATTAATATCGATAGGTTTATGACAAATGTTATAATCGCCGCAAACAATCAAATTCGGACGGGTTTTACGCACTTCCTCAATAAAAGGTAAAAATGCTTCGAGAAATTTCATCTTAAATTCCTGACGTTCGTCGCCTGAAGATCCGGATGGAACGTAAACGCTCATAACCGATAAATCCCCAAAGTCAGCTCTGATGACCCGTCCTTCGGCATCAAAAACCGGATGATTCATTCCCACAACCACATTGTCGGGCGTTATTTTGGTAAGAATAGCTACACCGCTATATCCTTTTTTTTCAGCTGAATGCAAGAACGAAGTATAACCCATTTCGGCAAAAATCAGTGTGTCGACCTGATCGGGCTGTGCCTTGGTTTCCTGTAAGCAGATAACATCAGGATTTTCGGTTTTCAACCAACCTGTAAAATTCTTTGTAAGAGCAGCACGGATTCCATTTACGTTGTATGATATTATTTTCATTGTGAATATCTTTTTTTATGATTAAAATATTTTACAAGGAAAACGTAAAAGTAAAACAAATGTTTATGTCCATTTTGATGATAAAAATCATTGGTTAGCCATTTTTACTTTTTTAAAAAGCTCCGATGCAAACACAAAATCGTTCAATTCCTGATTGTCGGCGTAGAAAATATCCTCTTTGGCACCCTGCCATTCTTTTTCTCCTTTGTTGATGAAAATGATGTTTTCGCCAATCTCCATTACCGAATTCATGTCGTGAGAGTTGATAATAGTGGTAATGTTGAATTCCACGGTAATGTCGTGAATCAGACGATCAATAATAAGGGATGTTTTGGGATCGAGTCCTGAGTTCGGTTCGTCACAGAACAAGTATTTGGGTTGAAGAGCAATTGCACGTGCAATTGCCACACGCTTTTGCATCCCTCCGCTGATTTCCGAAGGAGAAAGTTTGTAGGCTTTTTCTTCGAGATTGACGTGCTGTAAACAGAATCTTGCTCTTTCAATCATTTCTTCACGCGAAAGAGGGGAGAACATTTCGAGCGGATACATTACATTTTCCAACACCGTCAAGGAATCGAAAAGAGCCGATCCCTGAAATAACATTCCTACTTCTCGCCGTAAGATGCGAATGTCGCGCATCCGCATATCGGGCAGATTTCGTCCATCGTATTCTATCTTGCCTTTGTCTATCCGGTGTAGCCCGATAATGCTTTTCATTAGAACAGTTTTCCCCGAACCACTTTGCCCGATAATCATATTCGTTTTTCCTGCTTCGAATATAGCAGAAACATTTTTCAGAACTTTGTTCCCGTCGAACGATTTATCTATATTTTTAACTTCAATCATTTTAAACGATGCTTTAGTTAAGCATTAAATTGGTAATGAGTAGATTAAAGAAAAGTATCAGGATGCTGCTGTTTACAACAGCATTGGTGCTGGCTTTCCCAACATCTAAAGCTCCTCCTGCGGCATAATACCCGTAAAAAGCTGCTACGGAAGAAATCAGAAAAGCAAAAACTACTGATTTCACTAACGAGTAGAATACATAATAGGGAATAAATGCATATTGTATTCCTAATAAATAATCGGCTGTGGTGATAATGTCGCTGAAAACGCCAACGAGATAACCTCCGGTTAACCCAACAGCCATACTGAATATCACCAAAAAAGGCATCATTACAACAAAAGCGGCTATTTTAGGCAGTATCAGATAATTGGCAGAGTTAACGCCCATGATTTCCAATGCATCTATCTGTTCGGTAATGCGCATAGTGCCGATTTCCGACGCAATATTTGAGCCGATTTTGCCTGCCAGAATCAGGCAAAGAATGGTGGATGAAAATTCGAGTAATAGGGTGTCGCGGGTAACAAGCCCGGTAGAGTAAGTAGGTAATAGTGGATTCTCAGTATTCAGTTTTGTTTGAATGGTCATAATGGCTCCGATAAACACGGAAATGATAATGACAATTGGGAGTGATTGTAAACCCAGTTTTTCCAGCTCTTTAGGAAACTGGCGGAAAAACATTCTCCACCTGTCTGGAAAGACTAAAACTCTTTTCATTAAAAGCATGTATTTACCAGTATCCTGAAATATATTCATATGAATTTTAAATGTCAGTTAAATGAATTCGTATCCGAAAAATAGTCCTGCAACCTTCATGCAAAGATACTTTTTTTTTAGTGTCCGGCTTAATGTGAATTTATATTTTTGGGTTCTTTTAAGTATTTACAGAACTACCTCAAGTTTAAGCTTGTATATGTTTCGACGATTATAAGCGGATTCTTAATCTTTATTATTTTGCAAAAATAACCAACTCCATAAATCGTTTTGTGAGTAGGCCAAAAGCATAATTCCATGTGATAAATTATGGTATTCGGTAAATTTGGGGTTTCCGCCTGCTTTTGTTAACGACTTTATCATGTCCCGGGCAAAGTTTACATTGAACCGGTTATCTTTTTCTCCATGAAAAACCCACACGGGTTTATTCTTGATCGTTTTTACTCTTTTTCTATCACCTATTCCGCAAACAACAATTCCTGCTGCAAATTTTTCAGGATGTCTTATTAATAATTCCCATGTTCCGCAACCGCCGTTTGAAGCTCCGGTAATATAAATTCGGTTTTCATCAATTCGTCCGGTGTTTAGTAGAGAGTCGATACATTGCATTAGATATCTCTGTTGTGAGGCTTCATTTTTCTTCATTAGGTATTTACCTGAAAAGATACGTCCGTTTACCCATGATTTTCCGGGTGGGCATTGAGGCGCAATAAAATAAAATGGATATTTATCCCGAAAGATGGAATCGGTAATGATTTCAGGTGAGTGTGTTAGTTGTTTTCGATTGTCGCGTCCATTCTCACCTGCACCATGCAGATAAATAATGAGCGGAACTTTTTTCGAACCTTTGCTGTTGTCTGACATTAAATATCTTAAAGTATCATTGTTTTGATTGATAAATAACTTCTTTTCAAAAAATACATTTGGATCAGGAGACCAGCCATTTAGAACAAAAGCAGGATTGCTGTAATTTTTGATAATAACGGAATCTTTTTCCATTGTAAGTTGTTTTGACGCAGAATGACGTTTTGAAAAATCAATCTTCTGACCACTTTCAAAAGAAGTACTGTTGTATTCCCAGTAATGAATATTTTTAGTGTTTGTTCCAAGTGATCCCCAACCAATCGAACTAATTCCTGAAAGTTTGCAATTCAGTAAAACAGCTTCGCAATATGGATAGTCATGTCCTTTATTAACAGGTGCTCTTGCTATTTCTGTTTCGCCGTTGGTAGCTGTGCACACAAGTTCACAATTTTTCATTATTACACCGTGATTTGTGTTTGTATTTCGTACCCACATAAAAGTGCCGTAGGAATTGATTCTGCAGTGGTTGAAATATACCGGGCCTCTGCCCAGATAAGTGTCGCCATCTCCATCAATGGTACAATCTTCGAGATATGCAGAGCCATTTATCTGAATAGCATCGCCAGAACCAATAATGTGCATGTTTTTAAGCGAGTTTTTTTCTCCCATTATCAGCATCCCTTCTGCCTGGCCTTTTGCAGTGGTGGCTATTGTGAAATTTTCGAAATGCATATTTGATGAATTATCGCAAGCAAAAGCTGCCCTTCTTGAAGGAAAAGTTCCCGGCCATTCGTTGGTGGAAATATTTGATGGATGAGGATTGAATACTTCATTGTTGGCATATTTCACAATTGTGCTGTCGCGATTTTCACCCATAAAAGTTACGTTTTGTTTGTTTCTGAAATAAACAATTTCTTCGTAAACGCCTTTTTTAATAAAAATAGTAAAAGTAGTTTTAGCTGAATCGGGAATAAAATCAATGGCTCCCTGAACTGTATTGAAATCGCCTTTGCCATTGCCGTCGACTGTGATTAATCCTTGATATTTTGATGGCGGAGTCTTTTTGGTGCCGAAAGTCCATGATTTGCCATAAATTCCTTTAAATGAATTGTTCCTTGTGGAAAATACTGTTGAATCCACTGTGATATAGTATTTTTCATTATAATTGAGTAGGTTGTTGTGCAGAAAAATAGTTGCGGTTTTGTCGTGTATGATTACCGGATAAAAATGAAAAGCATCAGTGAATCGTCCGATAATATTTAACTGAAACGTATCTGAGTTGGTCTTTGCAAGTCCTGAGGCCGTTCCGGGTTTTGTGTTTTGGTTGTTGAAATCTGTATTTGAATATCCATATGGCGACCCAAAATATGGCGGAACATTGTTGCTGTGATCAACGGCTTTGGTTGGACCTGCTGGAATACTCAAATCAAGAGAATCAATAATTCTGTTGTCCGAGCTACGAAATATCTTGATTTTTCCTGTATTGTTGAGCGTTGGGATTTCATCAAAAGTTATAATAAGATGGGTGTCGGGATTTATCTCCTTTGATAGATTCGCGGGATAAATCTGATACATTTCATCTGCATATAATTGAATAGTGATGCAAGCAACTCCAAAAAATAATAGTCTTTTCATAAATATCACGATTGAAAGTTATTAACATTGCAAATGTAAGAACTCTGTGGCATATTTGTGTTTTTTTTATAAAAAGAAAGAGCGTAAACTTTTGATTTTACGCTCTCTGAAAGATTAAGAAATTTATCGGATAATCAACTGATACGGTAACTTGGCTTGAATGCCGTTCATGTTTTTGATATCATTGATTTGTTGGAATATTTTGTATTGTTCGCCTAATTGCACTTTCATGATTTTGGCCTGAACATCTTCGCCAAGGCTTTTCAATAATTTAGTGCTGAAATCTTCTTTTTCGGGATAATTTTTAATATTGTAAGCACTGATTTTTGCTTTTTTTGCAGCCATTAAAATAGCTTCGTCTATTCCGCCAAGTTTATCTACAAGTCCTAATTTAAACGCCTCTTTTCCTGTCCAAACCCGTCCTTCGGCAATGGCTTTAATTTGTTCAGGAGTTTTCTTTCTTCCGTCAGCACAACGTTTTACAAATAGTTCATAGCCACGATTGATATATGCCTGCATCAATGCTTTTTCTTCAGGTCGGAATGGTCGATTTAAAGAAATAGCATCACTCATTTTGTTGGTTTTTACACCATCGTAAGTGAGGCCAATTTTATTATTCAGTCCCTGTAAATTCGGAATCAGTCCGAAAATACCGATTGAACCGGTCAAAGTATTAGGTTGAGCTACAATTATATCGGCCATAGATGAAATATAGTAACCTCCTGAAGCGGCATAATCGCCCATCGAAACGACTAATGGCTTCTTTTCTTTCAGCTTACTAAGCGCTCTCCATATCTGTTCCGAACCGTATGCACTTCCTCCTGGAGAATTTACCCTAAACACAACTGCTTTTACATTGTCTTCTTTTGCTACTTTGTTGATAGTTTCAATTAAATCTTCAGAAACAATACCTTCTGAGGAATCTCCATTATCAATATCTCCAACAGCATAAATTACAGCAATTTTATCTTTTTCGTATCGCGAATTATCCGGCAAATACGTCATGTCGGAGTGTTTTACAATTTTGAAGTCTTTCGTGAATTTCCCGATAATGCTGTCTACTTCATCCACATAAACCAACGAGTCAATCAAGGCGTATTGCTTTGATTTTTCAGTAGGTTGAAATGTCATCATTTCGTCGGCATAAGAATTCAGTACTTCCATCGGGATTTTTCTGGACAAGGATATTTCATTTAACATGGTTTGCCACAAAGAACCGATATATGCAGTGACTTGCTCGCGGTTGGCATCACTCATCTTTGTATTAACAAATGGTTCGACAGCAGATTTATAAGTGCCCACTTTCACTACTTGCACATCGATACCTAACTTGTCAAGCGTGTTTTTGAAGAAAACGATTTCTGCTGAAAGTCCTTGAAATTCAATCACTCCACTCGGATTAAGCAGTATTTTGTCAGCTGTGGAAGCCAGATAATAATTGCTGTGCGTATAAATGTCGGCGTAAGCAACAATGAATTTGCCTGATTTTTTGAAATCAACCAACGCATCTCGAATTTCTTTGATGGAAGCCATTCCACCCGATAATGTTCCGCCTTTCAGGTAAATACCGGCAATGTTCGGATTATTTTTGGCTTTTTGGATATTAGCAAGAATGTCATCTAATCCTAACTGCTTTTCTTCGGGACGACCAAAAATTTCAGAAAGTCCTGCAAGAGGATTATCTTCGGAACGTTCTATAAGTGTTCCCTTTAAATCCAGTTCGTAAACCGAGTTGGGCTTTAGTTCGGTAGTTTTATTTTTAGAGCTTGAAATGGCACCGGCTATGCCAAACAACAGCAAGATACTGAGTATTGAAGCGATAATAATACCGGTGATGGTGGCTAAAGTGAATTTTAAAAATTGCTTCATGTGTTACAATTTAGTTTGATGAATAGTTTATGCAAAGTAATAAATAAATATTTAAATTTCTATCTATTACCTACAAAAACTGTTGTAATTGCTGTTTTAAGGCGTATTTATCAATTCCTCCGGCTTGTTTCCATACTATCTTGCCGTTTTTGAAAACGATAAATGTAGGAACTGCCTGAATGCCAAATTGTGCAGCGGCATTCTGGTTTTTATCCACATCTATTTTCAAAACACGGATTTGTCCGTTCATTTCTTTACCCACGGCTTCTACTATCGGACTCATGGTTTTGCATGGACCACACCAGGTGGCATAAAAATCCACCAGAACCGGTTTGTCTCCATTTATGATTTGTTGAAATGTTTCCATACGTTTGTGTTTTAATAAAATTCAAAAATACAAAAAAGCCGACGTACGAAAAGCCGTACGTCGACTTATAAACATGCAATTTTTAATGGTTAATTGATTTCGATCATTCTGGCAGGTTTAGGTTTAGCTTCTTCTCTTTTGGGAATGCTCACGGTAAGTATCCCTTTGTCGTAAGTGGCCTCAATCTTATCGCCATCGGCAATTTGTGGCAATGTGAATGAACGGGTGAACGACTGATAACTGAATTCGCGCTTAGTGAAAAATTCACCTTCTTTGGTTTCATTTTCTACTTTTTTCTCCGAAGAAATAGTCAACGAATTGTGTTTTAGCTCAATTTTGAAATCGCTTTTTTCAAAACCGGGAGCAGCCACTTCTACCGTAAAGTTGTCGTTATTTTCTTTAATATTGACTGATGGTAAAGTGGTGTTAGTGTTTGAAAAATTACGATTGTTCCAATCATATAAATCACCTTCAAAAAAACGATCAAAAAGCGATGGTAACTGATTTGAATTTTTTACGAGTAACATAATTTTATCCTCCATATTTTAAGTTAGACATTTTTTATTTGTTTTATATCCGATGTTTTACAAATTAAATACCAGTCTGATTTATAGGACATTGTGTCATGTAGAAGAAATCGAGTAATGACAAATTTTCAGGAAGTACAGGGTGGGTAAAATAACTGAAAAAACAATGTAGGTTTATCAAATTGAATTTCAGAATGTTTTTAGGATAAAAGATGTTTTGGTGTTTTGTAAAAATGTCAGTATAAGATTGAATCCATGTAGGTGATTCATGAAACAAAAAACCGGTAGCTGCAAAGTTTCCGGTTTTTTGTTTTGAATATTTATTTTCGCAATAATTTTAGATAAGCACTTTCTTTGTCCAATGTTATTTTGCATATATAAATGCCACTTTGGATGTTTTGCGCTGCCCATTCCAACTGGTTATAGCCACTGTATGCCCTGCCACTGTAAAGCTGTTGTACCAACCGGCCGTCCAGACTGTAAATATCGACTTTAAGATTTCCTTCATACGGAAGCGTAAAGAAAATTCTTGTCGATTCGCTGAATGGATTCGGAGCATTACCACAAGCAAGTAAATCGGCAAACGGAACATTCACATCGCTTGAAGTGTCGAATTCGAAAGTAGCCTGAGTTATAGCCGACCATTCCGAGCTTGTTTTTGCCCGGGCTTTCACAGTAGTGTTGTTGGCAATGTTCAGTAAAGAGGAATATGCTTTAGCTGCTGATGCAATGGTTCCGGAAATCGGAGTTCTTGGATCGGAACCATCTGTTGTATAATAAATAGTACCCATGTTGGCGCTCATGCCTAAAGAAATAGCGGTAGTGATTTTTCCCCCGTTATGAGTAAATGTAGGTGCATTTATAGTAGGATACAGACCTTTATCCCTGAGTTGCTTAAGTAGTGTATCAGTCCTGTAAGGAAAATAATTATTCATCAAATAGGCTTTACGGGGCAACCAGTGATCGTCAAGCGTGTAGGGCGTATATGGAGCATACCAGTCGCTCCAGCGTGCCGATTCCGAAATCATCGAAAGTTCAATCTCATCGGCTAATTTTTCGTATCTTTCAGCTACAACAGCAGGAGTGAGGGCGCCTCCGGTATCGAGCAAATGTTTTTTTATCCTGTCGGCAATTAAAACCTTGAAATCAGTGTTCTTTTTCAGATATTGCATAAATGCGGTTGGGTTACCAGCAGTTCCGGTGATAATTTTATTTTCGGATAACGATGTCATTGATGTTTCGGCATCCCAGCAAAAGAACCTGAACCCAGAATCATTGCTAACTCTGTTTCTTCCAACAGTCCAATTGTTTGCATCCCAGTCGCCATTTCCAATATAATAGTTTATCAGCATGTAGTCGATATAATTTTCTACATCCAACAGGTTTGAGTAGGATGAATTGGTTGTTCCGTCGGCATTTTTCCCTTGAATTTTAAGATAATTAATGCTTGTTTCCACGCCGGTAATTTGTGATTTGAACGAATTCCACGCTGCCATTGTACCATCGGTGGGTCCGGTGGCATCTGTTTCTTTTTCTTTGACGACATCGTATTCGGTATCTGTGCCACCGAGGTACGATTCCATAAATTCTTTATCCAATTGTTCGGAAATATTGTAGACACCCCAATAAAGACCGTTTAAATATAAATGAACAAATGTTTCGTGCGCCGACGGTTGACTCATATCCAACTGAGTCGTTTTTGCCCACGAATCCTGTATATACTGAGCCATGGTTTGTTGAGCTGTAGCATTCTTTACCCACGTATAGTTATAACCGGCCCTTAAAATTAATGAGTTAAACTCCTTGGTAGAGTTTTTCTCATCAAAAATGTCAAAATTCAGTTTTGTTGGCCCGTAGGTAGCTTTAAAAGCTATTTCGAAACCATGTTTGGGGGAATTGGTTGGCCGTCTGCTGTTTCCTCCGTGTAGTTTTAACCTGCAATTTATTTGAAACTCTTTTCCTGAAACAGGATTGAAGTATTCTACTGAAGCAGGGCGTTCCCATGATTTACTTTCGGTATGGGGCAAACCCGTGAAAATATAAATTCCTCCCGTGGTTGTATTTTCTACATTCGAAAACAGATAGCCGATATTGGTTACAATATTCATGGTTGGCAATGATTGTAACGACTGAATTATTCTGTCCTTATATGCTGTGGCGGTTGTTACTTTTGCATCCATTTCATAGTCTGCGGTTATCGATGTAGTGGCGGTGGATTCTTTCCAGTCAGTAGGATAACCAGCAGGTGCTTTCGATTGTTTGATAACATCGTTCAGAAACAGGTAAGTGTTGGTGACCACATAGCTGCTATTGTTAGCCGAATTAATCACCACGGCACTCAACGGTGTAGTGGTGGAAATATGTATCGGGCCGGTGTAAAGTGTCCCGTCTGTTTTGTTGGGACGTGTCCCGTTGGTGGTGTAATATATTTGTCCATCGCCTCCTGGAATTGATATCGAAACATCAAAAGCACTTTCGTAAAAACCTCTGTTATGACTGAAAACAGGAGAAAAAGGAATATCTCCGGCAGCATTTTCCAATCCGGGAGTTGCGGTGCTGAAGTAGACATAGTGTCCCTCGTAAAGTCCATAGGAAACATTCTGTTGTTGTCCGGGAAATACCGGGCTGTATGCATGAGAGATAGTCGAGTCAGGCTCCGATATTGCCAGAAATTCACCTGACCCGGATAGTTTGAAGTTGGTGTGCAAATTTTGATTGGGATTACGTTTATCTTTTCCCGAAGCAAACACAATCATATAAGCTCCCTTGTCTAAAGTGATAGCCGGAAATTGCCACTCTTTCAGGTTTTCAGGGCTGTCGGACAAATACCAGCCTTCCATATTTATACTTTCTCCTGAATTATTGTAAATTTCAATCCAATCAGAATGTTCGCCATCTTCATCAACAATATTGTTAGAGTTGATAGCCATGAATTCAGTAATCAGCACTTTTTGACTATCGGCGGCTAAATAGCCGGGTAATAATGAAAGCAGGAAAAACAGCAAAATATTTTTGAGTGGTGTATTGTTCATGAGTATTAGTAATAATAAAAAATACGGAATGACAAAAATATATCCTTCTTACGTCTTTTTATCAGGCTTAATGATTTTATGACTACCTTATTTGATGTCCGAACCTTAATTATTGAACTTCGAGCGATTCGAATCCAAGTCCGGCAGCTTCATTGGCTGTTATTAATACTTTATATGTTCCGGCATTAATATAAGTTCCGGTGGTAGTGCTGATCTGTTTCCACTTTTCAGGAGTCTCAGGAAAAGTGATTTCGTCGTTTCGTAAAATGGCGCCATTGGCCGAAACGAATTTCAGATGAGCTTTGACCGGTTTTCCACTCAGGTTCATATAATTAAAACGCAAAGCATAAATCTGTGCCAGTCCGGTGCTGATGGTCCATTCTATTGACCCGGATTTCTTAAACAGGATACCATCTCTGCTCTTTATGGAGATATTATCTGAAACTCCTTTTATAACTGCTTTGCCTGCTTTGTAAACATTACTCACACGTGTGTCCTTATCTTCGGGAAGTTGATCTTTTGGAGTTTTAACCAACACATTTTTATCTGCCTCTCTCCACGACCAGTCGGTTTCAGCTATCTGTACCGGCTTGATTG
>WSSedL1CaDRAFT_10001505_pt1 | contig 13482 bp, 7 predicted proteins | sample WetSurSL1Cattail_FD_9464 | JGI IMG/M metagenome (IMG submission 9464)
TTGCACTGGCAGCCGGAGAGCTTATCAGCCTGCTCATCCTCTATACCTGCTACAGAATACAAAGAAAGAAGCTGACGGGTATAAAATGCAAATCCAAGTCAAGGATACAACTGCTTTTTGATGTGTTTGTCATATCGTTACCTCTGTGTTTAAACGGCATCCTATCCTCCATACTGTCTACGATATCAACACTGATCCTGCCCCGCAGACTTATTGCCGCGGGTTTTTCCTACGGAGATGCCCTGTCCATGATCGGTAAGTTCGGCGGCATGGCTCTCAACATATCCTATCTGCCATTCATCGTAATAGGGTCCATGCTGACTGTACTGGTACCCGAATTGTCTCTTAGCATGAGCAGAAAGGATTTCTGGTCCTCGGAGAACAGGATCGCACAGGTGATGAGGCTCGCATGTGCCATAGGCGTTTCAACCGCCATCATATGCCTGATATTGCCCGATATGCTGGGCCAGTTATTTTATAAAAGGGACGATCTTGGTGATATGATAAGGTTCTCAGCTGTAATTTGCCTGTTTACGTTTGTATCATCACCCACCTTCGGCATCCTTAACGCTCTTGGCAAGCAGAATATCCTGCTGAAAAACTCGCTGATCATATCGCTTGAGAGCCTTGTCCTGATATTTGTGCTGACGGGTATACCAGGACTGAATATCTATGGCTACGGGCTTTCCATGATAATCACCTCGTTGACTGCTCTAGTAATAAACCTCAGGGAAATCAAAAAAATATGTGAAATAAAAATCGGACTGCAGGATATTACAGTAATTGTTCTGGCAGGCATCGCAGCCTATCTGTTATCGTTTATTACCAATAGACTGTTTTGGGAAGCAGCGCCGGCATTGAGAGCTGCCGCAGTGGTTGTTGCAAGCTTCGGTGCAGTGCTTGGGCTGAACGGTCTTGCCATGAGATACAGAACTAATTAAGTTCCTCCCGCCTTTTCAGTTGAAGCACGAAAGTCGCTCCCATGCCCGTACCGTCGCTTTCCGCCCACAGCCTGCCGTTCATTTCAGTCATATAATTTGCACAGCTGTGCAGCCCAAATCCATGGCCATCCATTTTAGTCGTAAAGCCATAGGCAAAAATATCCTCAAGATGGCCGGATGCTATCCCATTTCCTGAATCACTGATACGCAGGAAAACTTTATCATTGTCAGCAGTCACTATTACAGTTAGCTGCCTAAGCTCGGTGGGCGTTGGTTCCATTGCCTCCATTGCATTTTTAACAATATTGGTCAGCACATGAAACAGTTTTGTCCTGCTTGCCAAAACCATCACAGTCCTGTCATAGTTCCTGATTACCTGAATACCATACTTTCCGATTGTGATCTGATGCATTTTCAAGACATCTTCAACCACAGTTATAAGGTCCAAAGTTTGCAGATTTGATTTTATTGCTGTATAACCCTGTTGTGCCGTAATTATTTCATCGATCAGGTTAATTTTATTGGACAATCTCTCAACATTCTCCTGAAGTTTGCTTCGCAGATCCTCAAAAACATCAGTTAGTGACACATAAAATTGCATCAGTGTCCTGCCCTTAGGATCAGTTCTGATAAACTCATCAAGATCCTCGATTTTGCTCTTTAATAGCGTATTTGCCATGATGAGATCATTTATTGTGTTGTCTTCAAGCAGTTTCGCCAGCGAATATGTAGTTGTGTTCACATTATTAAGGATATTCCCGATATTGTGAAGGATTCCTGTTGAAATGTCAGCCATGCCTTTCTTATGTGCCTGATCCATCAATCTGCTGTAACTGTAATCAAGCTTCTCAAAAAGATTGATCCCATTTAGTGCAGTGCCAAGATGTATTGCAATTATTTGATAAATGCCCATATCCATGTGCGTAGGTTCAAATAGCACCATACCAATGAGATTGTCTCCATTATGAAGCAAATGTGCTGTTAACAACTGAGTTTTATCTTCCTTTATCAAGATCTTCAGGCTCTCATTTAAGCCAATGCCATGGTTGGTCCCGTTACGTTTGAGATTACTGTATTCAAACTCCAAACGGTTATCCTCCAAATTAACCCCATTTTCATCCTTCCCAAAAAGGTAGATATAACAGCTTTTAATTTTCAGTTTGGGTAAATTGATTTCTAATGAATCCAGCAGATTTTTAACAGTAAAGTTTGCAATAAGTATTTGACCGATCTCCTTAAGCCTTAGTCTTATGCTTTTCTGAGTCACATCTTCCCTAAAACAAACATTTGCAATCTTATTTTGCAGCATGACCTGTACCTGCAGGAAAATGTCCTCCGCCCAAACCAGCTTATCGTCAGCGACACCTGAATACGGAAGGAAATAAGGCAGCAGATGCCTTCTTAAAGTAGTTGCGACAGTACTTATCTCACTGTTAATGTTATTATTCCTTATCTTACGGAATAAAATCTCTATATCGCTCAGGAATGAATTATTCCTGTTTTGAAAATCCAGTCTGAAGCTTTTCATCAGTCCTTCAATTTCGGAATGTTCGATTGCTGTCTCCTCAGCAATCCTGCCGATAATTCTACCATATTCCACTTCATTGAGCTCTTCAAAGTATTTGTGGGCTGATTGCAGACTGCCGTTTCCTGAAGATTTCACCGAATCCGGTATGCAGCCGCAGGACCCTCTGTAGATAATCCTGCCGGAGATATTTGTGAGCAGCGGAACCTGTTCCCCCCTCAATTGTCTGTACATTGATTCACATGCATAATAGCCGAGTTCTTTAAACGGAAAATATATCGTTGTGAATGCCGGTGAGGAAAACTTCCCGGCTTCACCATCCTCGTAGCTTGTAAGTGCTACTTCCTCAGGGATCCTTATACCACGTCTTTTTAATTCGTTGAATATGGCATAGGCTTCGTCGCTATATAAAGAGACGACTGCATCCAATTTGACATTTCTTTCATCAAGCAATATTTGTACTGCCCTTAATCCCCTATCATAAAAATTCGGGCTTTGCAGATCCGATTCATCAACATAAAGCAGAGGATTATAAATGCCATGCTTCTTCATGATTTCAATATAACAATCAGCACGCAAATCATGCCAGTAGGGTGCAATAAAAGCTATGCTCCTATAATGATGCACCTGTATCAGATGCAGTAAAATTTCCCGTATATAATTCTCAGCAGGAAAATAGGCACTTGGTACTCCCTTGTGTTCAAGACCCAGGCTAAAAAGGGGCAAATCTTTGTACACATTCCTGAAGTCCCTGTCAGACAGCGGCCTTGCCCATCCCAGGTATATCAGTCCGTCCAGCTTGAACTGCTTTATACTGTCCAGAATCGTATTTCCATGTGATTCATTTTTTACAATTACCTGCCCGGTAAAATGACTAAAGCGAATAATATTAATGTCATATTTTTGTGCAGCTGTGTAGATACCATCCATAATCAGATTATGATAGTCATAGTAGGTATTTTCATCAAGAAAGCCCACTGTAAATCTTCTATTTGGATCAACTGACTTTTCAAACTGCCCGTTCACATTATACTCCCCCGCATCAGGCAAACCTTAGAATAAAGGATGCCCCGCGTCCAGGTCCCTTGCTTTCAGCTTTTATGGAACCGTTGATTTCATTCATATACACAGCACAATTGTGCAGACCGTAACCATATCTGCCTGTTCTGGATGAGAATCCATATTCAAAAACCTTGTCAAGCAAATCCTTTCGTATGCCTGCGCCCGTATCATCAAAACGCAGAACCTTCCCTGAGCCGTCTTCATACATGGAAACGGTCAATGTCCTTTTCACACCGTTTGTCTCACTCATTGCATCCTTGGCATTCGAAATGATGTTCACAATAATGAAAAAGAGCTTTGCTCTATTTGCAACCGCCTTGAAGCTGACTGCGACATTCTTTACAATATTAATTTCGAACTTGTCAAAGGTGGCAATATTTACTTTTATCGCATCATCCAGTATGGGTTCGACCAGAAGTTCATCAAATTTCATATCTATACCGGCATAATTCTGCTGAGCTGCAATTGTTTCGTTTATAGCGCCGATTTTGCTCTGGAGCCTTTCCACATTGAACCTGAGCTGATCCTGCAGTCTGTTTGCAGCGGTCCCCAGCTTCAGATAGAATTGCATGAGTTTTTTGCCTTTGGTGTCGCTGCAAATGAATTCTTCCAGCCTGTCCATATTTTCGCCCAGAAGCCTTCCCGCCCTGATCAGATCATCCAGTACTGTTGATTTCGAACCTTCTTCCATCAGATGTATTGATACACTAATACTGTTGAGAATATTGCCTATGTTATGGAGAATATCCGCTGCGATATCGGCCATACCCTCTCTTCTGGCATGCTCCACAAGCTTGCTGAATGTGCCGTTCAGCCTGTCCATCAGGACAAGCCCTCTGAGAGCGGTGCTTATATTGGTTGAAAGTATCTGATATATTGACTCGTCCAATGGTCCGGGTTCAAAAAGTGCAAAGCCCATAACTTCATCGGTAACATGCAGCAGATATGCGAAGGAAATATTCACATGCGTTTCGCTGAGAATTACAGATAACTGCTTTTTCAAACTTCCAGCCGTATTCATGGTCTTTTGGCGCCTGCCGTTCTGGTATCTGAGGGCAAGCACACTATTCCCGAACAGGTTTTCTTCAACATCCGTATCATTGAAAATGGAACTGGATATAAATATGAGGCAGCCCGGTATATTGAGCTTCGGCAGACCGCCCTCCAATGAGCCGATAATATTGTCAAGACTGAAGTTGACTAATAAGGAATTACTGATATCCTGCAGCATCTGATCTATTTTATTCGCTTCCACCATACTGATCCCATGGCTGCTCGCCGATCTCTCGCTTACGTAAACCTGGGACTGCTGGATCAAATCCCCTGCCCACTGCAGAGAGTCGGCGTCCTTGAGTAAATATGGATAAACAAGCTTCCTCAGATTTAGCATCAGGCTTTCGACGTTATGATCGCTTTGACACCTTCGAAGCTGTGAACCCAGTTCAGACAGGAAAAGGGCCCCATCCCTGCAGTTGCATGCGGTAATGAACGATTTGACAAGTCTGTCACAGTCCATTCCGGAAGTGTTATGTAAAAACTCCATCCAGCTTATTATTGAATCCTTCTCATCTTCCGTGATCTCTGCCAGACTGTGCTCTGCATATCTGATTTCATGAATTGCAGTATTTCTTACTGATTCCGGCAGACATCCGCAGGATTCCCTATAGATAATAGTGGAGTTCAATTTCGTAACTAAAGGTATTTGCCCATCCGTTAGCAGCTTTACAATGTTTTTGCAGCCGTTGTACCCCAGTTCCCTAAAAGGGAAATAAACCGTTGTGAAGCCCGGGGAAAGATATTGGGCAATCTCGCCGTCTTCATAACTGGTAATGGCTATATCGCCCGGTACTTTAATTCCTCTTGCTTCAAGCGCATTAAGCAGAAACCCTGTTTCAATCACATTAAGTGAAATAATGGCCTCAACATCAAGCTTTCTCTCCTCCAGAAGAATCTGGACAGCCCTCTCGTTTCTATCTTCGACATCGTATCCCTCCAGATCGGTATCACTGACATAATAGCGAGGATCATATATGCCATAATATTCCATTGCATTCTTATAGGCATCTTTCCTGTCATCCGTCCTGGGGTGGTCGATCAGGGCAATCCTTGAAAAATGGTGCTTATTGATAAGATGTCGGGTTATATCGCCTATGTAAGTATTTCCGGAAAAATAAACACTGGGTATGTCCTCATAATCCGATCCAATGCTAAGAAGCGGAATAGAACCGAATCTGGAGAGAAAATCGCTGCGGTTATACATGGCGCCGGCCCTTGTCCATCCGAGAAACAGCAAGCCGTCAAGCTCATACTGCTCTATATGGTCCAGTACCATATCCACCTGATGCGTAAATTTATAGGCAATGTGGGAGGAATAATAACTAAACCTGATAATATCCACATCAAATTCTTTTGCGGCTTCGATAATGCCCATCATGATCTGAATGTGAAAATCATGGTTCTGGTTGTCATCCAAAAAACCAATTCGATATCGGTCTTTTTTTACAGGTCCGGATTTCAGTAAATAATCCATAGATACCCCCAGGATGCATGGGCAAACAGCAAGCAAAGTTTGCGACCAGCCCCGTATTTTTTCAATCGCTTTTGCGTTTGATCGACTTCAAATCTTCCATGAATAGCTTGAATGGTTTTGGAACATTATAGTGATAACCTTGCAGAATACATTCCTTTGCACTCAGTATCTCCTTCTGCTGCTTTGTCTCAATACCACTTATGATGATGTTCAGATCCCAGCTTTTAATGATATCCATCAGAGCGAGCAGGAAATTACGGTTCTTGACATCATCGACTATATTCTTTACATAATCCTTGTTCAGCTTCACGATCGTATCCTTTGGTACCTGCTGCAGAAATACGAATGCAGGATATTCGTTCTCAAAACCATTGAGGGTGAACTGAACACCTATATCATTAAGTTCCTTGATAACAGCCAGTGAAGCCGATGTGGCCTGCAGCGGGAACTTCTCTTCAAGTCCCAGTTTCAGGAATGCCGGATTCATATCAGCTTCCTGCAATGTACTTTTAATGATATTTACAAAATCAGGGTTGTAAAATTGCTTCGTCGTACAATTGACAAGAACAAAGAACTTATCATAACCGGAGTTGTGCAGTGTTTTTAAATGTTTTATGGAATTGCGCAGGATACAGGTCCCTAATGAGATAATCTGATCGGATTTCTCCGCGATATGTATGAATTGATTCGGCTGGAGCATGCCCAATTCGGGATGCAGCCAACGTGCAAGCGCCTGTACGCCAATAGGCTCGTCCTGGCTGTTTACGAGACATTGGAAATATACATCAATTTGTTCTTTTGAAACCGCCTTTTTCAAATCGTTTTCCATCTGCAATTCATTCATGAAAGAAATCGATTCCGGATTATCATAATGTCTGTACACACCATTGGTCTTCTTCGCCTCATAAAGCGCTATATCCGCATATTTCAGCAGCACCTCTGCGGAGTTGGAATCCTGCGGATACGTACTGATACCAATACAGCAGGATACATTTATTTCAAAGCCGGAAATGAAAAACGGCCTTTTAACACGGTTGATCAAATTCTGTGCGATCTTCGCGGTTTTCTCCTTCCCAGCCGCATTTATGATAGCTGTAAACTCGTCCCCACCAAGTCTGTAGATAGCCTTTGCATCAGCATCCCTGCCTGCAAAATCAGAAATCGCGCAAGCATTTTCACCCAATACTTCTTTAATGCGCCCGGCTGTTTCTATCAAAAGCCGATCACCGACATCATGACCCATAACGTCATTAATATTCTTGAAATCATCTATATCAATAAAGAATATCGAAAATTCATCGTAGTCAAATGAATCACTATTCGTGATGATGGGCAGCGAAGAGTAAAAAGAACGTCTGTTCAGGAGATCCGTCAACGAGTCATAATATGCACTGTGTGCAAGCTGTTTCTCTTTTTCCTCACGAAGAAAAATCTCTGCCGTGAGTTTCTCAACAAGCACCGTCAGCTCCTGTGTACGTTTTTCCACCTGCTGTTCCAGGTTTTCTATATGCTCAGCGATCTGGCGCTTAAGATTCCATTTCGTCGCCATGGCAAGAGTGATCTGCTTAAGTGAAACACTATCAAAAGGCTTTCTAATGAAAAGCAGGTTATCATTCTGCCCCAGCTTTGAAATGATCTGATCCCAGGAATAATCTGAATATGCTGTGCAGATGACAATCTCAACATCATGATCGATTTTCCATATTTGCTCTATCGCTTGTATTCCGTCTATTCCGGGTGGCATCCTTACATCCATGAAAATGACAGAGTAGGGGTCACCGGAATTTCTGGCCGACTCCACCATTTTTACAGCATCCTGCCCCTGATAGGCATCTTCGATCCTATATTTTATGTCAACAATTATATCATGTTTTACCAAATCGCTTTCCTCACCGAAAAGTTCATCCTTTAGCAGTTTTGTTTCCTGATAATCTATCATGGCAGATGCTGAAGAATCCAAAATATACTTTATGTCCTCATGGATATCCCTGTTATCATCGACTATCAAAACCTTTTTGGATCTTTCGTCCATATAAATTCTCCTAACAAAACATATATTGATTCAAGGGCAGTAAAAAAGACAATTATAATAACTGTCACAACTATATTATAATAACTGTCACAACTATATTATAACATTTTGTCAACAATTTCAATTTATTGTATAGTAAAAACTTGATATAGATCAAAACATTATGTACGTGTACATTTTATAACTACATTTAGAAATAATACAAAATATATTATTGCGCAAGGTCTTTATGCGATAGCTGCACAAAATCTTTACGCAATGAATGAATATTGTCAAAAAAGGAGTGCTAATATGAAAACGGCAACAATGGATGGGAATCAGGCCGCCGCATACGCATCATATGCTTTTACAGAGGTGGCAGCCATATTCCCCATAACGCCCTCGTCACCTATGGCGGAATTGGCGGATGAATGGGCGTCCCAGGGAAAGAAAAACATGTTCGGGCAAATCGTGAATGTTGTGGAGATGCAATCCGAAGCAGGGGCAGCCGGAGCCATGCATGGTTCCCTGCAGGCCGGTGCACTGACTACCACCTATACCGCATCACAAGGTCTGCTTCTGATGATACCCAACCTTTATAAAATGTCAGGAGAACTGCTTCCCGGCGTACTCCACGTCACTGCACGCGCAATTGCAGCACATGCGCTATCCATTTTCGGAGACCATCAGGATGTAATGGCCTGCAGGCAAACCGGTGCTGCGCTTCTGGCATCGGCCAATGTACAGGAGGCAATGGATCTTGGCTGCGTCGCACATCTTTCAGCCATAAAATCCAGGATACCATTCATCCATTTTTTTGACGGATTCAGGACATCCCACGAGTACCAGAAGATCAACACCATAGAATATGAAGACCTGGCAGGCATTACGGATATGAATGCCGTAAAAGCTTTCCGGGACAGGTCGCTCAATCCTGAACGTCCTGTCGTGAGAGGTACAGCCCAGAACCCCGATATCTATTTTCAAGGCAGAGAAGCTTCCAACAAATTTTACGCTGCTGCACCAGAGATTGTTCAAAGCTGCATGGATGACATCAAAAATCTTACAGGCCGCAGTTACAATCTGTTTGATTATTATGGCGCACCGGAAGCCGAGTATGTCATCATTGCCATGGGATCCGTATGTGATACTATAAATGAAACTGTAGATTACCTGGATGCCGGCGGTCAGAAGGTCGGTACACTGAGAGTCAGGCTGTACAGACCGTTTTGCGAGAAAAGCCTGCTTAACGCGATACCAAAGAGTGCCAAAAAAATCGCAGTACTTGACAGAACAAAAGAGCCCGGCGCACCTGGCGAACCTCTCTATCTTGACGTCTGCAAGGCATTTTACAGTGTCAGTGGCCAAAAGCCAATGATCATCGGTGGAAGATACGGCTTGGGATCAAAAGACACCAGACCATCGCAAATCGTATCTGTTTTCAACAACCTCAGGAGTGATACTCCCAAGGACCATTTCACAATCGGCATTGTGGATGACATTACCAGCACGTCACTTTCAGAGGGCGAGAATATAGAAACAACACCTGCCGGCACTATCAGTTGCAAGTTCTGGGGCCTGGGTTCGGACGGCACGGTCGGCGCAAACAAATCAGCTATAAAAATTATCGGTGATAACACAAGTCTTTATGTTCAAGCCTATTTTTCCTATGACAGCAAGAAATCCGGCGGATCCACTGTTTCACATCTGAGGTTCGGGCAGCAGCCGATCAGGAGTCCCTATCTGGTGTATGACGCAAACTATATTGCCTGCCATAATAAGGCCTTCCTGCACAACTACGATATTTTGAAGGGACTGAAGGCAAAGGGCGTATTCGTCCTGAACTGTCCATGGGACATGGAGGGTCTGGAAGTCAACCTTCCTGCAGCCATGAAGAAATATATCGCACAGAATGCAATAGACTTTTATACGATCGATGCGATAAAAATTGCAGATGAAATAGGGCTTGGAAACCGGATTAATATGATCATGCAGACTGTCTTTTTCAAGCTTGCCAACGTAATTCCCGTAGAGGATGCCATCAACTATTTGAAAAAATCCATTGAAAAGACCTATGGGAAAAAAGGTAAGAAGATCGTCGACATGAATAATCTGGCTGTCGACAGTTCCTTGAGTGCCCTGCAAAAAATAACCGTTCCGCCGGCATGGTCTACTGCATCTGAGGAAGAGAATACCCTGGAAGTGGTTCCGGAATTCATACACAGAATACAACGTCCAATGGCGAGACTGGAAGGGGACGAATTGCCTGTCAGCGCATTTGAAGGAATTGAGGATGGCACGTATCCGCTTGGCACCACTGCATATGAAAAGCGCGGAATAGCTGTGATGCTTCCAGAGTGGCAGCCGGATAACTGCATCCAGTGTGGCAGATGCTCCTACGTTTGTCCACACGCTACGATAAGGCTTTTCCTTCTGAATGACAGTGAGGCAGGAAAAGCGCCGGTGGGTTACACGACGCTTAAAGCTGCAGGAAAGGGATTCGAAGGTTACCGTTTCCGTGTACAGGTCGATCCCTTGGACTGCACAGGGTGCGGGAACTGCGCGGATGTATGTCCTACCGAGAAAAAAGCGCTTGTAATGAAACCTGCCGATGAGGAGCAGGAAAAACAGCGTGGCAATTGGGACTTCTCCATTAAGCTGCCGGTAAAAGATAATTTAATGGATAAATTCACACTAAAGGGCAGTCAGTTCGCTCCACCATTGCTTGAATTCAACGGCGCCTGCCCGGGCTGCGGAGAAACGCCTTATGTCAGACTGATCACACAGCTATTCGGTGACAGGATGATGATTGCAAACGCAACGGGTTGTTCCTCCATATGGAGTGCCAGCGCCCCCTCCATCGCCTATACCACAAATGCGGAGGGGAAGGGTCCGGCCTGGGCGAATTCCCTTTTCGAGGACAATGCCGAGTTCGGTTATGGAATGTACCTTGGTGTACGCCAGATACGTGAAAAGCTTGCTGAGCTAATGAAGCAGTGCATCGAACAGGGTGTGCCGGAAGCAGTCGGTCAGGCTTTCCGCAAATGGCTCGGTACCAAAGAGGACGGTGAAGCATCGAAGGTTTCCTCGGCTGAAGTCCTTCAGGCATTGACCTCTGTTGACCGCAGCGGTAACAAATTATTGCAGGAGATCTTCGATAAAAAGGATTTCCTCATCAAAAAGTCCGTCTGGATCATGGGCGGAGACGGCTGGGCTTATGATATCGGCTATGGCGGAGTCGATCATGTACTTGCAACGGGAGATGATGTCAATCTGTTCGTCATGGATACGGAGATCTATTCGAATACAGGCGGACAATCCTCAAAAGCGACACCGACAGCAGCAGTTGCCAAATTTGCCGCATCAGGCAAAAAGATCCGGAAGAAGGATCTTGGCATGATGGCCATGAGCTATGGGTATGTCTATGTGGCACAGATCGCAATGGGCGCGAATATGAACCAGACCATCAAGGCGCTGAAGGAAGCGGAAAATTACAAGGGGCCTTCGCTTGTCATCGCTTACGCCCCATGTATTTCACACGGTATCAGATCCGGTATGGGTACCACTATTGCAGAAGAGAAAAAAGCTGTAGATACCGGCTACTGGCATCTTTACCGCTATAGTCCGGAAATGCGTGAAGCCGGAAAGAACCCTTTCGTGCTGGAATCAAAAGAGCCCTCAATGCCCTTCAAGGATTTCATACAAGGTGAAGTCCGGTATACACAGCTGATGAACGTATTCCCGGATCAGGCGGGGTTACTTTATGCTGCCGCTGAGAAGCATGCGCAGGAAAGGTATCAGAGCTATAAACGCATGGCTGAGCAGAATTATCAATAATACGCCATCTGAATTTCAATGGAATCACAGCCCCATATGCCAAAACCCCAGAGGTATTGATCTCCGGGGTTTTGGTATTTAGTGGGACGCTCTGAATTTACTTGCCATACTTATTTCTCATTCTCATCCACATGTATTTTGGCATTATTGGTCTGTAGATCAGACGGTATGGTAACCTTCGAATGGGTTTTTATTTTGTCTATATTCGCCCAAGCAGCCGTATCATGCTTTTCAACCGGCACTCCAAGATTATAGTCTTTCTTTGTATTTGGCATTGTTATCCTCCTTTTCAGTATATTCATCCAATTATTATAGTTTTCTACGAATAATTAAGTTTATGTATCTTGAACTCTGCGGGACATACTTTTATGTCTTGGGCTACAAATTACTTTAAAGTTCTGAGGTTGGCTTTCCGGCATCAATCAAAACTTTGTTGCTTATCAGGAAAAAGCCCTGGATAAACAGCAGTGTTTTGGGTGACGATATCAAAGGCTTCTGTTCAGCGATAGTCGGCAAAGAAGGGGCAAAGTCTTTTCGCGGCAAGTGGCGCGAGCAACTCAACAATAGTATCGCTAAAAAATTAGGTAAATAGGAGGAAACAATAATAAGCATGCAAGATATCATTGAAGGCAAAAAGAGTGGCGAGCGCACATGGCGCGTATCAAAGCGATCCCGCTAGATTATCAGATTGTTTATAAAGAGATTCAAAAATATCTCTTTAAGGTCGGTCCTGTTGAGCTAACCGAAGGGACAGGTTTGCTCACGGGGATTATCGATCTTTTTGAGGAGGGTGCGGCCTCGGGGAAAGGCGTGCTCGAAGTGACGGGCAGTGACGTAGCGGTTTTCTGTGACGATCTGATCAAAGATTCCCCTTTCATTTCTGGATAGAGTATCGTCGCAGCATTCTAATTTCGCTGACGGCATACACTGCAAGTTGATAAAGTATATCGCGCGGAAGATTTCTATCCCATTTAAGATTTATGCTTATTGCTCACTGGAAATCCAAGATTAACCTCTTTTACTAATTTCATCTGCAATCAACGTTTTAGAAATGTAACAGCAGCATCATCGCAATCGGCGTGATAGCAACCGTGATAATGGTGTCCATGCTGCGGAAAATATGCCGCATCGAACGTCCGAGCATGACGCCCATGTCGCTGAAAAGGTGTTTCCTGATCGTTTCCATTTACTTTTCCTCCTTTTTGCCAGTGATTGCGAGGAATATCTCCTCCAATGTCGGCTGTTTTTCCACATACTCCACCTTTGCGGGCGGGAACAGCTTTTTCAGTTCCTCAAGTGTGCCGTTCGCGAAATTTTCCCTTCATGCAGAATGGCAATTCTGTCGGCGAGCTGCTCGGCTTCGTCCAAATACTGCGTGGTCAGGAACACCGTTGTGCCTTTATGTGCAAGCTCCCTGACCGTCTTCCAAACCTCGATGCGTCCTTCGGGGTCAAGCCCGGTGGTCGGCTCGTCGAGGAAGACAAGCTGCGGTTTTCCTATAAGGCTCATGGCAATGTCGAGCCTGCGGCGCATGCCGCCCGAATAGGTGGAGACCTTGCGGTCGGCGGCATCGGTC
>WSSedL1CaDRAFT_10001506_pt1 | contig 13480 bp, 12 predicted proteins | sample WetSurSL1Cattail_FD_9464 | JGI IMG/M metagenome (IMG submission 9464)
ATTGCACATCGGAATCCGATATCGTTCGAAGATTTATCCTGATCAAGATAACGGCGGGTGGATGGATTCAGCCAGTAAACTCTGTCTTTCCACGAACCACCTTTGTATACTCTGGTTTTTTCTGAAATCACCGGACGCAGAATATCGGTTAAATCGGTGGAGTCGTTTTGCATCATTTGTAATGAATCCAATGAAAAATCGATTCTTGATTCAATATCTCCATCTTTATAGTTGCGTACATCCTGTTCAACCTGCGTTTTGATTCTTCCCAGTTCGTCAAGTTCGTAAATCGGACGGCCTGTCGGAGAATTACCAGCTACCACAGGTTTCATATAGACGTTACCTCTGAAAGAATTATATTCGGAAACCACACCTGAGCTGGTCGATCTGTATACGTCCAATACCCACTCATTTACATTCCCAGCCATATTGTACAAACCAAAATCGTTTGGTGTGTACCAGTTAACAGGAGCTGTGATATTGGCTTTGTCGTTCAAACTACCTGAAGGACCCATCATGTCACCTCGCCCTCTCACGAAGTTAGCCTGCATTTTACCCAGATTTTTTTTATTGACATTTCTGGTTTGATAGCCTCTCCAGGGATATATTTTGCCTTCTTTCAGAATACCATCTTTGCCGGCAAGAGGCGCATAAGCTGCAAATTCCCATTCAGCTTCAGTCGGTAAACGAAAATCGGAGAAAAGGATACCATCTGTAAAATCAACTTTGCGATTGGCTCCGTACAAATCTTTTTTCGGATTAGTACCAATTGTTGGCTGATAAGCATCCTGATAAACATATTTTTGAGTGTTGAAAACAAAGTTATTTACAATTGAATCCTTACTTAACCTGACCAGTGAAGCGTAATTCGGTTTTGCAATAACTCCTGCATTGATAAGCATTTGCTCATTCACCCGATCTGTTCTCCACGAGCAATATTCCATTGCTTGTTCCCAGGTAATACCTACTATTGGATAATCGTTGTAGGCAGGACTGGTGAAATAATTTTGAAGATATGGTTCGTTATAAGCCAATTCTTCACGCCAAATTTTCACATTGGGCTGTACTTTTTGTACTAATTCTGGTGCTACCCGACCAAATACTAACTGCATCCAGTGGGTATACTCGCGCCAATCCACATTTCTTACTTCATACTGATCCATAAAGAAAGAACTGACAGTTATTCTTCGTTGAGGATTGTCTCTTGGAGCGGTAACAAATTCACCTCTTTGACCGATATCGAAAGTTCCACCTTCAATTGGCACCATTCCCGGAGGCGTTTTGGATTTATAACCTTGTTTTACTTCGAAACCAGTACCTTCACTGTCGTTGTATTTGTCTCCTGTTAGAGGAGAATATCCTGATTTAGAAGATGTTCCAATACAGGACATTAGACCGGTGCAGGCTGAAATACAGATGATTACAATTTTTAATTTGGTTCTCATAAGAGCTTATAAATTAGATACAAGTACGTCTTTGACTTATATAATACGCAAAAATAATACTTTTTTCCTTTATTAAGGTAAACAGCTTTTCTTTTTTTTATAAATGATTTTTATTCTGCATATAAATAACTCAAAAAACAGGAAAAACGTATATTGGGCGCTGTTATTTGTTTAAATTTGTAGATTAGCAGAGATTTATGCTTTAATTTTTCTATTTTTGCAAACAACGAAATAGTTTTTTATTGTTTCAATACTCATGATATTCTCTGAAAAAAATATTAATCTGAACGGTGAATTGCTTGATTTGAAAACCCCTGTTGTGATGGGGATTTTGAATGTAACACCCGATTCATTCTATTCAGGTAGTCGAAATACTTCTGATAAAAGCATTATTCAGTCGGCCGAAAAAATCATTTCCGAGGGGGCAAAGATAATTGATATTGGTGGATATTCAACACGTCCGAATGCCGAAGATATTTCGGTGGAAGAAGAAATCAGAAGGATAACAAGTGCGTTGGAGCTAATCAGAAAGCGGTTTGATAATATTTTTATATCAATAGATACATTTCGGTCTGCTGTGGCGCGTCATGCGGTGAATAATTTTTCGGTGGAAATTATTAATGATATAAGCGGTGGAAATTTGGATGACATGATGTTTGAAACCATTGCCGATCTTGATGTAGCATACATCCTGATGCATTCCAAAGGTAATCCGCGAACCATGCAGCAACTTGTCGATTACGATGATGTTGTAGCGGAAGTGATGGCTTATTTCAGTAAAAAAATTGGTCAGTTGCAACTGCTCGGCGTAAACGATATTATTATTGATCCGGGATTTGGTTTTGCAAAAACCACCGAACAGAATTTTATTCTTTTGCAAAAACTGAATTATCTGAAAGAGCTGAATGTCCCGGTTCTTGCAGGTTTATCCAGAAAATCGATGATTTATAATACGCTGGATACAACGGCAGAATCAGCATTAACCGGAACTACTGCTGCCAATATGTTGGCGTTGATAAACGGGGCGTCGATTCTGAGGGTGCATGATGTGAAAGAAGCAGCCGAAACAGTGAAAATATACTCGGAATTTATAAAAGCTGAATCTTAGAAATTTTTTAAACAAATGGTGTTTCAAATAGGGTTTAAAGATATACTTGATATATTTCTGGTGGCAGTGTTGTTGTACCAGACCTTCATTATTCTGAAAAAATCGGGAGGAATGAACATATTCTTAGGTATAATGGCGTTTGTGATCTGTTGGTTACTGGTGAGTTATGTTTTTAAAATGGAGTTGCTTGGTGGTATATTCGACAGGGTGGTGAGCGTGGGAGCTTTTGCTCTGATTGTGCTTTTTCAGGATGAAATACGAAGGTTTTTCACCAAATTAGGTTCAAGGCAGCGAGGATCTTTTGCGTCGATGATTAAAAAAATATTTTCGACATCTACTGATGAAAATGCTGAGACTGATATTAATATTGTTCAGATCGTACTTGCTTGTCGTGCGCTTTCCAAAACATCTACCGGTGGATTGATTATTGTTACAAGAGGAAACAGTCTGGATGCCTATGTACAATCGGGTGAGCATATCAATGCAAACATAAACTCGCGTTTAATTGAGAGTATTTTTTTTAAAAATAGTCCATTACATGATGGCGCTTTAATTATTTCGAATCAAAGACTCAAAGCTGCTGCGTGTATCCTTCCTGTATCGAAAAACCAATCGATCCCTAAAAGACTCGGATTGAGACATCGCGCGGCTCTGGGGGTAACCGAACAGACCGATGCTGTTGCAATTGTTGTTTCAGAAGAAACCGGACACATCTCATGGGCAATGAACGGAGAACTTACCACCAATGTCAAACCCGAGCAATTGGAGCATTTTCTTTCGGAACAATTGGCAAAATAACTTTTCAATAACTCCCTGCTTTCCCAACTTTTTTATGAAATGCTTGTTATATGTAATAGTAAAACAATAACAATTAAATAAATTCAAAAAAAAGTATATGGGTAAAATTTCAGATGTAGTAAAGCCCGGAGTTGTAACAGGTTCGGATCTACAATTTATCTTTAAAGTTGCAAAAGAAAACGGATTTGCTATTCCTGCTGTAAATGTTGTGGGATCGTCCACTGTGAATGCCGTTATGGAAGCTGCTAAGGTGGCTAATGCTCCTGTAATCATTCAGTTCTCCAATGGAGGAGCTGTGTTTAACGCCGGCAAAGGATTAAAACTCGAAGGTCAGCAAGCTGCAGTCTTGGGAGCAGTGGCAGGTGCAAAACATATTCACACATTGGCTGAGTTTTATGGGATACCTGTCATTTTACATACCGATCATGCTGCTAAAAAACTACTTCCATGGATTGATGGATTGCTTGATGCCAGCGAAAAGCATTTCGCCGAAACGGGAAAACCGCTTTTCAGCTCTCACATGCTTGATTTGTCCGAAGAACCGCTTGTCGAAAATATCGAAATCAGCAAAAAATATCTGGAGCGCATGAGTAAAATGGGTATGACACTTGAAATTGAATTGGGTATCACAGGTGGGGAAGAAGATGGAGTGGACAACAGTGGTGTGGATAACGCATTGCTTTATACTCAACCGGAAGATGTGTATTATGCCTACACCGAGTTAAGCAAAATTTCTCCTAACTTCACTATTGCTGCTTCGTTTGGAAATGTACACGGGGTTTATAAACCAGGTAATGTAAAACTTCAACCCGTTATTTTGAAGAATTCTCAGGATTATATTAAAGCAAAAGATGGTTTGACTGAAACCAAGCCGGTAAGTTTTGTGTTCCATGGCGGTTCAGGTTCTTCTCACGAAGAAATACGTGAAGCCATTGGTTATGGTGTGGTAAAAATGAACATCGATACCGATACTCAGTGGGCATATTGGGACGGTGTTCGTCTGTTCGAAGCCAAAAATCACGATTACTTACAGGGGCAGATTGGAAATCCGGAAGGAGATGAAAAACCGAATAAGAAATTCTACGATCCGCGTGTGTGGATTCGTAAAGGCGAGGAAGCTGAAATCGCCCGTTTGCAAATTGCTTTCGGGGATTTGAATGCAATCAATAGTTTATAGTAGGTATATAGTTCGTAAAATGGTTTAAAAAGAGAAGAGGTCGTTTCCTGATTGAAACGGCCTCTTTCCCATTTTTTATTTTCAATTGAATTATGCTTTTCCGGCACTACCCAAAACGTTTACAGTTTTGTGAGAGTAAAGTTTTTTCAATTCTTCGCGGGCAACGCCGATATATTTACGTGGATCGAATTCAGCCGGTTTGGTAGCCAAAACTTCACGAATAGCGGCAGTCATTGCCAAACGTCCGTCAGAGTCGATATTGATTTTACAAACAGCAGAAGTAGCTGCACGACGTAATTGTTCTTCAGGTATACCGATAGAATCTTTCAAAGCGCCACCGTATTTGTTAATAGTAGCTACATATTCCTGTGGAACAGATGATGCTCCGTGTAGTACGATAGGAAATCCGGGTATCTGTTTTTCAATTTCTTCCAAAATATCGAAACGCAATGGCGGTGGAATCAAAATTCCGTTTTCGTCGCGTGTACATTGAGCAGGAGTAAATTTATTAGCTCCGTGTGAAGTACCGATTGAAATGGCCAATGAGTCAACTCCTGTACGGGTTACAAAGTCAATTACTTCTTCCGGACGGGTATAAGTGTGGTGTTCTGCCACAACATCGTCTTCAACACCTGCCAAAACGCCTAATTCTCCTTCTACAGTTACACCGTGAGCATGAGCGTATTCAACAACTTGTTTGGTAAGAGCAATGTTATCTTCGTAAGAATGGTGTGAACCGTCGATCATAACCGAAGAGAAACCTGAATCGATACAGCTTTTGCAAAGTTCAAAAGTGTCGCCGTGATCTAAGTGAAGAACGATAGGAATATTTTTTCCTAATTCTTTTGCATATTCTACTGCACCCTGAGCCATGTAACGAAGCAACGTTTGGTTGGCGTATTTGCGGGCACCGCTTGATACCTGAAGAATAACAGGAGAATTTGTTTCAACACAGGCTGAAACGATAGCCTGAAGTTGTTCCATGTTGTTGAAGTTGAATGCAGGAATTGCATATTTGCCTTCAATGGCTTTCTGAAATAACTCTTTGGTATTCACCAATCCGAGTTCTGAATAATGTACCATAGTGATTGATAATTTATAGTTTGATAATTTGACTGCAAAAGTACTCAAATTTTGTCAATTCCGAAAGGAAACGGCGTTATAACTGATAATTTGTTTAAAATAGATGATCGCTTGTTTTTTTGATTGAAATTCATACTTTTGTCGGTATATTAACATTAATTCAAAGGCTTATGGGATTATTGAAAGAATTCAAAGATTTTGCTATGCGTGGCAATGTTATTGATCTGGCTGTCGGTGTTGTTATCGGTGGAGCTTTCGGAAAAATAGTTGCGTCGTTAGTTGCTGACGTAATTATGCCACCGATAGGTTTATTGGTAGGCGGCGTGAATTTTACCGATTTGAAGTGGGAAATGAAACCTGCCGGATTGGTTGACGGAGTGCAGCAGGCGGCGGTAACACTAAATTACGGAAATTTCTTGCAGGTGACATTTGATTTTATTATTGTTGCTTTCGCCATTTTTTTGTTTATAAAAGCGATCAACCGGTTAAGCCGGAAAAAAGAAGAAGCTCCTGTACAAAAAGCAGCGGCAGTGGCGTCGAAAGAAGAAGTTTTACTTACAGAGATACGTGACTTGTTAAAAGACAAGAAATAATTGTCGCTGATTATTTCTATTTAAAGTTTTGTGTCGCAGATTCGTCGGGAAATATCTATTTTTCATCGATTTTAATTTGAAAGACGTGCCATACAACCGTAATTTTGCGACATAATTTTTAAAACAAAAAATTTTATGGAAAATGAAATGAAAACCCCGTATCGTACGGGTTATACAAAAGGACTTGGTTTCGGGCTGACATTGATGATGATTGGCGTGTTGTTTCTCGGCTTTAATTTTGGGATTTTACCCGAAAAACTAAAATGGATTGTATTCTCCTGGCAAATGCTGCTTATATTTATTGGTGTTATTAATTTGTTTAAACGCCATCTTGTTTCAGGAGTGATACTTACTACCATTGGTACATTTTTTATTATTCCGAGAGTTATTGAAACCTATCCTCAGCTTTTCCCGGGTTTCAATGGCGATTTTACACAGGTTTACTGGCCTTTATTGCTGATTGTAGCTGGTATTCTGATAATCCTCGGCAAAATCTTCGGACCCAAATGGGGTTATGAATGGGCGAACAAACAGTATCACCACCACCATCATCATGATCATTATTCAAAATGGGAGAACAGAGGGGACAACACATTTTCTAAAAACAGTGTTTTTGGAGCAGGAGAACACATTGTACTCGATCCTGTTTTCAAGGGAGGTGAACTCAATGCTGTTTTTGGTGGGATTACACTTGACCTGCGCAAAACAACGCTGGCCGAAGGCGATACCGTGATCGACATCAATGCCGTTTTTGGAGGTGTAACCATTCTGGTGCCCGAAACATGGTTGGTGGAAATGCATTTGGACGCTGTTTTTGGTGGCTTCGAAGATAAAAGATACCGTGTGGACGATGTGGATACATCACGTAAATTAATTATTACAGGTTCTTGTGTGTTTGGTGGGGGCGAACTCAGAAACTAATTATGATTCAGTCGGTATTCGAAAATAAAGCCCGCGTGTGGCTGTATGTGTTATTTATGACAGGGTTTGCGCTGTTGCTTATCCTGTCGTTAATACCACTTATTCCTGCCGATCTTTTGTCCGTAGTTTTATTTGCCGCAGCGCAGTCGGTTCTGCTTACCGTTACAGGTTTTCTGCTTATTCTTACCATTCTATATGGACAGTTTAAGTTATTGCCTGTTTTTCAGCGGATGATTAATTATACTGCTTTGCTTGTTTTGCATTTAGCCGTAACGTTGAGTGGGGGATATGCCATCGGACATTTGATTTTTGGCGAACAGACTGCTGAATTAATTATTCCTGTGTTGCCGCTTGTCGGTTCGCTTATGTTGTTGCTGGATTTGTTACTGATAGAGTATTTCAGAAAATCAACAGCGCAAAAAGAAATGGAAGCAGAAGAGGAGTTGGTGCAAACACCATCGAAAACAGAACCTGAGCTGCTGCACGATACCGAAATTATTGAACGAGTGGCGGTGAAGTCGGGTCAGAAAATACATGTGATTATGGTTCCCGAAATTATATGTTTACAGGCCGATGGCGATTATGTGCAAATCTTCACTATGCAGGGTAAATACCTGAAGGAACAAACCATGAAGTATTTCGAGGAGCATCTGCCCCGTCAGTTTTTTGTGCGTGTGCACCGTTCGTGCATTGTGAATGTGGAGGCTATTTCCCGCATCGATTTGTACGAAAAACAAACGCAGCAAATCACGCTGAAAAATGGTCAGCATATAAAAGTAAGCCAAAGCGGATACAAACTGCTCCGCTCCCGCTTAGCTTTGTAACTTCAGGTTGCAGGGAAGATTCCTGTTACTGAAATCATAATAAATTATAGAAGCAATGCATCATCGTTATGGATAATCCTTCCATATTGGTGATGCATTGTTCGGTAACAGGGAAATCAATCTCCGAATTTATTTTCCTTATTTTTAAAGAAATCGGTTTTCCAACTTTTTGTCAGGAATGGAGCAGGACGTTCTTTTCCCGAAAATCCGATACCTGTTTTTAGCAACAAGATAATAACAAAAATCCCTGAACCGTCGGGGTAAAACAATAAACGCATATACGACTTTCCAGCCGCCGCTTAGTTGTCGGAATATATGCAGTACGGCGGTGGATTGGGTCAGGTATTCATTTTCGCTGATCAATACAAGCGTATCGTTGTCGGAAACAGGTAGATGATATTTGTTGAGCAGGTCTTGTCCGGTCGGCGATTGAAGTGACGCAAACCGAAAAATCTCTTTTTTATCGTTGCGAATAATAAATAAGACCAGACGGTTGCATAAAACACAAATGCCGTCGAAAAGAATAATATTATTTTGTGTCGTGTTCACTTCCTGTTTTTACAGATAAAACAACCGGAAGACAAATTGGTTTTTTTTGATTATTTTATCCTCCTATCCTTCTTGGTGTGGAATTTCAAGAAATGATAGCTAAATATATTTAATCAAAAATAATCGGATGCTGGATTAATGCAGTCGTTGAAATACTGTTTCGGAGTAATGCCCGACATTTCGCGAAAATCGTTAATCATATGTGATTGATCATAGAATCCACAGCGGTAGGCGAGTTCGGTTAGACATTCGTTGGGATACTGCTGATGGGAATAAAGCGTATACTGAAACCGAATTACTTTAAGAAATTGTTTAGGAGATAAACCAACCATTTGCTTGAAGATTCGATCATGTTGCTTACGACTCAGACAAGCTTCCGAAGCAAGTTGGTCAGTTGTTATCAAACCATTGAATTGATTAATCAGATTGATATTGTGAAAAATTCTGTTCCATGAGTATTCTGTTTTTCGTGACAGCCTAAAAAGAAGAAAGCTCTCAATATGTTTAACTCTATCTTCGAGCGTGGACAAATCGTTGAGTTGCTCTTCTAATTCACGAGCAGACGTTCCAATAATATCTTTAAAATCTATGGTTTCGTTGGTCAGCTCGTTGATGGGTAGATCAAAAAACAAACTTGCACTGTGAGAAAAAAACTGAACGGAAAGCATGGAAATTTTCCCTGTGGGCAAAACATCGAAAAATCCGGTTTTCTGTCCGCAAATAATTATTCCCGGCTGCATTTCGTCAGTCTGTTTCCGTTGTATCAGATGGTCGGCAAAGTGAAAAGTCAGTTCTACATAACCGGTAGGAACTACACGTTCGCCCACAGCTTCACAGGCTTCCATTTCCAGAAACCAGTAATGCTTAATATACATTGATAGTGATGCAGTGGGTTGAATTATACGAAAGTTCATAAAGGGCAATTTACGTAGCTTATTTGCAAAAATAATAAAAATGAGTACCAACTTCGTCGTTTAATGTGACGAAGTTGGTTAATTGTGAGATTATTCTCCGTACAATCCAAGTCGGTTACCTTCTGTATCAATGAACAGAGCAAAATAACCACGTCCTTCAACTTCAATTTTGGTTTTCGGGCGATCAATAGTTCCACCGTTAGCTTTAACACGTTCAATCCAACCATCGATGTCGTTTTCGGCGTTTATACTAACCAATACACCATCTTTGGATGGCTTGAAATCGGAAGTCCACGAAATAGCTCCGGCATCATTCGGCAGACAAGCCATTTTTTCTGTTCCGCAATCAATACCTTCGAGTTTTACACCCAACAATTTGCTGTAAAAATTTACAGCACGGTCGAAATTCACCGCCGGAATCTCTACCCAATAGAAAATCTTTTTCATTTACATTTGTTTTAAATTATTTGACGATACAAATGTAGATGTATGAAGAACTCAATAATTGGAAAAAAGAGACATCCTTAAAATGTTAGATAGTAATTTATACCTAATGATCATTCTTTATTTCGTCACTTTTAAAAAATTTGACTTTCCAATTCTCTTTTAAAGAATATAAGTTGTGGTGCAATATTTTTAAATTGTTCTGATTCTAATTCTTTTCCAGATTTTGTTCCATGCATAAAAATAATCTTCTCTACCTTTAAATCTTTTTTTAATATATTCAGGGAGCTGGAGTCCCAGTCAAAAAAACTAAGATGTGCAATATTGACAGGAAAGTCAATGTTTTTTAAAGCCTTTTCGTTTATTTTGAGACAACCATCGCCTTGATGAAAAATATTCTTCTTGTCGAAATGAATAACATACCCAAAGTTCTCTGTTTTTTCATAATCGGTGTAATCTGAATATTTTACTCCGTCAAGACTTCGGTTTGTCCCATGTTGCATTCGTATAACAGTAACTGTAATACCATTTACTTTAATCTTTTTCGATTCACCGATGATTAAGCTTGGGCTGGTAATTTGCGATTTTATTTGAGCAAAACTAATGCAGGAATCTTTCATTTGAGCATATACCTGAGGAGGACAAATTATTTTCGCTTTAGGATTGTTTAAAAGAAAAGCTTCTGTCAGCTTGGCGTCAAAGTGGTCTTCGTGGATATGGGTAATAAGCAATAAATCAATATTATCAAAAGGAACATTTCCTTTGATAATATTTGTTTTCGTTTCATTTGCAGGTAAAAAAAATGTATTCCCAAATTTAGTCCCAAAAGGATCAATAAGTACTTTAGATTTGTTTCCTTCATAAAGAAATCCGCAATTTGCAAGGTAAGTTATTTTCAATTCCTTCTTTTGATTCGTAAATCCACTCAAAGTGATAATCAGGATTAATAGATACAATTTACTGAACTTTTTCATTTTTATTTTTTTTATTCAATTTGTACTTTTCCAATAAAACTATTTGCTTTCAGTTTTCTATCTGATTTTTCATTCCGTTTGTGATCTCAAAGACTCGAAAACCATATTTATTAATAGTCTCATTTATTTCTTCATCATTTAAATCGGCTACATTTTTCGAATAGATTAATAAAGATTGTTCATTTCTTAATTCATCAATCGCTTCCTTTGTTTTTGAGATTACATTGAAATAAACTGAAAAATCTACGTTGTCGTTTATATAAAACTTGACAACATAGTTTGGATTCCATTTTATGTTATCTTTTATAACTTGCTTTATATTCTCAACCAAATATGGTTTTCCATTAATCAGATATTCACCTGAGTCAGTGTTTCTAATTATAATAATATTTTCAAACTTCGTCAATTCTTTATATATGTCGTGTAAACTATTGTTTTCGGAATTATAATTCGGAAGTCGAACCCTAAGCGAATAATCTTTATAATATCTTTTATCATATTGAGCATTTGAAGGAACAATTGCATATGCAATTTTTAAAGCATTTACATTCTCCATTGCAGCTTTTAACTCGTTTACGAAATCCATTTTAATTGTCTTGTCAATATGCAGGTAATATGTACACGAATTAATATCAGATTCATTTATAGAACTTTGAAAATCTATAATTTTCAAACCAAGAGATTTAATGTTTACTTCATGATTGTCGACAAAAATCTGTGGAATTGAATTCTTTTGTTGTTTGTTTCTTACAACATAAATGTCTTTAATCAAAGAACGATTTTCTAATTTGCTTTCATAAAAATTCGATTCAGGAACCTCCAAATTATATTTTAATGAAATATTCTTTTGAATTGCTATGTTGTTTAGATTTTTATAATCAATCAAATTTACTTTTGAAAGTCCAAAAGCAATTGTCAAAATAATTATCATGGAAATGAGCAACCATTTTAAACCTTGCCTTTTTTTTATTTTTCTAATTGAATTCCATGTCTGAAGGAACAAAACCAGAATTATAAAAATAAAAATATAATTGTATTTCGGATAAAAACTAAAAACATAAAATCCTCCCTGAAATGTTGATCCGAAAGTTAAACCATATATTACGGCTAATTCTGAAAACCAAAATATAAAATATGTATTTAGCCCACTTTGGTCATTTCTTATCGATATTCGCTGAAGTTTTCGTTTAGAAAATAACTTTTGAGGTTTGTCGAACCAAAAAGAGAAACAAATAGATTGAGCGAAAATGACCGAGATAAGCGCAAAAATCAAATTATAAAAACTCACTTCTTTGTCTGTAAGAATCCATAAATCGTAGTCTTTTGTCAACGAAACAAGCCTGAAAGATTCTCTGGTCAGATACATAAATGCATAAAAACAAAAAGCAAAAAATAGCCCTGCAAATAATCCCATAATCAGTCTTAATTTTGGAACTTTAAACAATTCTGTTTCTATGTGCATGAAATTTTTTATGAGCATTTTCGCTGATTTTTTCTTTTTTGCCCTCTGCTGGTGCCGGTCTGTGACCTGTGACATTCAGTATATATTATATAATTTGGCACGAATTTTAAATCCGCGCCAGCAGGGGGATTATGGTCTGTAGTTTTTTTGTCATTCAGTTGTTTAAATGTCCGCCGATTAAGAGCCAAAGTGTTAGAATTATTTTAGTTGTCTTTTTTCGTCGATTGTGTTTCTAAATGTATTTTAAAATCATGTTTGCAATTCTTGCAATAATAGGTATTTCTTATATTTCCCATTGGAGTTCCAATTAATGCAGAAATAACAGCAATGAAAATTTTTCTCACTTTGTTTTCTCCAAGTCCAAATGAAATATCCTCTGAATTGCAATTTGGACATTTTATAATTTCAGATTTCTCTTCAAGATATAATAGTTTAGCCGCTTTTTCGAAGTCATTTTCTTCAATCATGATTTGAATACCTGCTCCTAAGATTCCATTAAAACCAGGCATTAGAGTCGTGAAGTTATTGTTTGTAAGGAAGCATTCAATTTCTTCATTTTCTAATGTGTGCTTTATCATATTGGCTTCAATGATATTGTTACAAGTGGTTAATCTAATTATACTCATATTCTTTGTTATTTGTTGTCAAAATATATTTCAACTTTCCAACGAGCAAAGTCTGAAATTCTAAATTTAAGTTGGTCGAACAGCAATTGCTCAAATCTTTGTCGTTATAAACCCACCGAATTGCACATCAGCCAGCTTGTGACCAAGAGCGTGTGTTGGGCAGTCGTAGTTTCATGTTTATCAGTTGTTTTGTTTATTTTGATTTCGCTGTATAAATGTCAAACTTTCGACATAGTTGTTTATTCTTTCATTTCTCTGTCGTACAAAATTCATAACACCTTTTTTATAAATCAAATACTCGTTGATACCTGAAAATTCAGGCGCTGAACTAAAGTTGTCAAAAGGCAGATAAAATTTAATTTCTTGTTTCTCGTTAAGTAAGTCGTCCAACAAAAAGAAATGAACGAAGTCTGTAAATTCGTTGAACAAATCGAAAAAGTTTTTGTACCTGAGCAATGTTTCATAAAGCGGACTTGTTTGTCCTAAATAGAAACGGCGAATACATTCTAAAGTCAAATCAAATCTGTCGTCAATTAAGCTGTTTACTCCTCGCGCCTGGTTA
>WSSedL1CaDRAFT_10001507_pt1 | contig 13473 bp, 11 predicted proteins | sample WetSurSL1Cattail_FD_9464 | JGI IMG/M metagenome (IMG submission 9464)
CCAGTTACGACACCTTCTCTCGCCTGACCCACTGGCTCACCGCTGCGGTGATCCTGGTGGCCATGGTGGTGGGTTTTTTCTTCCCCCACATGCCGGACTCCACCACCTTCCAGTTTTTCTCGACCCTGAACAAATCGCTGGGCTCGCTGCTGCTGCCCATCATGGTCTCCCGCTACGTCTGGCGCCATTTCCGCCCGGAAGTCGCCTACCCGCCCAACATGTCGGCCTGGAACCGTGGGCTGGCGCACCTCTTTCACGAGGTGTTTTATTTGGTGATTTTGACCGCCGTGGTCAGTGGTCTGGGTATGCTCAAAAGTGGGTTTTACCTGTGCTGGCTGCTGTACATCCCGCCGCCAGTCAAAGACCTGGAGATGAACTACCTGTTCGCCAGCATTCACACTGTCACCCTGAACGTGTTGGGGGTGATGCTGCTGCTACATATTGCCGCCGTGGTCTGGCACTACAAACGCGGCAGACAAGCCATCTTGTACCGGATGCTGCCAACACCAGACAGTGCCACCCCGTTGCCGGGTTGACCCGCAGGAGGTCAAGACAGCGGCGTCAGCTTGGCCAAGCAATCATTGCCAAATTGATCTCTATCCCTTTCAGAATAAGGGCTTGCAGCTCCTAAATGCGAAGTAAATCCATTACCCAAGCCAAAGCCAACCGCGTTGCTGCTCGCACTCAGGCTGGATTGTTTGGAAATGCTTCACGGCACGAAGTCTTCGAACTATTGACGCTGCTCCCCAAGACGCGTTCGGCCACTGCCGTCAACCAACACACACCCAAACTCAGAGCGGCATCATTAAAGTCATACAGTGGGTGATGCAGCGGTGCGTCGTCGGTACAACCTCTACCCTGCCCCAACCACAAATAGGCACCAGGGCGCGCTCTCAGCATGAAAGAGAAGTCCTCTGACGTAAAAGCTGCACGCGGTGCGATGCTGGCTTGCAGACCCACCGCATTGGCCACCGCGAGCGCCAACGCAGCCTCAGGGGCGCTGTTCACTGTGGCAGGGTAATAGCGCGTGTATTGCACTTCAATGTCAACCCCGCTGGCCAATGCCACACCTTGAGCCGTCAGGCGCAAAGCGGCTTCGATGCGGTCTTGTGTGGGGCCATCAAAACTGCGCACGGTTCCGGTCAGGCTGGCGCTGGCGGGTAGCACATTGTGCGAGTGACCACCTTCCATGCGGGTCACGGACAAGACCGCCGACTCGCTAGGGTCAATGCAGCGCGACACAATGGTGTGCAGCTGCGTGACCAGCGTGCTGGCAGCCAACAAAACATCTGGCGTATGGTGGGGTTGGGCGGCATGGCCACCGCGACCTCGCACGGTGATGTCAAAACGGTCAGCTGCCGCCATGATGGGGCCTGCCCGTGTCTGCGCGCTTCCCAAAGGCAAGTCGGGCCAGTTGTGCAGCGCATAGACAGAATCACACGGAAAGCGCTCAAACAGGCCATCGGCCATCATGACTCGGGCGCCACCCTGCCCCTCTTCAGCCGGTTGAAAAATGAAATTCACCGTGCCATCGAAGGCTCGGGTACGTGCCAACTGCTGGGCTGCCCCCAGCAGCATGCTGGTGTGTCCGTCATGACCACAGCCGTGGTGGATGCCGGGCGTGGTGCTGGCATGGGCACGCTGCCCCAACTCCACCATGGGTAGGGCATCCATGTCGGCGCGCAGCCCCACACTGCGCGTGCTGTTACCGTGGCGCAGCACACCCACCACGCCAGTGCCGCCCACGCCCTCATGCACCTCCATTCCAAGCAAGCGCAGTGACTGAGCCACGATGCGTGCGGTGCGGTGTTCGGCAAAAGCCAATTCCGGGTGGGCATGCAGATCGCGCCGCAGGCTCACCAGATCGGGCAGTAAATCAGCAATCTTGGACTGGGCCGCCATTCCATCGGTACCCAACTTCATGCTGCCAGGCGTTGAAAATGTGTTTGTATGCATTCACCAAGGATAAAAGCAAGCCCCCATTGAACTGTTGCGTATGCGCCCCCAGAAAGCAGCAGTGAATGGCAAATATCGACAGCCCGCAGCAGTTTCTACGGCGCGCCCAAGAGACAGAAAGAGCGTCGACCCATGGGGTGTGTAATAACTATGCGGCCAAGCACAAAAAACCTCACCCTCTGGGGGCTGGTTTTGCGAAGTAGCTGCCCGCCCTCATTGTTGGTGAGGGAAAAGGCGCTCAATCGGGCAGTGTGTTTTGATGATGGGTGACTTGATCACGATGTAGCTGAAGTACTTGGCAATGCCGATATTGCGCTCCAGCAAATCTTCCATCACATCCTGGTAGTGGTTAACGCCACGGGTCAAAAACCGCAGCAGATAGTCGTAGCCACCACTGACCAGATGGCACTCCAGCACTTCGTCCACCCCGCGCAGCACCGTTTCAAAGCGGGTAAAGTCTTCGCGGCGATGGTCTGACAAGGTGATCTCTGTAAACACAGTCAGGGTATCACCCAGTTTCTCCAGTCGCAGGTGCGCTCCGTAGTTGGCGATATAGCCTGCCTGCTCCAATCGCTTGACGCGAATGAGGCAAGGACTGGGTGACAAGCCCACGGCATCAGCCAGATCCACGTTGGTCATTCGGCCGTTCTTTTGCAGCTGCGCCAAGATGCGCAAATCCAGCCGGTCGATCTTCAATGCTTCATTCGTCATGGTGAGCGCGGTTAAAAAGGAGGGGTGGATTGGATTATGAGGTGGCAGTGCAGGATACGCGAAAGAAAGTGCCCCAGCCTAGTCTTTCAATGCGGCTCGCACATCGGGCTCGGCCAATATGGCATCCAGCGTTTTCTTCAGGCGCTCGAACATCAAACCAAAGTCCGACTCGGTGAAGGTGAGTGCAGGCGCAAAGCCCAGGATGTTGTCGCCAAACGCGCGAAACACGATGCCGTTGCGGTAGGCTGTGGCGGCGATGCGCGTGGGCAGGTCAAGGGTGGCAACAAAACCGGCCTTGGTGGTTTTACTGCTGACCAGCTCCAGCGCACCCAACAGGCCACGGTGGCGCGAGTCGCCTACCAGCGGGTGGGCCAGCAGATCGTCCAGGCCCTGCGCAAACACGGGTGCCACGCGCTCGCCGTTGGCCAGCACACCGCCTTCTTCGTACAGGCGAAGTACTTCCAGCGCTACCGCCGCACTGACCGGGTGTGCCGAGTAGGTGGCACCATGGCCAATGGGTGCTCCCTTGGGGGCACCATCGGCAATGGCGGCATAAACCTTGTCGGACATGAGCGTGGCGCCCATGGGCACATAACCCGAGGTGAGCCCCTTGGCGACCGTCATCAGGTCGGGATCTACGCCTTCGGCATCGCAGGCGAACATGGGGCCGGTGCGGCCAAAGCCGGTGATGACCTCATCCACCACAAACAGGATGTCCAGCGCACGCGCAGCCTCGCGCATGGCCTTGAGCCACCCCTTGGGCGGCACGATGACACCACCAGAACCCTGAATGGGTTCGCAGAAAAATGCCGCCACGTTGTCCGCACCCAGTTCGCTCACCTTGGCCTTGAGAGCAGCCACCGAGGCATCGATGATGGCTTGGCCATCAGCCGGGTCAGCGGCGCGGTAGGGGTTGGGCGAGGGAATGTAATGTTGCGTGGGCAAAGGCAAGTCAAAGCCGCGGTGGAAGACGGGCAATGCCGTCAGGCCCGCGCCCGTGGACGACGACCCGTGGTAGCCACGCTCCAGCGCAATGAAGTGTTTTTTGCTCGGCTTGCCGATGGCGTTGGAGTACTGAACGATGAAACGCACAGCCGCATCTACCGATTCGGAGCCACCCAGCGTCAGGTACACGTGTTGCAGTGATGCGGGGGAGATTTGCACCAGCTTGTCGGCCAGGCGGATGGCAGGCTCGCTGCTGAAATGGAAATAGCCCGTGGCGTAGGGCAGCTTGCGCATTTGCTCGGCAGCGGCTTGTACCACGCTCTCTTGCCCGTAGCCCACGTTCACGCACCACAGGCCGGCAAAGGCATCGAGCAACTGGTGACCTTTGCCATCGGTCAGCCAGATGCCCTGGGCACCGGTGAGGATGTTGGCGCCCCGCTCTTCGTGGGTGCGCCAGGATGCCACGGGGTGGATGAGGTGGGCACGATCCAGAGAATCCAGTGCAGCCATGTGGGCCAGTGGGTCGGAGAAGTTCATGGTGTAGTCCCTTGAAAAAATAAACGATGGACAAGGGGTTTTGCCCCTGATCCGCAGCTTCGGTTCATGGACTCAAGCGTAAGGTGTTTGCTCTACCAGATGATGCCGTTTTCGGGGGGCATGTGTGAAGCAGGCTGCGGTTGTTAGGGCCTGTACAGCACATCGTTTGGCAATGGCTGTTTCACCGATGTGATTTTTCAGTAGCCCCGCGTGCGGTCAACCAGCCCAACCATTGGCAAGCCCTGCCGGTAACGGCGCAGGTTGTCGACCAGCGCATCCACCGCCGTCTCTGGCTGTGTCATGCTGGCAACGTGGGGTGTCATCACCACCTTGGGATGTGTCCAGAACGGGTGCTCTGGTGGCAGTGGTTCCGGTTCGCACACGTCCAGCATTGCACCGGCAAGCTGCCCAGTATCGAGCACCTGCAGTAAGTCGTCTTGCACCAGGTGGCCACCGCGTCCCACGTTGATCACGGTGGCACCGCGTGGCAGCTGGTCGAAGAGCTGTTTGCAGAGAATGCCTCGGGTGCTGTCGGTCAGTGGCAGCAGGCAGATCAGGATGTCCGTGTGCGCCAGAAAATCTGATAAGCCATCGGGGCCGTTGTGGCACGCCACACCGTCGATCTGTTGCGGCGATCGGCTCCAGCCCGCGCACGAAAAGCCAAAGCTGCGCAGGCGCTCCAGCACGGCGCGGCCCAGAGTGCCCAGTCCCAACACGCCCACGCGTCGCGATGACGCTGGGTGCACACGGTGTGCCTTCCAGATTTTTTCACGTTGCTGATCAAGGTAGGCGTGCCAGTCACGATGAATGGACAACACGGCCAGCGTCACGTATTCGACCATGCCATGGATGATGCCGGACTCGACCATGCGCACCACCGGCAGTGTGGTGGGAATGGTCGAGAAGTCAAACTGGTCGGTTCCTGCGCCGGTTGAGAACAGGACTTCCAGATTCGGGAATTGGGTGGCCAGATCAACCGGCGGCTGCCAGGCGGCCAGAAAGCGCACCTCGCATGGGTTCCCGATATCGGGCCAGATCCGAAACCGCAGTTCCGGCATCTTCTGGGCCAGCAGTTCTGCCCATGCCGCGCCCCTGACCGGGTCGGCTTTGTAGAGAAGGGTCATGTGGGGGTCTGCGGACTTCAGTGAAAGCAAGCCACCCTGATCACTTGGGCCGGTAGATGACGTACACCTTGGTCACGTGGTTGCGGCTGTCCCAGGTGCAACTTGCACCTTGTTCAATGAGGAAGATGTCGCCTTTTGAGAAGGTACCACTACGGCCCACTTCGTCCACAAAGTCCACGCTGCCTTCGAGCAGGTGCATCAACTCAAAGTGGCGGTAGAACAGTGCTCGGCGCGCATAAGGCGTGGAATCCCAGGTGCCACACATGAACTCGCCATCGGCGCTGGTGTAGTCGGTGAAATTCCTGCAAGAGGGCACTGGCGTGGTCAACAAGTCCAAGGACGGTGAGCCCGAGGGCTTGAGCTCAGGGCTTTCCGTGATCGGCACGATGGCACCGCTGCCCGGCTGGCTGTGGTTGTAGCGTGTGAAAATGATCGACACCGGTGCTTGCGCCGACCAGGAGAAGGCAGCGCCGTGCAGGATCACGGCGCTTTGTCCAGGCATCAGCGTCAGGATGAGATCCTGTTGCATCAAAGTCAGGCTGCCTTCATTGACGATGATGCATTCATCTGCGGGCAAAGACTGCACCGAGCCTTGACCTGCTTCCAGCGAGATCACACCTGCCGTGACCGGGCCGGATGTCCAGTCCAGGATGCGTCGGTTAGACAGAAAGCCATCGTCCACGGCACTGGCGGTGACGGGAATGCCTTGACTCTTGTCACGCGCGAAGGCGCGCATGTCCACGAAGGAAGGCAGGTTGGTGGCCACGGTTCGGTCATGCGCTTGCAAAACGTTCGACATAGGGGGTTTCGATTCAAAGGAGTTGTGCAGGGTGCTCAGGCGGCCTTCGCCGCCGGTTCGGCAAAGCGCCCGATGTGGTATTGCCCGATGGGCGTGCTGGTGGCACCCGTATGGATCAGTTCGGCCATCACGTCGCCCACGCCCGGCCCTAACTGGAAGCCGTGTCCGGAGAAACCGAAGGCGTAATACAAACCCGCAACATGAGCGCTTGGTCCCATGACCGGCCGGTCATCCTGCATATAGCCCTCGATCCCACTCCAGACGCGGATGATGTTCAGGCGGTTGAGCGCGGGCACCACGCGTTGCAGTTGCTTGAATTGCGTCAGTGTATGTTCGGGCAGCACCGAAGCGCGCCGCGTGTTGGTGTCGGCCGGGCCATGACCGCAGCCGCCGACGACGATGTTGCCGCGCGCGACTTGGCGGAAATAGACGATTTCTTCGTTGACGCTGGTGGCCACGCCGATGGTCGGCGCGATGGCGTAGGGCACCGGTTCGGTCACGCACATTTGCGGTCCCTTGACCTTCATGGGCACGGGCTCGCCGAACTTGGCGCTGATGCGGTCTCCCCAGGCACCTGCGGTCACCAGCACGGCAGGGGCGCGAAACACCCGGCCATCGGCAGCCGATACGTGAAAGTCATCACTCACTTTGTCAATGCTGACGATCTCGGTGTTCTCGAACACCTGCGCGCCTTCGCGCACGGCAGCACGGCCAAAGGCAGGAGCCGCCAGGCGCGGATTGGCGTGTCCGTCAAAAGGGGCGTAGCAACCGGAAATAACCTCCGGTCCCAGGTAAGGAAAGCGTTCACGCAGCACTTTTGTGCTCATCATCTGCAAGCCCAGGCCATAGGGCTGCGAGTCGATGGCGTACTTCTCCATGCGCTCGGTGTGTTCGGGCCCATAGCCCACTCGCAAATGCCCGCCTAGCAGGAGCTCGACATCTTCACCGATCAATTCCTTGAGACTGAGCCAGATATCGCGTGAGCGATTGGATAGCGGCAACTGCTCAATGGCACGCCCCTGCCGACGCACGTTACCGAAATTGACGCCGCTGGCCTGTTGGCCAATCAGGCCACGTTCAAGCAGAATCACCGACACGCCGCGCTTGCGCAAGAAAAAGGCGGAAGCCGCCCCCATGAAGCCGCCACCCACGATGACGACATCTGCACTCTGTGTTTTCATGCTTGTTCTCCTCGGGCCCGAATCGTGAGTGGCTTGACGGGGGCCTGGCCACGCAGGCGGCCTACCTGCTCCACGGGTACGCCTGCGGCGTGCGCGATCACTTCCGCGCCGGCGTGCCCACAGTAACGGCCTTGGCAGCGTCCCATGCCTACCCGGCTAAAGGCCTTGGCCCGGTTGGCTTCCTGTGCGCCCATGTCATTTACCACGCGGCGCAGTTCGCCCGCCGTGATGGCTTCGCAACGGCAGACCATGGCTTCGTCTGGCAGTTGCGCTGCCTGTTGCATAGGCCACGGGAAGGCTTGCGCCAGCCCTTGGCGGAAACGCTCCATGCTGGCCTGTTCGGCACGCCGTGCCTGCAAGTCGCCATCTGCCACCGGTAAGCCCATATCTTGGAGCACTGCCATGGCGGCCAAGCGTCCGCCGATCTCAGCGGCATCTGCGCCCAGCACACGCATGCCGTCGCCTGCCAGATAGACACCGGGCACCGAGGTGCGTCCGTCTTCATCAACCTCGGGCAGCCACTGGCGTGTCTCGGTATCGAAGCGGAAAGCGCAGTGCGCCAGATCGGCCAGCTGTGTCTCGGGGCGCAGGTGGTAGCCCATGGCCACCGCATCACACGCGAACCTGCGGGTGTATCCACTGGCATCACGAATGACCACCGCTTGCACACCCACCTCGGGTGTACCGGTGATTTCTATGGGAGTGATGCCCGTGAGCACAGGCACACCGGCGCGCTTGATGCGGGCGACCAAGACCAAGCCCTTGAGCAATACCGAGGGCCGGGCCAGCAGTTTGGGCAATGCCGCAATGCGTCGCATCAGGGGCGATGTGTCGAGCACGGCGGCGACCTTCGCCCCTGCCTTGATGTATTGCGAGGCCACCAGATACAGCAATGGTCCCGTACCCATGAAGACGACCTGACTCCCGATCGAACAAGCCTGCGCTTTTAATGCAATCTGAGACGCACCCAGGCTGTAGGTGCCGGCGTAGTGCCAGCCTTTGACAGGCATCAGGCGGTCGGTCGAGCCGGCGCAGATCACCAGCGCATCGTAAGGCAGGGCGGACGCATGCTCGTCTCGGATAACGTGCAGTTTTTGGTCGGCGATGTTCCAGGCCAGGGTTTCTGGCCAGTAATCGATTTTGTCGCGCAGCGCGTCGAAGCTGGTGTGTAGTGACTGCGCGCGATCAGCTTCGGTGCCATAAAGCTTGCTGTAGGGCCGTGTGAAGTTGTCTGGCTGGCGGCGGTAGATTTGGCCACCATCGCGACGATTCTCGTCGACCAGGGTCGGGCGCAGGCCAGCAGCCACCAGGGTTTGGGCACAGCGCACGCCTGACGGGCCGGCACCGATGATGATCACGCGAGGTTGGGCCACGTTGCCTCCGGTTGTTTTGTCACGATGTGCATACCTTCTTCTACGACGGTGGTGCAGGCGCGCAGGCGCTCGCCGTCCTGGGTCCAGACCCAGCAGTCCTGGCAGGCGCCCATCAAGCAGAAGCCTGAACGCCTGCCATCACCGAACTCTGATTCGCGCAAGTACCGCACGTTGTTGAGCATGGCAACCATCAAGGTGTCGCCGCTCAGCGCAGCGACCATCTGCCCGTCAATCACGAGGCGAACTTGCGCGCGATCGGTTTCCGCCAAGCGGAAAAATCGTTGGCTCATGTCATGTCTCCTTGTGTCAGCAAACGGCTTGCGTCACGATGGCAAACAGTTGGGGGCCACCTGCGTGCTGCGGCATCGGCGCACCCCGCAGCATGGTGGTACCGGCATCTACGCGCAGCAGGCCGATGCTCTCTACCCACTCGGTCAGGCCTGAATCAAAGTCGATGTCGATGCGCGTGAAGTTACCGGCGTTCATGCCTGCGAGATGGGCGATCAGGGCCTTGGCACCCTCAGCATCAGGGGCCACTACCGGGCCGATGGCGTGACCTCGTCCAAAGCGACGCAGCATGGCAAAGCCCTCGGGGGTGCCATCATGGTCCAGCACCACGCAGGCGTCCGACTGGGCCAGCAAATCGTCGATCAGGGCGTGGCGGGGCATGCCACGGGCCTGCTCATCCAATCGGTGCAACACAGAGGCTTCGTTCTGACCCGCCGGGCGCAGTCGCCAGCCTGAGGACAGCGCAATCAACGGTGTGGGTTGCGCCACGCCCTGATGTTGGCGGATTTCACCGGTGCGCACGAAGCCCAGTCGTTCGTACAGCCCCCGTCCTTCTGCCGTGGCTTGTAACACCACGGTGCAATTGTCCAGACCATCAAGCAGGGCCGACATGAGCCGGTGTCCTATGCGGCGTCCCTGGCATGCGGGCGTGACGATGACCAGCCCGATGGTGGCGTGTCGCGGCCCCCAACGCCAGCGCTGGGCCGTGGCGATGATGACGCCGTCACGCTCGGCGACCAAGCCTTGTGCATGTGCAAATACTTGTTCCCAGTCGATAGGCCGATGGGGCCAGCGCAGTTCAGCTGACAGGGCCTGGGTGTGCGGTAGATCGGCTTGTGTCATCGGGCGCAACAGCACACCGTCATCAGTAGGAGCGGTTTTTTTCAGGGCCGGAAATAAAGACGCAGAGGACATGAAAGGCAACCTTTTTATCTATGGAATTGGTGCCTATCATGAACGACAACGCCCTAGCGCGCCAGGGAAAACGAGGGTTTTCCAGCACTTTGCAAGCTTCGCCTTGTAGCCCTGTGGCTTTTGCAATTTTCTGCTGTGCAGGGCTTGTATGCGGTGACAAATGCTAGACCGTCCTGCCTACTATTCCTCATGGTTTTTGCCAGTGTATAGGTGTACATGGCAAAGCGATTTTTAACCTCTCTTCTTTACCCCCTTGTCCATATGCAACTCTTTGATCCCCAGTCCATCGCTGTCTCTAGTGGCCACTTTATTGATGGTCGTGTTGTGCGTGATACCCCTCGCATGAATGTCGTGCGACCTTCAGATGGTCAGGTGCATGGCGAGCTCCCTTTGGCCGACGCCAGTACGGTCGATGCCGCTGTACAAAGCGCATGGAGGGCCTGGCGTACCACGGATTGGGCCCGCCGCGCCCCGCGTGAGCGCGCCAGGGTGCTGCGCCGCTGGGCCGATCTGATCGAAGCCGATGTGGCGCGCCTGGCCCCGCTGGAGGCAGTGTGCTCCACGCGCCCCGTGAAAGATGCCGAGCGCTGGGATGTGCCCTTCACCGCTGAGGGGCTGCGCTTCTTTTCAGAGTATGCCGATAAGCTCGGTGGCGACGTGGCCGCCACACGCCATGATCACTTGGGCATGGTGATTGCCGAACCCTATGGTGTGGTGGGTGCGATCACGCCATGGAACTTCCCTCTGGTGATGGTGTCGTGGAAGGTGGGAGCTGCACTGGCCGCTGGCAACGCGGTGGTTCTCAAGCCCTCGGAGATGACGCCATATTCGGTGATACGGCTGGCCGAACTGGCCATAGAGGCCGGTGTGCCAGCGGGCATTTTCAACATCGTGCAAGGCGATGGGCGCACCACAGGCGAAGCCCTCACACGCCATCCACTCATCGCCAAGATGACATTCACCGGAAGCACCCGCACCGGCGCGGCCATCATGTCCAGCTGTGCATTACATGGCCCCAAGCCGGTGACGCTGGAACTGGGTGGCAAGAGTCCGCAACTGGTGTTTGACGATGCACCCGATGTGGATCGTCTGGCGGGTATTGTTGCCAAGGCCATTACCGGTAATGCCGGACAGGTATGTGTGGCTGGCTCGCGTCTGATCGTGCAGCGCGGTATCGCCGAGCAGCTGGTGGATCGCATCGCAGAGCAGTTCTCTGCATTGCGCCCGGGCGCCACATGGGATGCCGATGCCACGCTGCCACCCATCATCTCTGTTTCCCAGGCCGTGCGTATGCTGGACATCGTGCAACGCGCCCGCGCGGCCGGAGGCCACGTGCGCTGTGGTGGTGACTTGTTCGACGGTGGGCCAGGCGGTGCGTACTTCGCCCCCACGCTGATAGAAGGGGTCACAGCTGCCAGCCCCGCGGTACAAGAAGAAATCTTTGGCCCGGTGCTCACGGTGCAAACTTTTGATACCGAAGAGGAGGGATTGGTGTTGGCGGTCCATCCGCACTATGGGCTGGCAGCAGGTGTTCATACCGCCAACATTGGACGCGCCATGCGGGCCATGCGGGGACTCTCGGCGGGTACGGTGTGGATCAATCGCTATGGACGCAGTGCCGACTTTGTTATCCCCACCGGGGGCTATCACCAGTCAGGCATCGGTAAGGACTTGGGCCGCCAAGCAGTGGAGGCCAACCTGCGCCTCAAAAGTGTGCTCATGGATTTCACGGAGGTGCATTGAGCCAGGAAGAAACGCACATTTGGTGCATGCCACACGAGATGCTGCAAGTGCCATGCAATGCGCAACTTTCTCGCGTCAAAACGCCTTTTTTACCCACACATTTGTTCTTGTTGAATGCTTCAATTGTGTCGTAATAAATCTGTCGCAGACGCCTTGTGTGCTATGCGATCCGCAGCGGTCGGTAACCGAACAAGTTAAGGAATTGAACCCATGATTTTCCGCCCCAAGTACATGACTTTTGATTGTTATGGCACGCTCACCCGCTTTCGCATGGGCGAGCTGACGCGCGAACTGTTTGTCGACCGTATCAAGCCCGAGCAGATGGAGCAATTCATTGCCGACTTCACGGCCTACCGTTTTGACGAAGTGCTGGGTGACTGGCAGCCGTACGACGTGGTGCTGAAGAACTCCGTGCGTCGCCTGTGCAAGAAATGGAAGATTCAGTACTTCGACACCGATGGCCAAACCTACTACGATGCCGTGCCTACCTGGGACCCACATGCTGATGTGCCCGCAGGGCTGGCCAAGGTGGCCAAGGAGATTCCGCTGGTCATCCTCTCCAACGCCATGGACTGCCAGATACAGAAGAACGTGGCCATGTTGGGTGCACCCTTTCACCGCGTCTACACCGCTCAGCAAGCGCAGGCCTACAAGCCGCGCCTCAAGGCTTTTGAATACATGCTCGACTCGCTGGGTTGCAACCCTGAAGACGTGCTGCATGTGTCCTCCAGCCTGCGCTACGACCTCATGTCGGCCGATGACATCGGCATCAAGAACAAGGTGTTCGTCAACCGTGGCCATGGCCCTGGTTGCCCCGCTTATGGCTACACCGAAATCAAAGACATTGGTGGGCTGCCTGGTGTTGTCGGCCTTTGATTCGCAACGTCAACCTACATACCCTGACGCGACACCATGAAGCTTGACTCCTATTGGAATGATTCGCTGCTTGCATTGCCTGCAGCGCAAGGCCAGGATCTGCCTGCGCAGGTGGATGTAGCGATTGTGGGCGGTGGTTTTACCGGCTTGTCTGCCGCACTGACGCTGGCCCAGCGTGGCACCAGCGTGGTGGTGCTGGAGGCTGGCCCCACCATCGCTGCCGAGGCATCGGGTCGCAACGGCGGCCATGTCAACAATGGCCTGGCGGTCGACTACGCAGACGTGGCGGCCAAGGTGGGGGTGGCGCAGGCCCGCGCCTGGTACCACGCCTATGACGCCGCCGTGGACACCGTCGAGCGCGTGGTGCAGCAAGAGGGTATTGACTGCGACTTCCTGCGCCACGGCAAACTCAAGCTGGCCACCAAGGCCTCCCAGATGGACGCCTTGCGTCGCAGCGCTGAGCGCTTGGTGGCTGACGGCGTGGACGCCGATGTCGAGGTGCTCGACGCTGCGCAGGTGCGCGCCGAAGTACAAAGCGAGCGTTTTGTGGGCGGACTGCTCTACAAGCGTAGCGCACAAATGCACATGGGGCGCTTTGCCAACGGGCTGGCACAGGCCGCGCTGCGCCACGGCGCACAAATCCATACCAATACAACGGTGCAGCGTATTGAGCGCGTGCAGGGCCAAGTGCACCGGTTGCATACACCTCGCGGGGTGGTACGGACCAATCAGGTGTTGCTGGCCACCGGGGCATCACGCCATGGCAGCTACGGCAGCTTTGGTTGGCTGCGTCGGCGCATCGTGCCCATTGGCAGCTTCATGGTGGTGACAGAGCCCTTGGGGGCCGAGCGTGCCAACGCCTTGCTGGCCGAGCGACGCACCTACACCACCATTGCCAACATCCACAACTACTTCCGCTTGACACCTGACCACCGGCTGCTCTTTGGCGGGCGGGCACGGTTTGCCATTTCCAGCCCCCAGTCCGATGCGGCCAGTGGCGAGATCCTACGCGCCGGGCTGGCTGC
>WSSedL1CaDRAFT_10001508_pt1 | contig 13467 bp, 16 predicted proteins | sample WetSurSL1Cattail_FD_9464 | JGI IMG/M metagenome (IMG submission 9464)
GGCACACTCACTGCTAACGGAGCGCTCACCGCCAATGGAACATTTACTCTTGGTGACAACGGAGACACTGGTTCCATTAATACCTCTGACTGGGATATATCGACTACTGGAGCCTTAACTGGTATTTCAGGAATTACCACCGATGGTAGCTATACACAGAGTGGAACGAGTGTGAATACATTTACGGGAAGTGTTGGTATAGGAACCGCTTCGCCATTTTCTTCTCTTTCAAACTCATCATCGAGTGTCACAGCCTTTAATAGTGGAACGGCAGGAAGTAATGCTTTTATTTGGCGAGGTGCTAGTACTGGAACAACAGATGCCGGTGCAAATTATATGGCGGCTATTGAAAATACCAATAGTAATAGCTATGGAAGTGTTCTCTTGCTACGTATGGCAAGCACTAATGTTGCTGCTAAAGCTCTGCAAATTACTGGATCAGGAGGTTCCGAGTTGTTTTCGTTTACTGGAAATGGTGATGCGTTTAAAAGTGGTGGCGGTAGTTGGAATTCGACTTCTGATGAGCGTTTGAAGAAAGACATCTCGAAACTAGATGGTGGGATAGCTCTTGATACTTTGATGAAGCTGAACCCAGTTACTTACACATGGAGGAATGCAGATTTGCATGATAGTTGGATGCATGCAGGATTTACTGCTCAACAGATTCAAGAGGTTTTTCCTCATTTTGTTTCGTCTACAAGCGTTACAGGAGCCGACAAAGCACTGGTTGAGGGAGAGACGGCATTAGGGTACAGTTTACCATTTGATTTTGATGCATATCTCGTCAAATCCATTCAGACTCAACAAGGGATGATTGTTGCTAACTCTGACAAAATTACCACTCTGGATATGCGCACGAAGAATATCGTCAGTGTTGAAGATGGCAAGACAGTCTTCAAAGGAACAGTCATAGCAGATACCATTCAAGCGAACCGCATCGCAGGATTGGAATTCGTTACGACGCAGATGAGTGATACTGATGCCAAACTCGTCCAGTATGGCAAGAATCTCGGATTCATCTCTGAGGATCTAGATGATCTTGATAGCAAAGTTTCCGCTCTCAGTTCATCATTCAAAACGAAGAATCTCGTTGTACTTGATACGGCCAAGGTAAAGAAGCTTGAAGTATCTGGAGCTGTGACATTTAAGGGAGATGCGGAATTCCAAGGCCCGGTCGTATTCCAGAAAGTGGCTGAATTCCTTGACAAGTCAGTATTCCGGAATGACGTGGAATTCGCTGGTAATGTTTCGATGGATAAGAAAGTAGTGTTCGCATCGGATGCTGCCGGGTATGCCACCATCAAGAAGGGAGAGAGTGATGTCGAAGTGAAATTCTCCGAGCCATATGCCGAGACTCCGGTGATTACCGTGACACTTCGTTCTAGTACGAAGCTGGATTATTATCGTGTCACTGATGAATCCGAGAAAGGATTCACGATAGAGATTGATCCGAAGCAAGACAAGGATGTGAAGTTCGCTTGGACAGCTATAGCAGTGAGCGGCAATAAGGCTGATGAGAATGATGAGAGCGATGCTGCGAGTGAGAGTGATTCTGACAGTATTGGTGGTGGATCATTAGTAAACGAAAGTACAACGGCATCAGGAGTGTCGACTGAGATTGTACAGACTGTCGATACTGTTGAGACCGCTTCTGGTTCGGAATCATCAGCGTCAGAAGATGCTGCTGTTGTAGGCGATACGAGTTCTGGTATAAACTAATTAATAGGTGGCAAAATGTAGAAAAGGTATGATGTCGAAGTTAAATAATCATAAGTATAATTGATGAGTATGGCGAAAGAAACAAATCAGGGGAAGGGCGAAATATCGGAAGAGGCTACGAAAAAGATAGTAAAGAGAGGTCGTGGAAGATTCATATTCAGATTTATCGTATTTTTGTTGTTGGTCGGATTGGGAATTTCTACGGCTTATTATTATCGGCAATATCGTCAATTGCGTGATCATCCAGAAGTAGTAGCTCAAGATGAAGTCGGAGCGCTGTTGGCAGAGGTGTCGAAGATTATGGATTTGCCGCAGGATGAGACGCCGAATGTTGCAACGATCAGTGATGTTGAGAAATTGAAAGACCAGGTTTTTTTCAAAGGGGCCTCGAATGGAGATAAGTTGATCATCTATGCGAATGCCAAAGAAGCGATACTGTATCGTCCTTCGGCGAAGCGTATCATTCAAGTTGCACCGCTGATTACCGAGCAGCAGAGCGGTATGCAGGCGCAGTCAGGAATGTCTGAAACGAACACTCAGGCTGAATCTGATACTCATCAAGATGTCGATGGAGTGAAGAATGATTCAAAAGAATAAGTTTCGGTTTTGTGCAAATGGGTAAGATATTTTTGAATTTATCCGATATTATGGCCTATTGGCGCATTTCCAGTCTTATTTCGATAGTAGCGCTCGTATTCATTTCTTGGTCGTCTGTTTCGGCTTCTGAAACGGACGGAGCTATCGTTTCGGATGGCTTATCCGGATATGCTTGGAGTGACCAAGCAGGATGGGTCAACTTCGGTGTTACAAATGGAAATATCCACGTGACTGATAGCGGCTTATCCGGATATGCTTGGAACACGAATTATGGCTGGATCAATCTTCACCCGGATACTGGAGGGGTGTCCATCGCTGCTGATGGATCGCTTTCTGGAAACGCTTGGGGGGCATCTTTCGGATGGATCGATTTTTCGGGTGTATCCATAGGGAGAGATGGGAAATTTTCTGGGCAGGCGACGGGCGATGTTATTGGAACGATGACGTTCGATTGTGATCAATGCTATGTCAGTACGGATTATGTTCCGTCAGCATATCGTTCTTCGGAAGAGAGTTCATCGGATGATGNAGATNATGATGGCAGCAAGCGGCACAAGAAAAAGTCAGGAATNTCACAAGCATCGGAATCTTCATCTTATGTCGAGCGACTNAATCCGAACGCTGGGCCAGGAGAGGATTTCCGNCCGGANCAGCTCTTCGATATCAGGCTANCCATNGATAACNCNGTTGCTCTCCGGTCACGGGACATTGTAGCGCAAGTNACATTCGCAAGTTTCGGACGCGTCGCGACACCGATAGATTTGGAATTCAGTCTTTTTGACGATTCTGGTAATGAAATATGGACTGATTCGGATCATGTTGTTGTCGAAACAGAAAATGTATTCACGAAGCATCTTCCAGAGCTCGGTCTGTCTGCTGGAAAATATACGCTCANATTGCACACGCGATACAATGGTACGGTGGAGGATGATTTTACTGCTGAATTTTCGATTATTCCTATCTGGATAGTAGTCGCGAAGAAGGCTGCTTGGATAATTGTCCCGCTCGTTGCGTTGCTTATCATATTGCTCGTAGCGAAACGTATCCGGAATAAGAATCAGAAAGCGAGTATGCGGAAAGCAGAACAGCATAACGCATAAAATGCGAACCGTTATGGATACGGATAATTACGACGTAGGATGGCTTGATGCGGCTATAATATTCGTGTCTGCGCTTTTGTTCTTGTCGGTATATCTCATCATTTTTTCAGTGGTCATCGGAGCGAACCTGGGCGTGACGTGGAATGATGTCATCGATGCATTAGTCTTTGCTTCTGGAACGGTTATTTTCGTATCGGCGATATCATGGATGCCAAAAAAGCATTCTGGAAGATCGTTTTTCGCATATGGTGCCGCTTTCGGCATGGTCGCACTTATCATAGTATCGAGTTTGAATCGGTATCTTTTGGCGTATCATGGGACGGATTATGGATTATGGAATGTTATGACAGCTATTTTTGGCAGCGCTGCCGTATTCAGTATCGGAAAAGGGATAACGAACAATGAAAAAAACATATGAGTCTGCTAGGCATCACAGCCACAGTCATATATCTGTTCGGTTCCATAGCGACGCTTTGGGAGGCGACTATCGGCGCTCTTGAGAAACGCCGTATCAAGCCGTTCATTGCTTTGATTATCTATGCGGCTGCTTATGGGGGATTAGCGGCGATGGCATTTTATAATCTTCGTTTGACGATATGGCAAAGTATCTTCGCTGTCGTGCTTCTGACAGGCCATATGTTTACGATAAGATATATTATGCGATTTTCTCGCAGATAACCTTATTTCATATCGTGTATGTCGCTTTCATATATGCAACCGTTCGTATTTGTGGTTGATATCTTCCAGCATATCGTGCTTATTGTGCTTTTTGGAGCCATATTCTATAAGCTTTCCATCATCTGGATAGCATCAGATATGCGTTTGGAACTGCTTCGATTTTCCGCTGGACGCACAGTCACTCAGGAACGTGCGTTTGAGCTTGCGAAGATACTTATGATAATCGGTTTGATGCCAGGTGTCATCATTGGCTGGTATTTTTTTAGCGCATTCGGAGCCGATTGGTATCTTGCGATCGTGTGGGTCATGATCATCGTGATGATGCTGACGCTTTACGCTCCATCACGGATTCTTGGCAGCCGAGTCTGGAAGATGTATGTCCTTACCGGCATTATTTTCGCTTTGCATATGTCATTCAGTATCATAGCGCTTTTCGAAGAGCATCAGAAAGCGTTTATGCTTATGGCACCGTGCTTCACTTTGCTTGAGACGTCCGTCATGTATGTGCTTATTGTTTCTATGCTCATCAATATCGATGTCGGGACGCTTAATTATGGATCGGATACAGTGTGCAGTGATGATTCCTGTTTTTATCCTCCTGTTCCTCGATGACACGTTCGCTTATGGAAATGAAAAAAAATGAAAGGAAAACGGTACTTTTGGTTGAGGATGATCCGATTCTCGGGGATATTATCAGCCGTTTCATGCAGAAGAAGTTCGAAGTGGTGATCGAGCAGGATGGTGCTAAAGCTTTGGCGACATGCGAATCGGTCAAACCGGCGGTTATTGTGCTTGATATTGTGTTGCCGAATAAGAATGGGAAGGATATTTTGACGGATTTGAGATTGCGCGGTGATGATCTTGGTCAGACACCGGTTGTGATTCTGACAAATCTTTCGCTTGATACTTCAGATAGAGATGAATTTTTCCGACTTGGTGCCAATCGATGTTATGTGAAATCCCAAGTTGAGTTCAATAAGTTAGCTGATGAGGTCGCCGCTTACGCTTCGGTTGGAAAATTCGCAGTATGATGATACGGCATGAAAAATGGCATATGCGGAGAGGAATCCCATATATGATATCAGAAGCGATGAAGGCTGCAGCCTTGGTGATGATCGTCATCGTTGTCGGTCGGATTCTCGCTGTCCCTGCAGACGCGATAAGCATAGCGACTCGTATTTCTGATCAATCGACAGACGTATCTGGAGGCGATAGGTTGTATTTCGAAGTCGAGATAAAATACCCTGAAAATGATCAACGGAAAGATCTCCGTATAGAATATCAAGTCTTGGAAAACGGTAAAACGATAGCGAGCGAAAAAGTGCTTCGCGCTGTCGAGACGCAGGCATCATTTCTTGAGTATATCGTCATTCCAAAAAATGCTTCTGGAGGCATTCATGAATTGAAAGCGGAAATATCTGATTATGCCGATATGCGCGAGGAGGTGTCGGCGACGTTTAATGTGCTTTCAGGCATGGATCGGATTACAATCTACTTCTTTATCCTGTTGGGGGCGGTTTGTTTCGTCGGTTGTCTCGTCATCGTTCAGGTGAGGTCTATCTTGAAAAGAAAAACGGCTTTATGAGCCGTTTTTCTGTATAGGGTATCTGTTTCGAGTTCCTGTCATTTTTTCCCGGAGATATTCTGTATCTCTTTGATAGTTTTGATTTCTTTGAGAAGCTCTTCCAGAGTTCCTTGGATATGGTGGATCTTCTCTATGTTGTGATGATGTTGTTGGTCAGCCGCTTCATCGTCTTTTGAGATATCATCGACATCTTCGGAAATATCTTCGACGTCCTCTTGGATATCATCAATATCTTCGCTGATTTCCTCGACGTCCTCTTGGATATCATCGATATCTTCGCTGATTTCTTTGACGTCCTCTTGGATATCATCGATATCTTTCGACATCTCTTCGACATCTTCGGAAATATCTTCGACGTCCTCTTGGATATCATCGATATCTTCGCTGACCTCAGCTATTCTTTCGACCTGGTGATTGACGGTCATCTGGATGAATATGGAGAGATAGATGGCTTCGAGCGAAACCACAGTTGTCAATATGAGCATGATCTGATCGAACGAGAAACCGAAGAATTGCAAAGCGAATATGCCGACGAAGAATGCTGAATGGATGATCAGTGAAGGCAATGAACCGATATAGCGTGTCGCCTTGAGAGCTACTCGTTCGAGCGAGGCACGACTGTTGTTTTCATTCGTTTGCGATTGTGGCATATGACGGAGAAGGGAAGAATGACTTGACTGAAGAAAAAACATTTATGCTGCTATTGTAACGCGTTTTTCTTCCATTGGAAAGGAAGGGTATTTTGATGCTACAATACGTTAAGAAGCATATACTATTTATTGATATCTTATATATGAGTTCAGAACGTTTTGGCTTAATTCCAGAAATACAGAAGAAAAATGACTCCGGTGATGTCTCTGAAATAAGTCCGAGCATCAGCGAAGTACCGTTGCCGCCGGAACAGGAACGTCATCCAGATCCGGCCATCATTGATGGCATCTTGAGCGATATGAATGATGAGGATGAGAAAGAAGCCGAACGACAGAAAGAAATCAAGAGGATTATCGAACAGCGAAAGCCCCATTGATATGATCGCTATTTGTTTTTTCTGATAGCTTCGCGCTTTTCACTATGACGCAAGAGGAAGCATTTTCTATTATGAAGACCGGCGCGAATGTGTTTTTGACCGGAGAAGCCGGATCCGGAAAGACGCATACCGTCAATCGCTATACAGCGTATCTTCGTCAGCATCACGTTGAGTATGCCGTAACGGCATCGACCGGTATTGCCGCGACGCATATCGGCGGCGTGACTATCCATTCTTGGAGCGGTATCGGAATCGCTCGTACGGCTGATGATCAGTCAGTCAGCGATATCGCTGCCAATCCGTTTATTGCTAAGCGCATACGGAAAGCCAAGGTCCTCATTATCGATGAGATTTCCATGCTGGATGGCGGAATTTTTTCTTTCGTTGAATTGGTGTGCCGAAAGGTCCGTAAGAATCGGTTGCCATTCGGTGGCCTTCAAGTGATAGCTGTCGGAGATTTTTTCCAGCTTCCACCGGTTCCTGAGGCTGGTCGGTCCGCAGCGTTCGCTTTTGAATCGGATGCATGGCGTATGCTCGAATTCCGAGTCTGCTATCTTTCCGAGCAATATCGCCAAGAAGATGATGCGTTCTTTGAGGTGCTCTCGTCTATTCGGAAAAACAGTTGTGGCGCCGCTGGAAGACGTCTTTTGGAAAGCCGTCTTGAACCGGATGAGGAATTGCCGGATGATGTGACAAAACTGTTTTCTCATAATCTCGATGTTGATCGTATCAATGCGTTAGAACTTCGGAAACTGCCGGGGAAGACGTTCCGATTCGTCATGGCCGACCGTGGACCGCAAGCGATTGCCGATGCGCTGAAACGAGGCTGTTTGTCGCCGGAAGAGCTTGAATTGAAAGAAGGCGCAGTCGTTATGTTCACGAAGAATAATCCAGGCGGAGGCTATGTGAATGGCACTCTTGGAACAGTCATCGGTTTTGATAAGGAGCGCCGTTTTCCTGTGGTTGAGACACGATCAGGAGATCGTATCATTGTTGAACCAGCGGAATGGTCGATTATGGATGGTGATACGACGTTGGCTCGTATTACGCAGTTACCATTGCGTTTGGCATGGGCTATGACGATCCATAAGAGCCAAGGAGTCAGTCTTGACGCGGCTGTCATCGATTTATCGAAGACGTTCGAATTCGGCCAAGGCTATGTGGCGCTTTCGCGCGTGAGGCGTTTGTCTGGAGTGTATCTGGTTGGTCTGAATGATCGGGCGCTTGAAGTGCATCCGGAAGTGCTCGCTGAAGATACGGCGTTTCGAAAAAAATCTGAAGATGCTTCGGTATGGCTCCAGAAGATGTCTTCCTCTGACCGCCGTGCCATTGAGCGTCATTTCATCATCATTGCTGGCGGCCGTACCGATGTGCGGAAGAGTTCCGATCAAGAACAGCCGAAAAAAAAGCGCGGACGTCCCAAAAAGCTTGCGGTAGTAGAAGATGGGAAACATCGGACACTCTCCGATTTGCGTAAGAACCACGCGGCAGCGTATCGTCCCTGGTCTGCCGAAGAAGAACGTGAACTTACTAGACTTTTCCGTCGCGGCGTGCAGCTTGCTGAAATCTCCAAAAAACTTGGCCGTCAGCCGGGAGGTATTCAAGCTCGTCTCAAGAAGCTCGGCCTGGCAGGCATCTGATTCATTAGATATGATTGCTTATGCAGATGAAGAAAAGAGTCGTTGTGAACGACAGGATGCAGCAAGGATACCAGTATGAGCTTGTCGAACCGATAGGCGAGCACTTCGCTCAGGATTTTCGACCGGATCTGTCTCCTAAGGATATGCTTGCACTTGGCGTTTTCGGCGGGAAATATATGACTGATTGCCAGGATGAGTTTCCGGAAGATTGGTTCACGAATGCCAAGCTGTCTCCCGAACATCGCGATCCATCGCTTAATTTTTTTGGTGTTGATGCGAGTCAGCCGTTGTCTGTTTGGCGTGAGAAAGGATGGATCCATTCGGATGATCCGCGCGGTTGGTTCCAGTGGTATTGCCGCTATTACATGGGTCGGAGAATGCCGGCAGAAGATGCACGTCAGATACGGCGTTTCAATATGATGCGCCGCCACTTGGTGCAAATCGTACACAATTGCCGGCCGAAAGATTTTTCTTGCCGACCGCGGCAGCGACAAGCACTCTTGCATTGGGCATATGATTCGCGTTTGTTGTGATAATATCGTATCGTGAAGAATGAGGAGCGCGGCGCAGGTAATTTTGATGAAACTTATCAGTATGAAAAAGATACTTGCTATCGGTTGCGGCGGTGCCGGTATGTTCAGTCTCGTGGTGGCGTCCCAGCTTCGTAAGGGCCGATTCCAAACGATCGTATTATCCGATGAGCCCGACATCTATTGCCGGTGTACTTCGCCATATGTGCTTTCCGGCGAAGCGGAGATGAACGANGCGATACAGCCGGAAAGCATGGTGTGTGATTACGGACTCACTATCGTNCATGAGAAAGCGGTGAAGATCGATACTGATCAGCAGACTGTTCTGACTGCTGCTGGTACGGTTTATCCGTATGACGAGCTTGTCATTGCGACTGGAGCTAGCCCATACAAGCCTTCAGTGAAGGGATTGGATGGGAAAAATGTCCATACGGTGCGTACGAGTGAAGATGTTGTTCGTATTCTCAAATCAGCTTCTGGAGCGGAGAAAGCGGTCGTTGTCGGTGCCGGTGTCATCGGTATCGAAATGGCAGGCGCGCTTCGACAACGTGGCATGACTGTCGAGCTCGCTGAATACGCTTCAGCTATCAGCGCCTCGATCGCTGGTCCGGAATTCGCTTCAAAGATTACGGGTCATCTCACCGAAAATGGCATTAAGCTTCGCTTCTGTACGCTTGTCAAAGAGATTGGCGATACACCAGAAGGGAAGAAGACAATCCTGTTGGAACGGGATGGAGTACAGGAAACCACAACGGCAGATATGGTTATTGTTGCAGCCGGTGTCGTTCCGAATCTTGATATCCTCGCTGGAACAGGCATTGATTCAGAGAAACGCGGTATTCTTGTCGATAGTCGGATGCGGACGAATATCAAGAATATCTACGCGTGCGGTGATTGTTGTTTGCCACGTTCAGCCGTGACAGGCGAGCGTATGTCGAGCGCTTTTGCGAGCGTCGCTATCCAGCAATCGAAGATCGTCGGATTCCAATTGGCAGGTTTTCCCATAAAGTACCCCGGATCGGTCGGTGCTTTCGCGTTTCGGACGCTCGGAAAGGAATATGCCGCCGCTGGACTTTCGGAAGAAGCGGCCCGCAAGAAATTTCGTATCGTTGTAGCGGGAAATGCAAAAACGACAGATATCTATAACGACCTGAAAGGTAAGCAGCCACTCGAAGTGAAGCTTGTTTTTGCTGGGCCGTTCTTGCGTCTGGTCGGATATGAAGCGTGGGGGAACGGCGTGATCGCTTCGGCCGAGACAGCAAGCTTCGCCATCGGTATGCGCGCGAATATTTTCAAGATGCTTCATTTCAATTACATCGCTCATCCGAGTCTGACTCCGTGGCCATTCATGAACCCGCTCATCATGGCGACGGAAGATGCGATGAATACGCTCATGGTTCGTATCAAGCGCTTTTTGCGGATTCAATAATTAAGGCTTTATTGAGCCTTTTTTAGCTGTTTATATTCTGGCGGATGCGCCTGGATCGGTTTGGTATGCGTAGTAGGCGTGTAAACCGTAAGAAGCTGAAAAGCAATCATGAGTATGGAAAAAAAGATAGCGATCATTGCAATTGGTGCCGCAGCTGTCTTGGGCGGCGCGTTCGGTTATGGCGTGACGAAGTTCGTTGGGCATGATCATCATGAATCCAGAGTTTCGCGTGCCGAAGCATCCGATGGCCGTGATGGGGATTTCCGCGGCGAAAGAAGAGGAGAAAATCGTGGCAGATACGAAGATGGCAATGGCCGTGGAAATGATAGCAATACTTGCAATTGCGGTAATAATGATGCTAAGCAAGGTTTCGGTATGGGTCAGCAGGGCATGATGCCACCGCAAATGAATCAGCCGATGAATCAACAGCAGAATGGTTGCGTCATGCAACAGCCAGCACCTGCGCCTGCGCAGCAGTCAGCTCAGAAAGCAGTGAATGGCAGCCAGTCTTCAACAGCAAAATAAGTCAGCAGCCAGTCGAAAAAAAACTCCCGAGCAAGGGAGTTTTTTCTTGTAATTTTTGAAATGTTTTTTTGGAAAGTGGTATACTAAATAAGTATCATTGCGAATTTCTGAATAGTGTCTGAAGAATTTTTTTATGGAAGAAGATATCATACGAGTCGATAGGCTTACGAAACGTTTTGATGATTTTACTGCGGTAGACGGTATTTCGTTTTCCGTGAAGCGGGGAGAGATTTTTGCGTTTCTCGGTCCGAATGGTGCTGGTAAGTCGACCACGATCAAGATGCTCACGACTCTCCTTCGTCCGACAGAAGGGGATATCCGACTCAATGGATGCGATCCTGCTTCCGATCCTGACGGCGTGCGTCGGTCGATAGGCATCATTTTCCAAGATCAAAGCCTTGATGATGAGCTGACGGCGTATGAGAATATGGATTTCCATGGCGCGTTGTACGGCATGCCGAAACGGGACCGTCGGCCGCGCATCGAAGAATTGCTTACCTATGTCGAGCTTTGGGACCGTAGAGAGAGTTTGGTGAAGGAATTTTCCGGCGGTATGAAGCGCCGCCTTGAGATCGCGCGAGGATTGATGCATCATCCGAAAGTGCTCTTTCTCGATGAGCCGACGCTCGGCCTTGATCCGCAGACGCGCAATAAGATGTGGGAATATCTACGGATTCTCAGCCAGACTGATGGTACGACAATCTTTTTTACGACACACTATATGGAAGAGGCCGATCGTATCGCCGATCGCATCGCGATCATCGATCATGGGCGCATCATAGCGATCGGTACGCCGGCGGAACTCAAGGAACGTACGGGAAAGACTTCCCTTGAAGATGTCTTCCTCGCTTTCACTGGCAAAGTGATTCGCGATGAAGAAGGGACGGTGCTTGATCGCATGCGTCTCCATCATATGAGCCATAACAAACGTTGAAATGGTATGAGAACGATTTACATACTTTGGTTACGACAGATCAAACGGCATTTCCGTTCGCGTTCGCGCATGCTCGGTTCTTTGGCTCAGCCGGTGCTATTTTTGGTTTCGCTCGGATACGGATTCGGTTCCGTTTTTCAGCGCGCTGGTGAAGGCAGCTATATCGGTTTCTTGGCGCCGGGTATCATCGCGATGAGCATCATCTTTCCCGCTATCTTCACCGGTATCGATCTCGTATGGGATCGGCAATTCGGATTCCTCAAAGAAACGCTGGTCGCTCCGGTGCCACGTCTTCATATCATGCTCGGCCGAACATTGGGCGGAGCCACCATAGCCACGTTCCAGGGCATTATCGTTTTTGTCATTTCGATGATCGCTGGATTCCGTCCAGAAAATATCATCCAGTTGATCGCTGCTCTCGGCATAATGTTCCTCATAGCCACGCTGTTCACAGCAGCCGGAACGGCAATCGCATCGCAGATCGAGGATATGCAAGGCTTCCAAGTCATCATGAACCTCATCGTCATGCCACTCTTCTTCCTTTCTGGCGCGCTTTTTCCGGTTAGCGATCTGCCAAGTGCCTTGTCGACGATCGTCCGATTCAACCCGCTTTCCTATGGCGTCGATGCGTTGCGGGCATTCCTTACCGGGGCGGCGCATTTCGGTGTCGCTCTCGATCTTGCTGTTCTCAGCGGTGTTACGGCCTGTTTCCTTCTCCTTGGAGCCTATCTGTTTTCGAAAGTAGAAATCTGATATCACCCGAACCGACTGAATGATGTTTGCTGCATTGTTTGCATGGGAGTAGAATGAAAACGCGTGCAATGGCAATAGAAAGAAAGGAGGTTTGCTATGGCACCGCGTATGCTTGTTCCTGTCGTTTGGTGGACGCTCTACTGGATCGGTATTTGCGATACGCTCGCGAAACGTGCCGGTCCTCTCGTCTGTCCTGTCCGCACGTATCGCTGAAATGCGTGAAAAGACACAAAATACCCCTTTAAGCTGAGACTTAGAGGGGTCTTTCTTTTCCATGCCCGTTTTGCTTGCCTGACGTTCTGGTGGTAAAATGAGGGAGTAAGTACGTAATAAGGTACGTAACTGAATACGTATGAGGATACGTAATCATGAGATAAGCAATAAGATGGTGGAAATATATGAAACAGGTGAATGACAAGAGCGTCCGTAAGCTTGCTAAAATCGGAGGGAAAAGCATTGCGGTTACTATCCCGATCGAGCTCGTCCGCGAATTGGGCTGGAGAGAAAAGCAGAAAGTAACCGTCAAACGCGTCCGCGGCGGGGTAGAAATCAAGGATTGGAGGAAGTAGCGGACGTATGTCGAAGATAAAAAACCTTGCGAAGCACGAGCAGCCGCGGGAGAAGCTCATCGAGAAAGGACCGGAGAATCTTCGCGATAGCGAACTTATGGCGATACTGCTCGGTACGGGCATCGAGGGGAAGAATGTCATGAGACTTGCTGCCGATATCTTGGGGGAATACCCGAAGAAAAAGCTGCTTTCTCTCGATTACACGAAACTGTCGAAGATTAAGGGGATTGGTCCCGCTAAAGCATGTCTGCTACTTGCGGCCTTCGAGCTTACCAAACGCGCGCTTGATGTGGAGGATAATAATCTTCCTACCATCGCTTCCGCTAAGGACGCAGTGGCTCATCTGCAGGAACTGCGAGCTGCGAAACGGGAGCATTTCGT
>WSSedL1CaDRAFT_10001509_pt1 | contig 13464 bp, 11 predicted proteins | sample WetSurSL1Cattail_FD_9464 | JGI IMG/M metagenome (IMG submission 9464)
CATTGGGAACGTAAAATAATTGAAAAAACCGATGTAACCCTTACATTGTCGGGCCATACCCATGGCATGCAACTTGGAATTCCCTGGGGCAAGAAAAAATGGAGCCCTGCAAAATATAAATATAAATACTGGGGAGGACTTGTTAAAAAGAACAAACAATATTTGTATGTAAACACCGGCCTGGGTTTTATTGGTTATCCCGGAAGAGTTTTCATGCCTCCCGAAATCACCGTTTTTCAACTATTTAGCAAATAAAACAACTGCAAAGTATTCTTAGCGGCAGACTCTATTATTTTCATTACATTTTTGGCTGAAACCCCAAAGATTGCTAACTTGCTTTATAAAAATTATGTAATACAAAATATAACTTCTTTTACTAAAGTTAATTTCATGTAAGTTTGTTGAACTAAAAGTTCTATTATGCGAAAATATTTTATTATTCTGGCTATTAACTGTTTACCTTTAATTTCTACTTATTCGCAAGTTGATTATGACAGAATATATTTGGAAGCAAAAGATTTTGCCCAAAAAGGAATGTATCTGAAAGCCAGGGAAAAAGCCGGCGAAATTCTTTTAAAAGCGCCGGAATATTACGATGCCGGAGTTTTAATTGCGCGTACTTTTGGCTGGGAGCAAAAATTTGATTCGGCAAGGGTAGCTATAAACAATGTATTAAAGTTAAAACCTGATTATGCTGATGCTCTGGCCGCCGCTTCTGATATTGAATACTGGTCGGAAAACTACGAAACAGCATTATCTCTTATAGACAAGGCATTAGTTCAAAGTCCGGGTAATAAAGATTATCTTCTCAAAAAAGCCTATATTTTAATGGCATTGGGCCGAGAGAAGGAAGCCCGCCAGATTTTAGCCCAACTTCTTCAAAGCAACCCCTATGATTATCAGGTAAATATGGCGATTGCAAAAATGAAAAAATTCAGAAACCGGATAATTTTAGAATATACCTACGATCATTTTTCGACTCCGTACAAACACAATTGGCACGTTGCTTCTATTGAATACCAGCGGGATGATTACTGGGGAACCTGGGTAGCTAAAGTAAATAACGGATATTATTATAACGATGGTGAAAACCTTGGAAAATGGCCCCAGATACAGTTAGAAGCCGATGCTTACCCCAAAATCACGAAACGTAGCTATTTATATCTGAATTATGGGTATTCGTGGGGCGAAATATTTCCCACGCACCGCGCAGGTATTGAGTATTTTCAGGGGTTACCCCACAGCTGGGAAGCTTCGCTAGGCGGACGTTACCTTTACTTTGCCAACGGAGGTATTGAACACACATTTATTCTTACCGGATCATTAGGTAAATATTTTTCGAATAATTGGCTATCATTCAGGCCATTTTTAATATTTAATTACAAAACATTTGCGCAATCGTATTATATTTTTTACAAGCACTATCTGGACGATATTTATGACTATTGGGGATTGGCGCTCGGATATGGTAATTCACCAGATGAAGTAGCTTCCCAAAATAATATCATTTATACCAATCAAAACAACAGCTACCGCTTGAGGCTCGATTATCAGAAATTATTGACAGACAAAATATTATTCCGGCTTTTATTGGGCAACAGTATTGAAGAATATACAAAAAATGAATATCGATATAGATTTGATGGCAACATTTACCTTGCTTGGTTGTTTTAACCTTTGGAATTTGTACAAACTATATTTATAATGAATGACAATATCGTAATACTTGTAATTTTTGGAGCTTCAGGCGATTTAACAGCACGGAAGCTGATTCCTGCTTTATGCGACCTGAAAAATCAAAAACTATTACCTGAAAATTTTTCAATTTTAGGTATTGGACGTTCTGAATTAGATGATAATCAGTTCAGAACAAAAATGAAAGAAGCCATTCAAAAATACCTGGCTAATACTTTATGCGGGACAGAAGAGCAGGTTTCAGGATTTGTCAAAAACATGTTTTACACTTCCTTAGATACGGCAGACAATAACGATTATATTAAATTAAAGAACAGGCTGACAGAATTAGATCAAACTCCCGGTGCAAAAGGTAATTATCTCTTTTATCTGGCTACACCTCCGAGTATGTATGATATTATCGTTAAAAACCTGGGAATTTTAGGTTTAAACAAGCCTGAAAACGATAACACTTGGAGAAGAATTATCATTGAAAAACCCTTTGGATACAGCCTTGATACAGCCAAAACTTTAAACCATAACATATTAAAAGTTTTTTCAGAAAATCAGATTTACCGGATAGATCACTATTTGGGAAAGGAAACTGTACAAAACATTTTAGTTACCCGGTTTTCAAACGGTATTTTTGAGCCTCTGTGGAACCGTAATTTTATTGATCATATAGAAATAACTTCTGCAGAAAGCATTGGAGTTGAAAACCGTGGAGGTTATTATGATACTTCGGGAGCCATGCGCGATATGATTCAAAATCATTTACTTCAGCTTGCCGGGCTTATCGCAATGGAACCTCCTGCCCTGTCTGACGATGTTTCGATTCGGAATGAAACTATGAAAGTTTTTCAGGCCCTACGGCCTTTAAAAGCTTCAGAAATTGAAAAGAACGTTATTCGCGGACAATATACTTCTTCAATGATCAAGGGAGAGAAACGTTTGGGTTATCGCGAAGAAAACAATGTTAATCCGCACTCTAAAACAGAAACTTACGTTGCGATGAAATTTTTTATCGACAACTGGCGCTGGAGCGGAGTTCCATTTTACATTAGATCTGGCAAGGCTTTACCCATCCGGGTTACCGAGGTTGTAATTTATTTTAAACCCAGTCCGCATGTATTATTTACATCAAATACCGGCAATGCTTTAAGCTCTAATCAATTGGTAATTCGCATACAACCCGATGAAGGTCTGTTATTAAAATTTGGAATGAAAGTGCCGGGAGCCGGTTTTAATGTTCAGGAGGTTGGGATGGATTTTCATTATTCCGATTTATCCAATGTCAGAGTTCCGGATGCTTACGAACGTTTATTACTCGATTGTATACAGGGTGATGCAACGTTATTTTCACGGGGAGATGCCGTAGAAGCCACCTGGCAATTTATCGATCCGATCATTAAACACTGGGAGGAAAATCCCAATATAAAACTTTACGGTTACCCTGCCGGAACCTGGGGACCCGAAAATGCCGATTTACTGATAGACGGACCTACCGGGTGGCGTTACCCATGTAGAAACTTAACCTCAGATTCGTCATATTGCGAATTATAAATCAAGGCTTAAAATATTAAAAAAGTGAAGCACATTTTTAAGACTCAAATTCTTGAAGACAGTTATAATGCAGCCCAAAGGCTCGCTATGGACATTATTAAGTATTGCGATGAATTGTTGAAATACCGGGAAAATTTGTACATAGCTCTTTCCGGCGGAAACACAGCACAATTACTTTTTTCTGTTATCGCAGATGAATATTCTGATGCATTAGACTGGAATAAAATACATTTCTTTTGGGTGGATGAAAGATGTGTTCCCTTTGAAAGCGAGGACAGTAATGGTGGCAATGCTTACCGGATTTTATTCAGTAAGATAAAAATCTCCGAAACCCATTTGCACTTCATACATGGCGAAGTTGAACCTCAAAAAGAAATAGTGCGATATACGGGTGATATTCTGACTAATGTAGCTTGTTCTATCAGTTTTCCAGCCTTTGATATTATTGTTTTAGGCATGGGTAGTGATGGGCATACAGCATCCATATTCCCCGGACAAACAGAAGAATTGTTTAAAACATCCTCTATATGTGCAGTTAGCGAACACCCGGTTTCCGCGCAAAAAAGAATTACATTAACAGGGAAAGTACTCAACAACGCTACTAACGTAATCTTTTTAATCACCGGGGCTGAAAAAGCCGAAAAATTGAAAGAAATTTTTAGAGATACTCCTGTATCCTACAATTACCCGGCAAAAAATGTAAACCCTAAAAGTGGGAATTTATCGTGGTATCTGGATAAAGCTGCAGCTCAATATTTGTAGTTGATATTTGGTCGTTTGTTTTATTATTACATTGATTTGAAACATGTGTTTTTAATTTTAGCGCCGTTAGGTGCTAAAGCTCGGGAAAATAAATCCGACAAAATGAATCTGCGGCCTCCATAGAGGCGGAACTTCTTGGGATTACTTCATTTAATATCTTCCAGTTTAAACGGAGTTAACTGGTAAACATAATAATTCAGCCAGTTGGCAAACAGAAGGTTAGCGTGCCCTTTCCAGGTAACTTTGGGTGGTTTGGAAGGATCGTTATCTCTGAAATAATTTACAGGGATTTTTATTGGCAAACCTTTCGACAAATCTCTTTCATATTCATCTTTTAACGTACCGGGATCGTATTCGGAATGACCGGTTACAAATATCTGTCTGCCTTCATTTGCCATTACAATATAAACTCCAGCTTCGTCGGACTCTGCAATAATTTCAAGTTCAGGATGTTTAAGTATTTCATCCCGGGAAATATTGGTATGACGAGAATGCGGTGCCATAAACTCATCATCAAATCCCCTGACTAATGGAACATTAGGCTTAATAACCTTATGATTAAAAATACCAAAAACTTTATCGGGCATTTCGTATTTAGGTACACCAAAATGGTAATACAATCCGGCTTGCGCAGCCCAGCAAATATTAAAGGTTGATGTAACATTATGTTTAGACCATTCCATAATTTCCTTCACTTCATCCCAATAATCTACATTCTCAAAATCGAGATGTTCTACAGGTGCTCCGGTTATTATAAGTCCATCAAATTTTTGATTTTTAATATCTTCAAAATACTTGTAGAAAGTTTCCAAATGCTCTTTAGGAGTATTTTTAGAAATGTGATTTTTAATGTTTAACAGAACAATTTCGGCCTGTAATGGAGAATTTGAAAGCATTCGGAGTAAATGTATCTCAGTTGTTATTTTTACAGGCATTAAATTTAAAATCGCAATTTTTAATGGCCTGATATCCTGATGAACAGCTCTGGTTTCATCTATAACAAATATATTCTCTCCTCTCAATACATCAATTGCAGGTAGACTGTCTGGTACATTTAGTGGCATCTCTCAATTATTTTTTTGTAAAATTACATTTTTAACATCAATAATAAAAGACTTTACAATCTTTTATTCTCAATTTTAATCAATTTCAAATTTCGTTACTTAATTTTTTATTTCTATTTTTGAACCCATTATTGCACCAGATATGACAACAAAATTTACGCCTGTTTACCTCTCTTTTTTCTTTATTTTTATATGTTCACAAGCTTATAATCAACATCTTGATGAATCCGACTCTTTGTTGATGAAAAAATACTGGAACCGGGTTGTTGTTAAGTCAGTTTCGTCTATTAACAATAATTTATATACAGGTATCGATAATTATCTTACCCTGGTTTGTCCGGATAAAGAATCCTCAGAATTTACTTATTTCCTAAGTTCCAATAATGGCGATATTTATGAGTATGATCAGGGTACCTATCTTACAATTCCGGCTCGAAGCGGCCGATCTTTCATTTCTGTAAATGTAATTACCGAAGAAAACGACACTTTACTCATTGGCAAAAAACAATTTTCGGTGATGAATCTGCCTTCCCCCTGCTTAAAAATCGGCAATACTGTAATTAATGATAATTCAGTGGTTAATAAAAATATATTTTATGGTAATGATACTCTTAAAGTATATTTTTCAGATGATCTTCCTGAAAGTTTAACATGGTATAATATTGAGCGCTTCTCTATGGGATTTACAATAAGCAATTTATACAAATCAGTAGAAAATGAAGGTCCGATATTTAAACAGCAAACCCTTAAATTAATTGATAAGCCCCAACTAGGTGTTGAATATGTTATTAAAATTCTGTCTGTTGCACCTTCCGGTCTATTAAGAAATTTACCCTTAGTTCATTTTAGACTTCAATGATAGACTTTTGAACTTTGGAATACATTTCGTAATTTAATTAAATTATTGTATTGTAATGAATTCTGATTTAACTAGTTTAATTGAAAAATATAATAAACCCGGGCCCAGGTATACCAGTTATCCACCTGCAACATTTTTCGCGGGGAATTATTCTGTTGACGAATTTTACCAACAACTGAACGCATCCAATAAGCAGAAACCGGAGAATATCTCGTTGTATTTTCATGTTCCGTTTTGTCCTCAATTATGTTATTTCTGTGGATGTAATACCGACAAGATGCGAAAAATGGATGTAGTTGACCGGTATTTTAAAGCTATGTCCCGCGAATTGGAATTAATTTCCGGAAAACTTGATAAAACCCGTAAAATTAGCCAGATACACTGGGGAGGAGGTACTCCCAATTCAGTTTCTCTGAAATTTATCCGCGAAATTATGGACCAGGTTTCCGCAAATTTTAATTTTACAGAACAGCCCGAAATTGCTATGGAATGCAATCCTGCTTATCTATCCTTTAAACAGGTAGATACCCTTGCTGAACTTGGATTTAACAGACTAAGCATTGGTATTCAGGATTTTTCGAATAGGGTTCTTTTATCAATAAATCGAAAGCCTTCGCTAATCAATATTAATGAACTAACATCTTATATTTCTGGTAAAAACATAAAAATAAACTTCGACTTTGTATATGGTTTACCTTTACAAACACCCCAAAGCTTTGCAAAATCAATTGAAAAGGCTGTAGCTTTAAATCCTGACCGAATCGTTACATTTTCGTATGCGCATGTTCCGTGGGTTAAAACCGCTCAAAAGGAACTTGAAAAATTTCAACTTCCTTCTGCTTCCGAAAAGTTGGAAATGTTTATAAAAGCTCAGGAAATTATTGAAAAAGCCGGTTATTGCGCTATTGGGATGGATCATTTTGCAAAACCAACTGACGACTTGTATATTGCTTTTAAAAATCAAAAATTACATCGCAATTTCATGGGTTATTGCAGTGAAAATACCACCGGACAGGTTTACGCCTTTGGTTCAACGGCTATTACACAATTAGAAGGCTCGTACTGGCAAAATATTAAAGATACCGACACTTATATAGAATCAACATTATCAGGCAAACCTGCGCAGGAAAAAGGCTATATTTTAAACTTCGAGAATGTGGTTTGTCGTGAAATTATTGAAGAAATCATGTGTAATCAGTATGTCTCATTAATTTCAATAGCAAATAAATACCAGATTTCAGTGGACGAGCTTTTTAGAATTTCAGGTTTTAAAACCGATTTACTGGAGACTTTTATTGCTGATAATCTATTGATTTATAATAATTATGAAATCAAAATAATTAATAACGGGCGTTATGTTCTGCGGAACATTGCCATGTTATTTGACCCCTTACTGTCTAAAAAGGAGGGCGTTTATTCAAAAACAATTTGATTTATAAAGAAATGAATACAGAAAACAAATACGATATTATCATTATAGGTGCCGGTTTAACAGGGTTAACACTGGCTCATTACTTAAACCGTAAGAATATAAAATTCAAAGTATTAGAAAAAGCAGACCAGGTGGGTGGTGTCATAAAAACTATCCGGAAAGACGGCTTTATCTTTGAAACCGGACCTAATACGGGAGTAATTGGCAATGATTATGTTATGGACTTATTGGATCAATTGGGAGAACGCTGCCACTTAGCCACAGGTCCTCAAAGTGCTAAAAAACGATATATTCTGAAAAGTGGAAAATGGGAAGCCATTCCTTCTGGTTTATTTGGAGGTATTAAAACGCCTCTGTTTACGTTTAAAGACAAACTGCGCTTGTTAGGAGAACCCTTTCGCAAACCAGGAAATAATCCGGATGAAACACTGGCTCAATTTGTAAAAAGACGTATGGGGCAATCGTTCCTTGATTATACAATAGATCCCTTCATTTTAGGTGTATATGCCGGCGATCCCAACTATTTAATTACACGCCATGCATTTCCTAAATTATATAATCTCGAACAAAAATACGGCAGTCTTATTGGTGGAAGCCTAAAACTAGCCCGCGAAAAGAAAAAAAACGGAGTAAAAACCCGTGCAACCCGCGAAGTATTTTCTGTTAAAGGAGGATTAAATAACCTTGTAAATGCTTTGTATGATTCTGCTGGAATCCAAAATTTCGAAACAGGAATCCGGGATATTGAAATTAATTCTGCTGACGGTAATTATACTGTTTCCGGAAAAAATAAAAATGGCGAAACCTGTAATTATTCTGCCGGTAAAGTAGTTACTACTACAGGAGCTTACGAATTAGGCTCACTCCTGCCCTTTGTCCCGGAAAAATTAATGAGTTCAGTTACTCAGTTAAGATATGCCAAAGTTTTGCAGGTATCACTGGGCTTTAAAGAATGGAAAGGAATGGATTTGAATGCTTTTGGAGGTCTTATTCCATCAAAGGAACAACGCGGAATACTAGGAATCTTGTTTGTTTCGACTCTTTTTAACGACAGAGCCAATACACAGGGAGCTTTAATATCTGTATTTATGGGAGGTTTAAGAAAACCTGAAGTACTTGAATTAACAGACTCCGAAATCTTAGAAATTGTAAAAAAAGAAATTTCAGATTTAATGCAGTTAGCCGAATTTAAGCCGGATTTAATAAATATTTCGCGACATCTGCATTCTATTCCTCAATACGGTATAGATAGCGAAGCCAGACTATTAGCTGTTGAAACTATCGAAAACACCTTTCCGGGATTAATCATTGGCGGTAATCTTAAGGATGGAATTGGTATGGCCGACCGCATAAAACAAGGATTTCAGATTGGCGAAAAACTGACAGAAAATTAAGATGCAAAAACGGGAATTCGGAATGAGATATAGTTAAAGATTATTAACCGACAGGTTAAGAACCGATCGAAGGTTGCTTGATTTGCAATATTTTATTAATTATCAATTAATTCTCGCCCAACCGATAAATTTTATGTTATCTATTTTTATTTCATTCGCTTGTAATTCCTTGTTTTTTATTAAATACAAAGCAACAATCATTTTGGAATGATTTTTTAATTTTTCGTTTAATTTTTTTGGTCTAATCATAATAAATTCCGATGAATAATCAGTATTATTAATCTGTCTTAATAATTTGATGTAGTACCAATTTGGAAGTTTATTAATTTTATGATTACTAATTACTAATCCTTGATTTGATAAGTACAACTCAGTAAGGTTGTTTATTGTAAATTTAGTTATATCAATTTGTTTATTAACAATATTTTCCGCATAATCAATTTGCTCTGAAACACCCCAATAATGCATATTATCCCAGCTGCCTTTCACTACTTTAAAACGACTAAGATTTGTAGTAATAAATACTAAAATATATGTACCAGAATAAATAGAATGAAATAATGCAGAATTCCCCGCAGAAACACTATATTTTAGTGTAATTGCAACATATTCAAAAACAAATATTGAAGACAAGGAAATAAACAAATAAACTTGTAATATCTCACTATTTATTGATTTATCTTCAGTATAAAAATTTGACTGATTTAAAGTATTGTTAATAAACGAATTAAATAATGAAATTTGAACAATAACAGTTAAAATAGAAATAAAAGCTAACGCATTTACAGTTTCATTAATTAACCAAAAATCAAAAAAGCCATGCACAAACGAAGCAAGTAATAAAAAAATAATAAAATAAAAATATTTGTTCTTTTTACTTACAAATTCGTTATAAACTATTCCATAAGCAATCAGAGAGGTATTAAACATATGACCTATAACAGAAATTAATGCTCTTCCGTGAATTATATCTAAACCTTGATAATCAAAATATTTTATATTTTCAATAAATGCAAAACCTAAAGCTGAAACAGATGCATATATAATATAATCAAGCGGTTCATTTATTATATTTGTATATTTTAATACTAATAAGAATGGAATTATTTTGACAAGCTCTTCAACAAAGCCAATAGTGAAAATACAGTAAAAAAAATCATTTATTATATTTCCATTTAATCTAAATTTACCATATATATTGATAATATCAGTTATTGGATAAACAAAAAATGTAAAAACAGCACTAAAAAGAAAAATTATCAAAAGGTTTTTCCAACATTCAGGTTCAAAAATGTCAATTTTTTTCAAATAAATCAGCCAAGCAAATAATATTAGGAGGGCTGATATAAATGCAAGATAATTAGTTGCGTTTTGAATTGGTTCAAAAATTATAGATTTGAAATATTTAAAGTATCTGTGAAAATAGAATGATACTTCTCTTTCTGTATATATACTTAAATATTTTTTTGCTGTTCTGTCATTCAATAGATTTTGTAAATCATCGTATCTGCCTGAATTAGTATATAATTCAGATAGATTTGAATATGCTCCGTCTAAATTGCCTTTATTGATTATTTCTTTTTTATAAAATATTTCTGCACTATCTAATTTATTAAAATGACTATAAATAAAACCTTTCGAATTATTTAGATATTTAAGCTTTTCGTTTTTAACTGACAAATATTTTTCAAGCGCCCCATGATAATCGTCTAATAATGAATAGTATAATCCTAATCCATATTTACCAATGTCAGATACAATTGAATCCTGACTTTTGGATTTGTTTTCAAAAAATATGTAAATTGTATTATCATCTCTAATTGGGCCGTTTTTACCTTCTTTTTCTGGTCTATTGAAATGCTGCTTTAAATAAGTTACATAATACTCAATCTTAGTACTATCTTTAGTAATTAATTCTAAAGCAATATCTTCTGCAAGTTTGTATTGTTTTGATGAGATTGCAAAATTAAGCTCTTCTTGTTTACTCTTAAATCTCGGGTTTGGAATAAAAATATTAAACAATATTATTAATCCAACTACTATACCTATTGTAATAACTACAGTTTTCTTCATTCAGTTTTAATTATTGCCTAACAGACGGCGTAATATATCGAAACACATTCTAGTCAAATTGTAATTTGTTCTATAAGCAGTCTTTTCGAGTCCTTCCATTTTTTTTAACTAATTTTCAAATAAATTATCGATATCATTCTTTTCATTTGGTCTATTTCCTGACTCGAAGAAAATTGGCAAATTTATCATATTTTATTCATATTCAATCAATTTTCTACTTCATTTTGGCCAGTTATGTTATGGCGTTGGTGGCTCTTTTACAATTTTTAGCTTTCGCAAATGCGCCATCAAATACGCGGATTATTTATTAACTATTTTCCAACTACCTGTTTTATCGCTACCGATACGCGCTATTAATCCCTGTTCTTTAAGTTCTTTTATTTTCCGTTTTGTTGTACTTAAACTCATATTCAATCGCTCGCTAATTTCGTTAGCTGTTATTTTCTTATTTTGATTAATCAATGAAAATACAGTATCATTTACAGTGTCATTTTTCGTTTTTACAGTGTCATTTACAGGTTCAACAACCTGAATGTGCATTTCACGGTTTTTTAGAGACTGATTTTCTTTTAGAAGTAAGTTTGAAAGAAAGCGAATAAGGTATTTTTCTGTTTTGTGAATGCCTTTGGATAAATCTTCGTAGTTGGCTCGTACAAGAGCATTGCGGAAATACCATGAATTCTCCGCAAACAAATCGTTGTTTACTTCTTTAAATCCAAGCTTGCGAAGATATTTGATTAAAAAATGGCTGTTGTCCGTGTATTGCCCTCTTCAAAAATGTGAATTTGCCAAAAATCGCTGATAAAATGGGCAATATGTTCAATAATTTCTTGTTGACTTAACCCTTTGTAGCTAAATTTTTTTTCTTGTTCAAAATCGTATTCCAAAGTAGCTTTCAAACTCTCGGCACTCGCATATAAAAAGGTTTCGCCATTTAAAACCCATTCTTGTTTTGTAATGTTATAATCACGGATTTTGCCGGCATGACTGTATATATCTTGAAACAACCTGCGATGGATGGTAAGGTATTCTACTGGCGAAAACGTAAAAGTTTGCTCGCTCAATATTTCGGCAATACGTGCCGAAACTTTGTCAGCTTCTTCAGTGCGATTTTCGGTATTTATTACTGGATGTTGTTTGTAATAACTATCTATTCGCTGTTTAACTTCTTCAATGGAAATGTAGCCTTCAATGTTCTGTCTGGCAGTTGCAATCAAATAGTCAGAAGGTTTTAGCCCATCAACTTGTTGCAAGCCAATAGCAGTTTTCCAAACTTTTGCCTTTTCTACTTTGTTGGGTTCACCTTGCCGTAAATATTCTTCAAAATTATCCATTGAATTTTCTGACATATTTATTGGTTAACAAAATTATTTTAAAATAACCATATCCACCGTTTACAACTAATTTTCTGTCAAGGTACAAATCTTTCTTGTTTTATTTTATCGTTTGGCATAAGTACTAATATTGTTTGATTAAAATTTTGGCAGTTGCTACTACAGGGAGCAACTCGTTGCCATTTAAACGATTGAAAATTGTATACTTTCTTTTTCAGTTTGTTGAGAGCGGGAAGTTGTTCAACACTAAGTTATTCACTATCGCTCATAAAAAGTACATGTTCGGCTCTGCGAGCCACACGAAGCCCAATTTATTAGCTGCTGTGTTTTTTATATCTTATTTCCCAATCAATGTTTTTGATTGAAAAATCGGATCAAATATAGTATTGTTTTTGTCCTGAAGAAAAACCATAAAAACAATTGTTAAAACTAAGCCAGTCAATAATCTGCCTAGGATTTTATAATTTGGCTTTGATTTAACTATCCACACAAAAACCCCAAATAAAAATAAAATCAAGAAAAACCAATCCAAAAAATGCCCAGTGTAATTTATTCCTAATGCAGTTTGTGCTTCATGAAATTCAACATCACCTCTGCCTCCTTTAAAAATAAACATTAAAGAATAAAATCCAGATGTAGTAAGAGTTCCAGCAAGTATAGCAGAATCAAATTTGAACGTTTTAATCAAATATAAAATTATAATCATCAAGGTTATAAAAATCGAAGCGAAGGGCCCACCCAATGCAACATATTGATGAAAACTAACAGGAACAGCTACATATTCTTTTGCAAAAGTTGGCACAGCCCAGTATCCATATATCCATGCAGGTATACAATGTCCAAGTTCATGAATATAAACTGACAGTACAATTGTTGCAAAATAAACCGACCAAATCATTAATTCAAGTTTATATTCAATTCTTTTTTTCAACATATTATTAAATCAAAATCATTGGAAGAGACGTTTTTAATATAGCAAACAAACGATGATGTATACAAAATCGATATTTTTAGTTATACTTTTGTAGGTGTTTTTTATATCTCTAAAAGTAAATATTAGATAGTTATTTGTCCATTTTTTTTGAAAAAATTTAACCGTTAAAATAAAACCCATACCTCGGAAAATAATAACTTAAGGTTTAAAATTGTACACCTTCTTTTTCAGGGTGTTGCGAGCGGGATTTAGTTCAACACTGGGTTATTCGCTATCGCTCATAAAAAAGTACTTGTTGGGCTCTGCGAGCCACATGAAGCCCTATTTATTGGGCGCTGGCATTTTTATCCTAAGTTCAAAATTTTACAATAATTC
>WSSedL1CaDRAFT_10001510_pt1 | contig 13463 bp, 10 predicted proteins | sample WetSurSL1Cattail_FD_9464 | JGI IMG/M metagenome (IMG submission 9464)
CCGGAGCCTGTTTCATAAAAGAATACAATGATTCATCAGCATCCCTTCCAAACAGGCTTGTTTTGAATGCTGCTTGTTTTTTAGTACTTTTGTGTTCTCAAAAAAAGGAATAAAAATTACGAATGAAGAATATCCGCAATTTTTGCATTATTGCCCACATCGACCATGGGAAAAGTACGCTTGCTGATCGTTTGCTTGAATACACCAAAACTGTTTCGGGTAAAGATATGCAGGCTCAGGTATTGGATGACATGGATTTGGAACGTGAACGTGGGATTACCATTAAAAGTCATGCCATTCAGATGAATTATAGTTTGAACGGCGAAGAATATATTTTTAACCTGATAGATACTCCGGGACACGTTGATTTTTCGTACGAAGTTTCCCGCTCAATAGCCGCCTGCGAGGGTGCATTGCTCATTATCGATGCCACGCAGGGCATTCAGGCTCAGACAATTTCGAACTTATATATGGCTATTGATCATGATCTGGAAATTATTCCGGTGATGAATAAAATGGATATGGATAGCGCCATGCCCGATGAGGTGGAGGATCAGATTGTCGAATTGCTGGGATGTAAACCGGGCGAGATTATTCGCGCCAGTGGGAAAACGGGATTGGGTGTCGAAGAAATTCTTCAGTCCATTGTAGAGCGGATTCCCGCTCCGAAAGGTGATCCGGATGCCCCGCTGCAATGTCTGATTTTCGATTCGGTGTTTAATTCTTTCAGAGGGATTATTGCCTACTTCAAAATTGAAAACGGAACAATTAATAAAGGTGATTTGGTAAAGTTTGTCGCCACAGGAAAAGAATATAATGCTGATGAGATTGGCGTTTTGAAATTAGACATGTTGCCTACACAAACTTTAGGTGCAGGAAACGTGGGTTATATCATTTCTGGTATAAAAACATCGAAAGAAGTGAAGGTGGGTGATACGATTACTCACGTAAAACGACCATGTAAGGAAGCTATCGATGGATTTGAAGAGGTAAAGCCAATGGTTTTTGCCGGTGTATATCCTATCGAAACGGAAGATTTTGAAGATTTGCGTGCTTCGCTGGAAAAACTTCAGTTGAACGATGCTTCTCTTACTTTTGAGCCGGAATCATCTGTTGCATTAGGTTTCGGATTTCGTTGCGGATTTCTGGGAATGTTGCATATGGAAATCGTTCAGGAGCGTTTGGATCGTGAATTCGACATGAATGTGATCACTACTGTGCCTAATGTGTCGTACAAGGTTTACACCAAAAAAGAAGAACTGATAGAAGTGCATAATCCATCAGGATTACCGGACATTGTGTTGATTGATAGAATAGAAGAACCGTATATCCGGGCTTCTGTCATTACCAGGACGGAATACATCGGTCAGATAATGACGCTGTGTCTGGGGAAACGCGGAGAATTAGTGAAGCAGGATTATATTTCCGGCGACAGAATGGAGCTGATTTATGATATGCCACTTGGTGAAATTGTATTTGATTTTTACGACAGGCTAAAAAGTATTTCGAAAGGTTATGCTTCGTTCGATTATCATATGAATGGCTACCGTCCATCCAAATTAATTAAACTCGATATTTTGTTGAATGGCGAATCGGTAGATGCATTGTCCTCTCTGATTCACATCGATAATGCCGTTTCGCTCGGACGCAGAATGTGCGAAAAACTGAAGGAACTGATTCCCCGACAACAATTCGATATTGCCATTCAGGCTGCTATCGGGGCAAAAATCATTGCCCGCGAAACAATTAAGGCGGTGAGAAAAGACGTGACGGCAAAATGCTACGGAGGTGATATTTCCCGTAAAAGAAAGCTGCTTGAAAAACAAAAGAAGGGGAAAAAACGAATGAAACAAATCGGATCGGTAGAAGTACCCCAAAAGGCCTTTCTGGCTGTTTTGAAACTGGATTAGTAGAAATTTATGAAAAAGGATTCCAACAGGAATTCTTTTTTTGTTTGAGAAAACTGATAAAAAAATTTTTTTTCGTATTGTTGGTCGATAAAAAGTATTACATTTGCGCCCTGATATAAAAATGTGATTTAGATGAGCAATAATAAGCCTCAAAATCTGCATAAATTTAGTTTTTGGGGACTGATTGTAACTTTAGGTATTGTCTACGGAGATATTGGAACATCTCCTTTGTATGTAATGAAGGCAATATTAGGCGCGAATGAGAATTTCGACGCAGCTTATATCTTAGGTTCCATTTCCTGTATTATATGGACTCTCACCATACAAACCACCATAAAATATGTTTTAATAACCTTAAAGGCAGACAATAAAGGTGAAGGTGGAATTCTTGCCCTGTATGCGCTTTTAAGAAAAAACAAAAAGAAGTACATATACCTGTTGGCTATTTTCGGAGCAGCCACGTTGATTGCTGATGGAGTAATAACCCCTGCTATTACGGTACTCTCGGCTGTGGAAGGTCTAAAAGTAATCAATACGGACACTCCTGTTATCTTTATAGCTCTACTGATTATTTCAGTCCTATTTTTTATTCAGCAATTTGGCACAAATGTAATCGGAAAATCATTTGGTCCTTTGATGGTTGTTTGGTTTGGAATGCTTGGAGTGTTAGGCGCGATGAATATTTGTGATTACTGGCCTATTCTGAAAGCTTTTAACCCTTATTATGCCATTCATCTTCTGATAAATTATCCGAACTGGTTTCTGATTCTCGGAGCAGTTTTTTTATGTACCACCGGAGCTGAAGCGTTGTATTCCGATCTGGGGCATTGTGGAATAAAAAATATACGAATCAGCTGGATATATGTAAAATTGACTCTTGTCCTGAATTATTTAGGTCAGGGAGCATGGATTCTATCGAACGGCGAACATATTACCAGTCAGGTGAATCCTTTTTATGGAATTATGCCGCAGAGCTTCCTTATATTTGGTGTAATAATGGCGACAATTGCCGCGGTCATTGCCAGTCAAGCACTTATTAGCGGGTCGTTTACGATTTTCAGTGAAGCGATGAGTCTGAATTTCTGGCCCCGGCAAAAAATAAAATACCCGACGGTAATCAAAGGGCAACTCTATATTCCATTCGTAAACACAACACTGTTTGTTTTGTGCGCAGCCATGATTTTGTTTTTCAGAACATCGAGCAATATGGAGGCAGCTTACGGACTGTCAATTACAATAACAATGCTTATGACGACATTATTATTGAATTTATATTTACAGCACGATAAGAAAAAATATTTATATATGTTGCCTCTACTGGCATTCTTTTTTATTTTGGAATTACTGTTTTTTATTGCTAATATGTTTAAATTCAGTCATGGAGGCTGGGTAACGATTTTATTGGCAGGATTTTTAAGTATTGTAATGTATATTTGGTACAATGCACGGAAGATTAAAAACAGTCAAATGAAGTTTTTAAAGATTCGAGATTATTTCGAGATTATTATGGATATTAAAAAAGATAACAGCATTCCCCAATATTCTACTAATCTGATATATCTGAGTAAAGCCAATTATAAAACGGATATTGAAAGCAAGATTATTTATTCTATTATTAACAAGCAACCCAAAAGAGCTGATTATTATTGGATTTTGCATTTGGACTACGTGGATGAACCAACTACTTTGGAATATAAGTTCGATGCATTGATTCCCGATACTTTGTATCGCATTGATTTAAAGATTGGATTTCAGGTACAACCATTGATAAATGTGTATTTCAGACAAATAATCAACGATTTATCTAACAATAAGGAATTTGATATTACAAGCACTTATCAGTCGTTAAAGAAACACAATATCCCCGGCGATTTTAGATTTATCATTATTCATCGTATTTATAACCATATTCAAAGTCTGAAGTTTAAGGAAAATACAATTATGAATCTTTACAATATCATAAAACGCATTGAGATTTATGATTCCAAGGCATATGGATTGGATACAAGTAATGTTCTTGTCGAAACGGTTCCTTTGATAATTCAAACTAATTCGAAAATAGAAATAAAGCGTATGTATTAAATCATTTTTATAGACCGGAATGTCGTTAAATCAGTTGAATGACAAGCTAAAAAACGAATAACTATAAAATTTGATTAAAATAGCTTAATGAGTGTCGGATGTCATTACTATTTATTACTTTTGTACCGTTTTTTTTTTGACTACGAAATGCAATTGATAGATTGTTCAGTTTGAATCTGTAATTTGTATCCCCAGCCAAAGATTTAATCATAACAGGTATTAGTATATTATTTAATTCTTTAAGCAAAATGTTACTTCTTTCTTTTCAGGCTGCTTTAATCTCTTTTTTTATTGCAGGAATTATTTGGTTTGTAAATAAAGTTTTATCAGCGAAAAAATAATTTTTATTGTGTTATATGGAATGTTATTTTGCTAACAGAACTGCAAACATAAATTTTCCCGGGAAACACACATAATATAAAACAACAATTATTATTTACTTTGTGAAAATTTCTAAGCAATATATTCCTTTGATGTTGTTAGCTGTATTTGGCTTTATACTTCTCAGCAACTTTATGGCGGTTGATTCCAAAATTGCCAGTCAGAAGAATTGTTTGACTGAAACATACGTTATTCACGAAAGTTTTTTTGATAAAGCAGGTGCAGCGCCTTTCTCCGAAGGATACGAACAACCTTTCGACTCCACTGTTTGTAGCTTTGTACCTATTCATCACTTTAAAGATACTTTTTTATTTAGATGTCTTTTTCATACTCAACTTTCATTAGAAAAGTTTGATTATTCTCGTATTTTCTTCCTTGAAAATATCGCTCAGAAAAAACTTGAGGGATATTTTCTGTTTGACCTCCATAAACTTTTGATTTAGACAATTCATTTTCCGTCTTATTAAGACAATCTTTATTTCAATTTTGTGATTGGCAGGGATGTTTCAGCAATGTGCTGTAAAGATGTTTCGTTGTAGACATAATCCATGTATTTACTATTGAATTCGAAAAAGATTGCCTTTACCTTGTGGCGTATTTGACTCTTGTATATTGTAAGAAGTATCAAATAACCGAAAGAGTAATTAGTTCCTATCAATCTTATTGTAACACCTTGTTTCAGAGATATATTCGTAGTGCCGGATTCTTCTTTGAAATGGGTGAATAATAGTCCAATCAGCCGGAATAGTGCTCAGTTGTAGAGCTTTTTTCGAAGGAAAAATTCCGGAATATGATAGGTTTAAATTTTTATTTAGCAATATCTAATATTTTCAGATTCAAAAAATAATGAGCTGGCAGTTGGAACTTTTTAACTCCTGTGCGGCATCCTGTTCATGAATCTTTATTTATACAGTTCATGCCAATAATTTGCTAAATAACAACATATTGCTGACAATCAATTTAATAAACAAAACATAAAATGGACTTATCATCTTTCTTTCAACAATTTCAAGGAATAACTACATTATTTTCTTCCGACATCACAGTTTCAATAACTCGTGTATTTCTCATCTTATTGGGATTATTTTTAATGTATCTTGGCAAAAAAGGTGTATTGGAAGCTCTTCTAATGGTTCCGATGGGACTGGGTATGGCTACTGTAAATGCGTCATTAATGATTATGCCTGCTGGAATTCCCGGTGGATATGCAGATCATGGAGCCGTGCAGGGAACATTGTTTCTTGATTCAATGGTGACGGATGTAAACCAATTGTTCGATTTACTTCAGATTGATTTTTTACAGCCAATATATGTTTTTACGTTTAGTAATGGACTTATTGCCTGTCTTGTTTTTATGGGCATAGGCTCATTACTTGATATCGGTTACCTGTTGCAACGTCCTTTTGTTAGCATGTTACTTGCTCTTTGTGCCGAACTGGGAACATTTGTTACAGTACCTATTGCTCAGGCTATGGGATTAACTGCCAAAGAAGCAGCTTCTATAGCCATGGTGGGTGGAGCAGATGGACCAATGGTGTTATTTACTTCTTTATCGTTGGCTAAACATTTATTTGTTCCGATTACGGTAGTTGCTTATTTGTATTTAGGGTTGACTTACGGCGGATATCCTTATTTAATTCGGTTACTTATACCTAAGAAGCTTAGAGCTATTAAGATAGATAAATCGAACGAGAAACCGGCCAAAAACATTTCTTCCTCAACGAAGCTTGCTGCTGCGGCCGTAATGTGCGTTATTCTTTGTCTGCTTTTTCCTGTTGCTTCACCATTATTTTTCTCATTATTCTTAGGTATATCGGTCAAAGAAGCAGGTTTGACACATATTTACAATTTTATTAGCGGACCACTTTTGTATGGCTCTACTTTCTTCCTCGGTTTAACTTTGGGAGTACTTTGTGAAGCACATTTATTGCTCGATCCTCGGGTTCTTAAGTTGTTAATTCTTGGGATATTGGCGTTGCTATTTTCGGGGATTGGAGGTATCATGGGTGGCTATATCATGTATTTTATCAAAAAAGGAAACTTCAATCCTACAATTGGGATTGCAGGCGTTAGTTGTGTTCCTTCAACGGCGAAAGTGGCGCAAAAAGAAGTATCCAAGGCCAATCCAATGAGTATGATTTTGCCCGAAGCTTTGGGCGCAAATATTTGCGGGGTGATAACCAGTGCAATTATCGCCGGACTTTATATTAATTTTTTCGGATAAAAGAGATGGCATTTATCAATCTGATGAAGGTTGAGACATAAAAAGCTGTTTTTATTGAAGGAAAAGTATTTTAATAAATCAAGTATAATTATTTTTTCATTTAAAATTTTATGACAAACAAAAATAACCAAAAGACAAAAAAGGGATTTAATTTTAATTCAGCAGGATTTATCCTTTTTGCATGTTTTGTAGTTGCCGTAGCAATTTACATTTTTATCTTCGGTAATCCATCTAACTTTGTTAATAATGATCCCAAGAACCACGCTTTGGATGGGAATCTTTTAGGTACTATTTACAAAGGAGGTATTATTGTGCCTATTATACAAACCTTATTACTAACAGTACTGACCCTTAGTGTGGAAAGATATATCGCTTTGAAAAAGGCACAGGGAAAAGGTGCTCTTGTAGACTTTGCTGCAAGTATCAAACAGGCGCTTACAGCCGGTGATATACAGGGAGCGAAGGAAATTTGTAATACTCAGAAAGGTTCTGTTGCAAATGTAGTTATAACAGCTCTTGACAAATATGAACAGGTTGAAGTGGACAACACACTTTCTAAAGAACAAAAATTATTGGCCATACAAAAAGATATTGAAGAGTCAACAGCTCTTGAGCTTCCAATGTTGAGTCAAAACCTTCCGATAGTTGCAACTATTACTACATTAGGTACGCTTATGGGATTACTTGGAACTGTAATAGGGATGATTCGTTCGTTTGCTGCGCTTTCAGGTGCCGGCGGTACTGACTCATTAGCTTTGTCACAAGGGATATCAGAAGCTCTTATTAACACTGCATTTGGTATTGCAACAGGTGCTCTTGCTGTTATATCATATAACTTTTTTACAAGCAAAATTGATAGTCTTACCTATTGTATTGACGAAGTAGGATTTACAATTGTTCAGTCTTTTGCTGCAGGTCATAAGTGAAAATAAGATATGTCTAAAGTAAAAGTACCAAGAAAGAGCACCCGCATAGACATGACTGCAATGAGTGATGTGACTGTGCTTCTACTAACATTTTTCATGCTTACGTCAACGTTTGTAAAAAAAGAACCCATTCAGGTTCAAACGCCTGCGTCGGTTTCGGAGATAAAAATTCCCGATACAGATATTTTACAGATTTTGATAGATCCCTCAGGAAAAGTATTTATGAGTCTTGATAAGCAAAAAGATATGGTGGATGTCCTTTCGGCAGTAGGTTCTGAATATGGTATCGCGTTTTCGACTAAAGAGTTGTCAAAATTCAAAACCTTACCGACATTCGGTACGGACATAAACGCAATGAAAACCTTTTTATCGTATGAACCTGCAAAACAGGATAAAGTGCTAAAGGATTTAGGAATCCCTACGGATAGTACAGATAACCAGTTTAAAGTTTGGGTTAAAAACGCAAGAATTGCCAATCCAAAACTTCGAATTGCCATCAAAGCGGACTCTAAAACCCCCTATTCAGTCATTAAAAATGTAATGAACTCTTTAAGGGATTTGAAAGAGAACCGGTATAATTTAATTACTGCATTAAAAGAAGATAAATAAAAAAATATAATATGGCTGAAATTCAGAGTAATGATGGAGGCGGCAAGAAGAAAGGCGGTAAGGTTAAGCAAAAGAAAATAAACATATTTGTTGATTTTACCCCTATGGTAGATATGAATATGTTGCTTATTACCTTCTTTATGTTATGTACTTCGTTGAGCAAACCACAAACCATGGAGATTGTGATGCCGACAAACAAGAAAGATGTGAAAGAAGAAGAACAAAGTCAGGTTAAAGAATCGTTGGCTATCACACTGCTTCTTGATAAAGATAATAAAGTATATTATTATCCAGGTAAGCCTGATTATGTAAATTATAATTCGTTGAAGGATCTGACATACAATCCGAAAGATGAAAATAGTATCCGAAGTCTTTTGTTGATGCGTAACAAAGACGTAGTTGAAAAAATTAATTTATTGAAACTGGAGAAATTAAATCTTAAGATTTCGCAGGATACTTTTGCTGCTCGTTCATTCAGAATAAAAAACGGGAAACAAACGCCTGTTGTGATTATAAAACCGACAGATAAAGCAACGTACAAAAATCTGGTTGACGCACTTGATGAAATGCAGATTTGTAATATCGGTAAATATGTTATTGACTCGATAACACCCGGAGATGAATTTTTAATTAAAAATAAAGAAACCAAGGGTGTGTATGCTTTAGGGAAGGCAAATTAAAATGGTAACCATATAAATTAATAAAAATGTCTAAGATAGATTTAACGTCTTTTGAATGGCGCGAACTTGTATTCGGAGACCGTAATAAAGAATATGGTGCATATATTTTACGGGAAAATTCTCCAAAACGTCATAAAAAAGCAATTATATGGGTTTCAATTTTAGCAGTACTTATTTTTAGTGTACCTAAGCTGATTGAATTAGCTAAACCCAGACAAAAAGAAGTCATGATTGACCAAACGGTGTTGAGCGATCTGAAAAAGAAAGCAGAAGTGAAACAGGATTTAAAAAAACCTATTTCAACTGAACCTCCACCTCAGGTAAAAAGCTCATTGAAATTTACGGCTCCTGTTATTAAAAAAGATGAGGAGGTAAAAGACGAAGATGAGATCAAGAATATGGATGATTTGAACAAGTCGAATATGGCTATTTCCATCGCCGATGTTGTCGGTAATGATGACAAAAACGGAGAGTTAATTGAAGATGTGAAAGTGGCTATTACAGAGGAAGAAAAGCCATTTGATGTGGTGGAACAAATGCCAACATTTCCGGGTGGGGAATCAGAACTGATGGCTTTTATATCAAAAAATATTAATTATCCGGCCAGTGCTCTCGAAAATGGAATTCAAGGGAAAGTAATTGTTCGTTTTGTAGTGAATAAAAATGGCGAGGTAGATCGTGGAGAATTGATTCGAACGCTTGATCCGGCTTGCGACCGGGAAGCGTTGAGAATTATAAAAATAATGCCAAAGTGGATACCTGGACGTCAGAATGGAGAAAATGTGCCTGTATGGTTTACATTGCCCATTAATTTCAGATTACAGTAAAAAAGTATGTTATGTTCCGACTGATAAAATTTGTTTTATATTTTCTAATTGTTGTAACGATTCCTTCATGTCAGCCTAAAAGTAAAGATAAATTTACTGATACGCTGACGGAAGGAGTTATTCCAATAACAGTTGATGAAACATTAAAACCTATTATTGAACAGGAGATCAGTGTTTTTGAAACTGTTTATCCCAAAGCCGGAATTATTCCTGCATATACTTCTGAATTAGATGCAGTTAATCTGCTTCTGAAAGATACTGTTCGACTGGCGATTACCACCCGACCACTGTCTGATAAAGAATTAGCTTATTTGAAAGAAAGGAAATTCGAACCCCGATCTTATAAAATTGCGACAGACGGATTGGCTCTTATTGTGAATAAATTCAACAAGGATACATTAATTACCGTTGATCAATTCAGAAAAATTCTGACAGGGAAAATAACCGATTGGAATGAAATTTTTCCTAACTCGAAATTGGGGAAAATCTCACTTGTTTTCGATAATCCCAATTCAAGTACCGTTCGTTATGCCATCGATTCAATTTGCGGTGGAATCCCACTTTCTGATAGGTTAGGGGCGCAGAATTCCAATGAAGAGGTAATCAGATATGTGGCAAAAACATCAGGAGCTATTGGGATAGTCGGTGTAAACTGGATTTCGAATGCGCAGGACAGTACTAATCTTACGTTTTTAAATTCGGTTCAGGTTCTGTCGGTAAGTAATGCAAAAGTTGCTACTGAAGAAAACAGTTACAAACCATATCAGGCTTATTTGTTCTACGGATTATATCCATTGATCCGAAATATTTATGTGATACTTAACGACCCAAGAAGTTCGTTACCAACAGGTTTTACTTCATTTCTGTCTTCTGAACGGGGACAGAGAATAATTTTAAAATCAGGCCTTTTGCCAACTACGCAACCAGTCAGAGTAGTAAGTATAAAAGAAGAATAATAACAAAATTAATTACAAATTAAATGAAACAACGTGTTATTTTTATTTCATTGATTCTGATCTGTTTAAATATGTCTTTGAAAGCAGGTCAGGGTATAATGTTTTATAAAGCAGGTTTCCCCGATGTGGCAAAGAATATTCTTTTATCAGATATAAATAATGATTTGTCTTTAAAAGCAGAAAATTGTTTTTATTTAGGTAATACTTATTTTCTTGAAAATAATGTGGATTCTGCAACCTATTATTTCAATGAAGGATTGAAAGTAAATCCATTATATGCTTATAACAGATTGGGACTTTTGATGTTAAAAATGAAAACTGCTAAAGAGAGTGAACTCAATGCAGAGATTAAAAGCATTATTAGTGATAAGAAAAATAAAAAAGATATAGGGATTTATATATCAATTAGTTATGCGTATTTGTATTGCGGGATGAATTCGAAAGCTCTTGAAATGCAGATGAAGGCAAAAAGTATCAATTCAAAAAGTCCATTAGTTTATGTGCTGTATGGAGATATTGTGAAAGATCAGAATATGGGCGATGCTTGTGCAAATTACGAAACAGCCATTTTTTATGATCCCAAATGCATTGAGGCTTATATAAAATATGCTCGTGCTTACAAAAATGCAAGTGCCAATCAAGCGATTACCAAACTTATGAAATTAAAAGAAATTGATCCTTCATTTGTACTGGCTGATAGAGAACTGGGCGATGTGTATTATGGAATTAATGATTTTGCACAAGCGTCAAAGTATTACGAAAAATATTTGAATTCAGGAAATAAAACCAACGTAAGTGACCTTGTCAGATATTCAATGGCTCTTTTTATGAATCATGAATTTAATAAATCGTTGGAAGTTGCAACATTAGGTATAGGAAAGGATAGTAAAAATCCGGCTCTCAATCGTTTGATCTTATATAATAATGTGGATTTAAAACACTTCAATGTGGCTTTAAATGCAGCTGATTTTTTATTCAACAAAAGCAAAGATCCAAATATCAGTTTTCTTGACCATAGATATTACGGACAAGCGCTCAAAGAAACTAAAAATTATGATTTAGCTGTCGATGAGTTTAAAAAAGCTTTGAAATTGGATGCTTCGAGAATTGATTTATGGAAAGATATTTCTGATATTTATTTTGAAAAAAAGGATTATCCTAATGCCATTTCGTCCTACGTTACGTTCAAAAACAATCTCGGGGAAACAAATGGTAAAGCTATTGAACAAAGTATAGCGCTTGGTAAAATATATTATGCTTATGGAACTGACTCAGCAACTACTGTAACTGTAAGAAAAACCATTTTATTAAGAGCAGATAGTATCTTTATTGATGTTGTAAATAAAAAGCCAGATGATTATAGGGGAAATTTCTGGAGAGCCCGTGTTAACTCGGCTTTAGACCCTGAAACAACTGTCGGATTGGCTAAGTCTTTTTACGAACTGACAGCTTCGTTTGCAGAAACCAAAAAGGATGTACGTTACAATAACGTTTTAGTTGAATGTTATAGCTACCTTGGGTGGTATTATTTTGTTCAAAAAGACTATACTACGTCTTTAAGTTTCTGGAATAAAATTATTGCTATTGATCCTGAAAATCAGACGGCCAAAAAGGGAATACTCAATATACAAGCACCAAAAACAACCGGCAAAAAAAAGTAATTTCGTTCTCAAACTGTAAATATATAATTTATTATGGGTGAAGTAGTTAAGAGTTTAAATGTAAAATATTATTTTATTTATACGTTTATAATTTTATTTACGTTTATAGGATATTTTCTGAATTATAGTAACTATATTCAGATAAGCTTACATGATACTTATGTCCGGACTTTACCCATAATAGTTGTTGTAATATCGGCAATATTTATTGTTTTTGGATTTTCATTTTTTGAAATTAAAAAGAAATCCATTGCTCGTATAGAGGACAAGTGGATGCAAAGCAGAACTTATATCCGGTTTGCCGGGTACAGGTTATATTGCATCGGCGCTTGTATATTAATAGGGATTCCGGTATTTTATATCACGATGAATTCAATTATTCTTTATAGTATTGGTGTGGCGGCAATCGCCTTGTTGTTTTGTAAACCATCTGAAAATAAGGTGCAGAATGACTTGAATATACATATGTAAACTTTCTTTGTATATATTTATATTGCTATCAGAGAATATGGTTCAAAATTGAGGCGTTTTATTGAATAGTTGGGTTATAATTATTTCAAATATACAATTATTTTCATAATTTTGTGTCAGCTTAATGATGCTACAGGCAAAAGAAAAAATTTAACATTATGTCGCAATTAAAAGGTCGGGTTTCACAGATTATCGGTCCGGTGGTGGATGTCTATTTTAAACAGGATGAAGGAACTGAAATCGTATTACCCGCAATTCATGATGCGTTAATCATCAAAAGATCCGATGGACGGGACTTGGTTGTAGAAGTACAACAACATATTGGAGAAACTACTGTTCGTACTGTCGCAATGGATTCTACTGATGGATTATCCAGAGGTTTGGAAGTTATTGCTGTTGGGGTACCAATATCGATGCCCATTGGTAGTCAGGTAAAAGGACGTTTGATGAATGTGATTGGAGATTCCATAGATGGAATGAAAATGCTGGATAAAACAGGAGGTTATCCCATTCATCGCGAGCCACCGAAGTTTGAAGATCTTACCACCAGTGAGGAGGTATTATTTACGGGAATAAAGGTGATCGATCTTCTTGAACCTTATGTGAAAGGTGGAAAAATCGGACTTTTCGGAGGTGCTGGTGTGGGCAAAACCGTTATTATTATGGAATTAATTAATAATATAGCCAAAGGGCACAGTGGCTTCTCTGTGTTTGCCGGAGTAGGCGAACGAACCCG
>WSSedL1CaDRAFT_10001511_pt1 | contig 13458 bp, 8 predicted proteins | sample WetSurSL1Cattail_FD_9464 | JGI IMG/M metagenome (IMG submission 9464)
TAAGTCCGGCGGTAATATGTCAAGCCGGTAAAACAGGAAAAATGCAATGAAAAACAAAAACTCATCCTAAAAAAGGCGCAAAAAGAAGGCTCCCACCTAAGCCCTGCCCATTAATTTTTTCAAACAGGGCTTGCAATGATCAGCACGGTTAGACCGCAGCCGGGATATACAGGCGGTTGTCCTTCAGCAGCCGAAAGACCAACCTGACCAGTTTTCTGGCAGTGAAAGCGAGTGCGCGTTTGTGCTGGTACTTGTTGACCTCTTTAAATTTGAGATCATAATAGCACTTAAACTCTGTGTCGCATCGCACAAGAGCCTGAGCAGCTTCACACAAGTAGTATTTAAGGAAACGGTTGCCGGATTTGATCAGACGTGTGTTTTGGGCTTCAAAGGTGCCGGACTGGTGTTGTGACCACGCAAGGCCTGCATATTTTGCCAATGCAGGGTTGCTGTCAAATCGGTTGATATTGCCGATCTCGGCGATAATACCGGCAGAAAAAACAGCGCCGATGCCAGGAACGGATGTCAAGGTGTTGGGAATATTTTCAAACTGGCGTTCAATTTCTTTGTCCAACGCTTTAATTTGTGTCTGAATCGCCCGCATAGAAGAAATCGAAATAGACAGCACCTGATTAACAGAATCATTCACTGTTTTAGGCAAACGATAGGAACCTCTTGCAGCAGCCTGAACCGTTTTTGCTATTTTTTCAGGATGAGGAGAACGGTTTTTACCTTTCTCAGCAATAAAGGCGGTCAGTTCATCTAAATCCATGTTTACCAAATCATCCGGCGTATCGAATTCCTCAAAAACAGCTAAGGCGGCAGCGCCATAGTTGTTAGAAAAAGTCTTTTCCTGTGCCAGACCGGAGCATTTCATGAAGAGGTAGTTCATGAAGCGTTGTTTCTCTCTGGTGAGGTTTTGAACAGCGAAAAAACGTGCTCTGGTAAGGTTCTGCAAGGCTTTGTACCGGTAATCGTCTATGTAGACGGCACTGGTAATTCGTCCAAAGCGAAGGTTATCCGCTATTACGAACGCATCAACAGCGTCGTTTTTCGGAAGTTCCGGATAGGCATCCTTGAATTTTTTGACCTGCTTTGGATTAAGCACATGGATTTTCTTGTTAAACCGACCCAGAGCACCATCTTCGCGAAGAAAGCAAACAAGGTTATCTCCATAAACCGAAGTAGCTTCAAGCCCCAGAATAACGTCTGACAAGCAATGTTGTGTCAATGCTGACACAACACGTTTTGATAGCAACTGAGCCCCGCCGAGATTATTTTGGACTGGAAAGGAACTGTGCTTTGAGCCGTCCGGCAACATGATATATACCGCATTATTACGGCTTCCCACATCAATGCCAACGAATAATTGGTTCACAGTATCACCCCCTCTCTGTGTGAAATTTTAAATCAATCGGCTTGGTAATACCCACGACACCGGAGCATCGACACCCTCGCATATTAGAATCCACTTGGAGACGGCCTGATGCGAACCCCACTGCTAAGAGGCTGGCCGCAGCTCCAACAAACAGCCGTCGGTTTGAAGCTAACTTCCGGTTCAGGGGAACAGACTTACGTTGAAGCAACCTTTCGGTTCAACAGGAGAAAAAAGAACTTTTACCTGATTGACTCTTGTCAATTATATCATGGGTATTTGCAAGCCGATTGGCTTGTATTGCTATAAACTAAACTTATTATACGAGGAGAAAAAGACATGAATAATAATAAAGCAAACAACATTGAGCAAAAACTAAAAAAGTCAATCACAGCATTGTGCATAGGTTCAAACGTTATAACTGCTGTGGCGGCATGCATATTTCTGGGGGTACTTTCATTTCAGGGCGGAGGGTCCGTCTCTGGGATTATTATCGTTGCTTTTGTGATTTTAGTTCTTATTAACTTATTCTATTCTATAAAAAAAGGTCAATCCATTGCAAACGGCATTGGCAACCCGTTTGCTCAGTTGACACAGACTGCCAATTCTCTTGCAGAAGGTCATTTTGATATTAAAATCCAAGATGATTACGAAGGAGGAGTGGATGGCTTGACGGAAGCGTTCCGTAAAATTATTCATTCTTTCCAGTTGATGAAAAAGGACGTTAACCAGTTAACTTCCTCGGCGGCCAAAGGGCAGTTTGATATCAGAGTAGACTTAAACTCCCATTCCGGCGATTACCGTGAAATTATCACTGGGGTCGATCATCTGATTGACACAGTGAAAACGCCGATTGCAATTTCCTCTCAATTTGTTTCCAAACTTGCAAATGGAGAGCATCAGGAAGATATAGAAAATAGTTATCAAGGTGAATATGCGGTTCTGGTGGACAATTTGAACAAGGTACGTCATTCCATCGCTTTCCTGGTAGGCGAAACGAAACGGCTGGCAGCTGCCGGTTCAGAAGGTAACCTTTCCGCACGTGGGGATGACAGCAGTTTAAAAGGGGTATTTTCCGAAGTGATCGAACAGTTCAACCAAATGCTAGATGCCATTGTGGCACCGCTTGATGTCGCTTCCAAATATATTCAAAGAATGTCAAATGGAGACGATCTGGAAATACTGGATAATCACTACAAGGGTTATTTTGCAATATTCATTGAAAATTTGACTGGTGTAAGGACGGCACTTTACTCCTTACTTGGCGAGTCAGCAAAAATGGCGCAAGCGGGTATCGACGGTGATTTGACAGTCAGAGGTGATGTGAGTCAGGTTAAGGGTGGATATAAGCAGATAATCGAAGGATTCAATCATACACTTGATTCCATTACAGTGCCGCTGAATGAGGCCGGTGCAGTGTTAGGTGAAATGGCGGTAAACGATTATTCTTCTCAAATGTCGGACGGCTACAAGGGTACAATGGGAGAGCTCTCCCAATCTGTTAACCGGGTGCGTGTAAGTTTAATTAATGTTCAAAATTGTTTCATGGCGCTGGCAAAAGGCGATATCAGCCAACTTGATGGCTATAGGAAAATCGGCAGACGGTCTGAAAAAGACTTACTGATACCTTCAGCAGTTAAGATGATGCAGGCTCTGCATGATCTGATTGAAGAGTCGGATGCACTTGCGGATGCAACGCGCTTAGGAAATCTGGAAGTACGGGGTGATGAGGCCAAATTTGAAGGCGGGTACCGTAGAATTATCGATGGAATGAACAATACAATGGGAGCATTTGCTAAGCCGATCAGAGAATCTGTTGAGGTTCTTAAAGAATTCGCGCAAGGAAACCTTACCGTTGAAATGGCAGGAGATTATGAGGGTGAATATAGCAAGATAAAAACTTCTCTGAATCATGCGATTCAATCCTTCAATGAGCTGCTAAGCGAAATTAACAATTCGGCCACTCAGGTATCGGTGGGCTCCAAGCAGGTTTCCGATGCGAGCCAGTCGTTGGCGCAGGGCGCAACAGAACAGGCAAGTACCGTGGAGGAGCTGACCTCATCTATTACGGAGATTGCTGCTCAGACAAAGGAGAATGCGACGAATGCATCGCAGGCAAACAGCCTTTGCGCCCAAGTCAAGACACAAGCGGCTGAGGGAAATCAACAAATGTCACAGATGCTTAATTCTATGAAGGATATTAATGAGTCGTCCACAAACATTGCAAAAATCATTAAGGTCATTGAAGATATTGCCTTCCAAACCAACATCCTTGCATTGAATGCCGCGGTAGAAGCTGCAAGAGCAGGTCAGTACGGCAAAGGGTTTGCGGTTGTCGCCGATGAAGTACGCAACCTTGCGGCAAAGAGCGCCAATGCGGCAAAAGAAACCACCGCATTGATCGAAGGTTCTACAAACAGAGTTGCAACAGGAACGAAGTTTGCAAACGAAACTGCTGAAAAGCTTAGCGTCATAGCACAAAATGTGGAAAAATCAGCAGAAATCGTAAGTCGGATTGCAACTGCGTCCGGTCAACAGGCAACAGCGATTGCTCAAGTAGATCAGGGATTGGAACAGGTCTCGTCTGTGGTTCAGACGAACTCCGCCACAGCGGAGGAAAGTGCGGCTTCCAGCGAAGAGCTTTCCGGTCAGGCGGACGTTCTCACTCAGATGGTTGGTAAATTCCAACTTAGAAATGTTCAGATTGGTGGATATCAGAAAGCAGCGGAGACCAGATCGAGTATGACACCCCCAAAAACAAATACTAAACGCGATGCAAAGTATGAATCTTATTCTGCTTAATATTTAAAACTACGATTCTTCATTTGTGGGCATTTAGCTGGCAAATCACTGGCAAACCCGCTTTATAAGAGCAAAGGGTAAAAATAAGTAAAAAAGGGCTATCATTGAAAATGCAGGGCGACGGACAGTAAAGAGTCCGCTACCCTGCATTTTATTGTATTACCGTAATAAAATGCCAAGAAATCCACCAAATTCATAGGATCATCTTAAAAAACTTGACTTTTGTCCGCGTTTCTAATATAATAGTAAAGCTGTTACAAGTTAACAGTGATTTTTAACTTTATATGCGCTCGTAGCTCAGCTGGATAGAGTGCTTGACTACGAATCAAGAGGTCGCGGGTTCGAATCCCTCCGGGCGCGCCAGAACATTGGCTGAATAGGAACAAAGCATTTAGCTTTGTTCCTATTCTTTTGTCCAAAATTATTATGATGTTTTTTGAAATAAGTCAGTAACCATGGGGCTTTTGGATTCTTTTTGCTACTTGCATAAATATATGTTGGGTAATCCAGAGAAAACATATTAAGTGAAGTGTTGGGTGCCAACGACCATATCCGCAGGCTATGTAAATCGGGCAGTACATGCAAAAATCGTTCAGCATTTCCGAAGTGCTCGACAAACCGCCTCAATGGTTGTCGCATCGGTTCCAGCGCGAATTTCTGCCTCGGCTCCGCTGATCCGGATTCGGATCGCCGCATTTTGACCGGAGGATACAGCCTCTGCCGTAATCTGCACAAACCGGGCTGTTCTGTGACTTATTCATGGACTCCCAAATTCGGCGCTGCCAATAGTAATATGTCTTTTCGGTGATTAGATGCATTGTCGCACTTTTTGCAGCCTTTTTCCATACGCCCCCTCTGGTTTGATGGTTACATTCCAAGAATACGTTGAGCCGTTGTAAGACGTTAAATTTCCGTTCCCATCATAATTTGTCAATTGACTTGAATCGCTGGAATCATTGTACTGATGATTGTAAACATGAGTGGCTTCTCCTAGCGATCCAGTTGTATACGGATACTCCGTCTTTGTTAGGATATTGCCATGTTTATCACAGGAATAATAAAGTGTACAGAAGAAGTCGGAACAATTCCGGCTTCTTCTGCGTTCTACATGTTATAAAAATACTCTGTAATGGGCAAATCTCGAAACGGCATTTTAGAATATTTCTCAATGTCCTCAATGATATTGTCACGGTTTCCCATTAGAATGAAATTCTTGTGGCCTTTCACCCCACTAAGATTGAACCTTTCTTTATTCGTAATAGGTCTTTTAAGATGTAAATAAACTTTTTGTATGTGCCGTATCCCGCCCTTGTATAGGCCATTCCTATTTCATTTACTTCTGCCCATAAAAAACTTTAAAAAAATAATAAACATAAACACTTCGGGGGGATTTATTTTTTGCCTTGCTGATAAGAACATGCTATAATGAAGAAAATTAGTCAGGGGGTGTCAGTTTTGTATGATGTGGTGCTGATTGATGATGAAAGCATAATTGTTGAGGGTCTGAAAAAGGTTATCCGGTGGGAAGACCATGACTGCAGGGTCATCACTTGCGCGCAAGACGCATACACGGGTGCGCAGATCATTCGAAAGTACAAACCCCAAATTGTCTTCACTGATGTGCGTATGCCCAATATGGACGGTCTCACGATGATCGCTGGGCTGAAAAGCGAATTTCCGCATATGCAGATCACGGTACTTACCGGGTATCGGGATTTCGAGTATGCCCAGAAAGCAATCAGCTTAGGTGTCACGCGGCTTTTGCTTAAGCCCTCAAAAATGGATGAGATCAATGAAGCGCTTCACGCAATGACGGAAAATTTGAAACATTTATCGACATCGACAGCGACGGAGGAAGTGTCTGAGGAAGTTGCTAATTCCGGCAGCCTTGTCGTTAGCAATGCGCTGAGATATATGGAAGAACATTATACCCAAAAGCTGACACTGATCACGGTGGCGGAAAAAATTTATGTGAGTCAGTGGCATTTAAGTAAGTTGCTGAACAAATATACACAGCAGAGTTTCAATGATCTGCTGAATAAGCTGCGTATCAAAAAGGCCAAGGAGCTTCTGTGTGACCCCGGCTTAAAGACTTGGGAGATCAGCGAACAGCTTGGCTTCAATGATGTCACACATTTCTTCAAAACGTTTAAGAAATTTGAGCAGTGTACCCCGAACGAATATCGGCACGGTGCAATTCACAAGCTCTGAAACACATAAATAGCCTTTCTGTGTTCCCGTGGGTCGGCCTTACATCAAAGTTGCAAAAGATAACAATAAATTAAAAAAAATAAAAAAGCAGGGCATATTCAGAGAATGACTTTTTAAATGGAATGGTCACATTACCATTTGGAGATTACTGTTATGCTTTGCTTTTATTTTATGGAGGATCACTTGGAGGAAAAGGCATAATCTGAAAGAGATCGGTTCTATGGAATCATTGGGGTGCTGCCCGCAGCAGGGGGTGATCGGAGATTTGCTTTACGTTTTTATGATTACCTCTTTTAATTCAACGGTTTTTTCGTTAGAATGAGTGTAAAACATTCAGATGATATAACCCCTTTCACCCGGGACATGCGGTTGCATTTTGACAAAGGGACTGATGTAATAAATCCGGAATAACCATAAAGTGCGGAGAATAGGAAGGCAGGGCAAACATGAAAAATGCGGAGACTAAAAAAGGCAGCAACACAAATCACTCATTAAAATTCCAACTGATGACTACAGTGCTTTTTTGCTGGATTCTGCCGTTGATTTTGGTGATTGGATTTACCGGATTTTACGCTTCAGGGCAACTCAGCAAGCAAATCGTTGATAATATTGAGGACAGTGTGTCTGTCTCCGCGGATATCTGTGCCGCACAGATATCCAACGCAGTGAATGCTTCTTATGCCGCTACCTACAGTTCCGACATTCAAACCAATTATAAGGATTATTTAAACGGGGGCATCGATACAAAAGGAAACGAAACCCTGCTCTTCGCAAAGATTCATACGTTTCTGACCCAGCAGTATCGCTATGACAGCCAGTTTGAAATGACAGAGCTGTATTTTACGGATGTGCCGGAGCAACGATACTATGTCTATGATGACTCGAAGGGCTATTCCTTTCTAACCTATCAGAAGTTTTTGAAAAATGTTCACAGCAAGATTGTGGATTACGCCAAGACATTGGATACCCGCGTGGGCTTTTGCTGCTATGATGGAAATTATTATATGGTACGAAACCTGGTGGACAGTTTTACATTCAAGCCATATGCTACGCTCGTCATGCAATTGCGCCGGGAGATGTTCTTTGATAATTTGACAAATGTCATTTACGGTACAGATACGACCGTGTGGTTTGGGAACTCTGCGCTTCCGTTGAAAGGCAAGCAGATCTCCCGGGAGGAAACGCAGGAAAAACTGGATGATGAGAAAAAAGATCCTTATCTCATTGTGGCTACCCGGAAACTGGACGCTTTCACGATGCAGTATGCAATCCGCATTGATAATTCCCAAATGCTGTCTTCTATGGCAGGATTCCAATGGATGATGGTTCTAATGTGCCTGTTCGCAATTCCACTGTTGGGCTGGGCTTTGCTGTTTTTCAACCGAAAGGTCACGGATCCTATTGAAAACTTTCTGGATGCCTACAAGAAGGTGGGCCGGGGTCAGATCGGTATTCATGTGGAAAAAGACTTTCACAATATGGAGTTTGATTATTTTACACAGGCCTTCAACCGTATGTCCGATCAGTTAAAATCCCAGTTTGAGCAGATTTACAGTGATGAGCTTGCTCTGCGGGATGCGAAGATCATGGCATTGCAGGCGCAAATTAATCCGCATTTTCTCAATAACACGCTGGAGTTTATCAACTGGGAGGCACGCATGATCGGAAATGAGAGAATTTCAGGTATGATCGAAGCACTTTCCACGATGCTGGATGCCGCAATGGACCGCAAGGCCATGCCAAAGGTAACACTGGAGCAGGAAATGGATTACGTAAACGCTTATCTTTACATTATTTCCAAGCGGCTTGGCGGACGTCTTACGGTACGTAAGGAGATTGACGAAAGTCTGTATTCTTGCGAGGTTCCTCGTCTGGTAATGCAGCCGATTCTGGAAAATGCAGTTGAACATGGTGTGGAGGATCAAATGTCAGGCATGATTGTCATCCGGGCATACCAGCAAGATCATAGCCTGATTCTGGAAGTGGAAAATACCGGTGAGATGTCTGTGAAAGATAAAGAGAAAATCGAAGAGCTGCTTTCTGATGGCAACAGCATCGTGGGGGAACAAACCGGCAGTCTGGGAATTCACAATGTTTATCAGCGGCTGCGGATTCTGTATGACAGCGAGGGGGATCTGTCAATCAGCAGCAGCGCGGGAGGTAATACGGTGGCCAGAATCAAGATTCCTTTTAAACTTCAATGAAAGTTTATTATAAGAAAAAATCACTAATTCTTTATAGAATTTAAACAGCACAATATTATACAAGAAAGCACAAGTACAGACATTGTTTAAAAGTGAGTCAAGATATAATATATGAATATAGACATAAGCTCTAGAATAATACTTAATATGGAGGGGATTTTTATGAAAAAGGCAATCGCTTTAATTCTGACGGCACTGCTGACCGCGTCTGTATGTACAGGCTGTGGAAGCAGCGCAACAGCTTCTACCGGCAGCACTGCAAGCACCGCCGGCAGTGTAGCTGCTTCAGCGGCTCCCAGCAAAAAGGTTTCTTTGAATGTTGTTACTTCTTATGGTGCTGACGACGGTAACCGTAAGAACTTTGAAGCAGCATATACCTCTTGGCAAGAAAAAACCGGCAATGAGGTCAAGGATACTTCAGGCGACGGATCCGAAGACTGGAAAGTCAAAGTAATGAATAGTTTTGAGGTTGGTTCTGAGCCAGACGTCCTGTTCTTCTGGAACGGTGCCGATGCCAATAAGCTGGTCAAAAATCAAAAAGTAGTTTCTATAGATGAAATTCGCAAGGAATATCCTGACTACGCCTCCAATATGAAGGAAGACATGTTAGGGGCCTCTCCTGTGGACAATAAGAATTACAGTGTACCTGTGAACGGCTACTGGGAGTCCATGTTTGTGAATACAAAGGTTCTCAGCGACAGCGGCGTTACGGTGCCGGACAGCGGCTATACTTACGATCAGTTCCTGAAGGACTGCGCTGCCGTGAAAGCAAAAGGCTTCACCCCTATTGCCGTTTCGCTGCATGAGGTTCCGAACTACTGGTTCGAATTCCTAAGCTACAACTACTCCAGTGCTGCCACGTTCAACAAAACGCCTGAGACTACAACGGACGAGGCCGGTAAAGCTTGGATTAGCGGCTTGACGGACCTAAAAGATCTTTACGCGCGCGGCTTTTTGCCGGTGAACACAAACTCCACCACCGACGCAGATACCAACAACCTAATGTCACAGAACAAAGCGGCCTTCATGATCGACGGTTCCTGGAAAGTGGGCTGGTTTGAAGAAAATATGAAGGAAGACATGGATGGTGACGGGAAAGCTGACATCGAAAACATTGCGGTTACCTTCCCACCTGTAAAGGGAGACACCAGAAAGTCCACCGACTATATCGGCGGTATTTCTATGGGCTACTACATCACCACTAAGGCTTGGAATGATCCCGACAAACGTGCTGCATGCGTTGATTTCATTTCCCATATGACCGCTGACGACGTTGTTTCCAAGTTCTGCTCCGCCGGCTCCGTTTCTGCCTTGAAAAACGGCGTTACTGCGCAGAGCGATTCTTCTTCCCTCGTGAAAAAGGTCAATGAGATGAACAAAGAGGTCACAGGCATTTCTCCAGCAGTCGAAGATCTTATGGATAATAAGAGCGTTCGCACACCGTTCTTTGCCGATGTGAAAAACATGGTTGTCGGTAAAGTCGACATTACAAAGTCTGTGGCCTCTGTAATTGATGCACAGAAAAAGTTCCTAGCGCAGACCACAAACGCTGCATCTTAATTCATAAAGAATATTCCGCAAAAGCCGGAGAGAAGATACTCTCCGGCTTTTTTGAAAAGAGGCGAACTGAAAAATGAGTTCAAATGCAATGATCTATAAAAAAAAGAAGCCACTGCTCCTGTTTCTGTTACCTCCGTTTTTATTTATGGCGATCTTTCTGTATTATCCCTTTGTCCAGAATGTTCTGAACAGTTTTTTGAATATTACGGAGCTTGGTTCTAAATCTAACGGGATAAACACCCCTTATTATGAGAACTATGAGAAGCTTTTTCACGATCCCCTGATGGGGGTTGCCCTGCGTAATACGATGCTTATGATTCTCCTGACGATCGTTTTTCAGGTTGGTATCGCACTGCTGTTAGCATTGCTGGTCGATAACATCAAGAAAGGGTCGCATTTTTTCCGTACTGCGTATTTTTTCCCCATCGTTATTTCCGCTACTGCACTGGGGCTGATGTTCAATTTGATCTTTATGTATCAAGGCGGCATGATCAACCAGCTTTTGCAAAGCATTGGATTGCAGTCCACCGCTACTCCAATTGATTGGAAGGACGAAGCACGCGCACTGGTTACCATGTTTATTCCGGTGTGCTGGCAGTATGTCGGCTTCTATTTTGTTATCCTGGTGACCGGTCTGAACAATATCTCACAGGAACTGTATGAAGCTGCTGAGATTGACGGCGCCACTCGGATTCAGCGTGTTCATTTCATTACCCTTCCAATGCTGCACAATACAATTTGCGTCTGTCTCACGCTAGCTATCACTGGCGCGTTAAAGGTGTTTGACTTGCCGTGGGTGATGTTCCCCTCCGGCATGCCGATGGATGTGACCTGGCTGACCGGTACTTATATGTATCAGCAGGCGTGGAAGTTAGGCGATGTGGATTACAGTGCAACCATTGCCATCATCATTGTCTTGCTCGGTGTCGTCCTTTCCCAGATTGCCAACCGCATTTTTAAAGAAAAAGAATACTGAGGAGGGAGAAATATGACAGCAATGAATTCAGCCATAAAGACAGTGCCCAAGAATCAGAAAAAGTTTTCTATCAGCAAGATTTTTATTTATATTATCCTGACCCTCTGGTCGGTAACAACCATCTACCCATTTCTTTGGGTAATCATGAACTCCTTTAAAAAGAATGCGTTTATTCAGCAAAGCTCGTTCACTCTGCCGGTGGGCCGTCGCTTTACAATGGAAAATTTTACTACGGCCTTTGAGCGCATCGAGATCGGGCGAGCCTACATGAACAGTATTATTGTCTCTATAGCTGTCACCATCATGGTGATTATTCTTGCGGGACTGGCCGCTTACGGTCTTTCACGTTATAAATTCCGAGGCAAGCGTATTTTGGAAAGCCTTGTGATTGCAAGCATGATGTTTCCGGTTTTTGCCACAATTATCCCAGTGTTTCGCATGGAGTTCAGCTGGGGGATTGCCAATAACGACAATAACCTCGTTGCTCTGCTCAGCGTGATATTGCCTCAGATTGCCGGCAATCTTTCCTTTGCCATCATCGTGCTGCGCGGATATATTCAGAGCCTGCCCATCGAATTAGAAGAGTCGGCGTTTCTTGAGGGATGCAATATCGTGCAGATCTTCTTTAAGATCATCGTCCCTGTGGCGAAGCCCTCCTTTGCAACGGTTGCCATCTTTACCTTTCTTTGGTCCTATAACGACCTGTTTACCCAGATGTTCTTCCTTGATCGTCCCGGCAGCCGCACGATCACACTGCTGCTCAGCCAGATTGCTTCTCAGGCGGGCACAAATTATGGCTTCCTTAACGCCGCGGTGGTGTTGGTTGTCATCCCGGTGCTGATTGTGTACATTCTCCTGCAGAAGAATATTATTAAGGGTATGACCATTGGCGCCGTAAAAGGCTGACCGTGGTTCACAGGGGGAAAAGATGCAAGAAAAGAATGTTCTGGCGCTCGATCTCGGCGGTACCAAGCTTTTGGTCGGCCTGCTGGATCGGCAGGCGAATATTTTATGGAAAAAGGAATATCCTTCCGGGTTCCTGACCCAAGCGGAGGAAATGAAATTGCTGTTCCGTTCCGTAGACGATTTTCTTTCTCAAACAAATGGTGCAGCCCCGCTTGCAATTGGTGCAGGACTCATAGGACAGATTGATTCCCGCAACGGCATCTGGCAAATGATTGACCCGGGTCGCCGTGACCCTACCCCGGTGGTGCAGCTCCTATTGCAGCGATATGGTCTGCCTTGCCGGGTGGACAATGATGTTAAGGCGGCTGCACAGGCAGAACAGGTTCACGGCGCGGGGCAGAAAATGGATGACTTTATTTATCTGAACATAGGCACCGGCATCGGCGCCGGTATCTTCACCGACGGACATTTGGTACGCGGCTGGCAAAACGATGCCGGCGAGGTGGGACATCTCAGCGTCAGTTATGACGGCAACACGCTCTGCCCGTGTGGCAGATTCGGCTGCGTGGAAGCAATTGCATCCGGTGCCGGTATGGATCGCCGCTTGCGCGGCTTTGCTGCTCGGTATCCATTGTCTCCGCTTGTCCCGCTTGCTGAACACGGGTTTGTACGTGCGGAAACGATCTTCCGCTTTGCGCAGGAGAATGACCCGTTGGCCGCATGTCTGACCACAGATGCGGCGGATGCAATTTCAGAACTCATATTGAACTTGGTACGGGTGTTCAATCCGCGCCGTGTTGTGTTAGGCGGGGGAATTTCCGGTGATCCTTGGTTTCAAAAAATGTTAGAAGGCCGCCTGAGAGTACCGCTAATTGATTCACTCGACGCCGGAATCGTCCCCTCTGCACTCGACCCTTCTACGGTCGGTCTGGTTGGTGCCTCTGTGATTGGATTTTTAGCGGCAGATGCGGAAAAAGAGAGGAAATGAATATGAAAATAACAGTGATGTGCGACGAGCACACGTTCGACGTGGCTGCCGCATGGCGTATTATAGCACAGATTTTAAATAAGCCCGATGCAGTGATTGGTCTTTCCACAGGTCAGACGACCGGCGGAATGCACCACATTGTTTCTGAACTTCATGAAAAATATCCGTTTGATGTTTCTAGGGTGACGCTTTTCAATGTAGATGAGCTCACCAATCTGGACCGCAGTTATCCAGGCAGCTGCTACTCCATGATTTATGCGCAGATGGTGAAGCCGCTTGGAATTCCTCAGGAAAATTTTATTATGCCGCCGACACGGTCAGATGATTTTGCGCGGGAGTGCTGCCTTTTTGAAGAGCGGCTCGCACAGCGCGGCGGGGCCGACCTGCAAATGCTCGGAATCGGGCTGAACGGCCATATCGGCATTAATCAGCCGGG
>WSSedL1CaDRAFT_10001512_pt1 | contig 13444 bp, 11 predicted proteins | sample WetSurSL1Cattail_FD_9464 | JGI IMG/M metagenome (IMG submission 9464)
GCTAAAGGTAAAAAGCAGATGCTCGCTTATGGACAGAGAATAAAAGAAGCCGCCATATCGGATAAATACTTTAATTTGAACGAACTTGTTGAAACAGCTCCTGTAGAATTAGACGAATATATCCAGAAACACAATCTGGATTTAGAAAATATAATCAAACAAATTGTAGTTCATATAAACTTGTTAAGAGCAAAATCATATCCTTTAAACAGCGCTGAATCGGCAAATAAGAAAATTGATAATTTTATTTCCTCCATTTTTGGGCATTCGACGGATGAACTAACCGTATAGAGTTTCCCTTCGCAAAGAGGGAAAGAGAGAAAAAATGCAAATACTCTCCTATGAACAGGACCTATATTCTTTTTAGAGTATGCGTCCTGTTTTTTTTATTCGCGACTAAATTTCAAAAAAAAATAGCAGAATATTATTCCGCTATAAACTTACCTAATTAGATGATCCGTCCTATGGTTTTTTACCCGCAGGCATTCCCTGCTCATCATGCGGATGGTTTCCATCAGGAGGCCTCATACCTTCCGGCGGTCTTGCGCCGTCAGGCGGATGTCCCGGAGGGAATTTTTTCATTCTGTTAAATTCTTCCTTAAACCGCTTCATTTGTTCATCATTCAGTACTGTTTTCAATTCAAGCGCCATAGAGTCAATTTGGGCGCTTATCAGGGGTAAAGTAGATATAGAAATTTTTTCCATTTTCACATGGTATTTCAGTATAATTGAGTCAACTGTAGCCTTTTGTTCATCGGTTGGTTTAATAACGTCATTAAAATGATTTATAAAACCATTTGGTTCCCTGACGGAACGAATCATTTCAAATCGCTTTTTCAGCAGTATTTCGCTTACTTCAAATCCTATAGCTATTCCAATTACAAGAGTGAGAATTATTACAAACATAGATTTAACTGATGGTTTCATCATATCTGCGTCCAGATTAAATTAAAAGTTGGGTCGAATGCGACTTCTATAGGAGATTTACTTTTCCCAAGCGCATTTTCAATTGAAAGATTGTTTCCCTTGTTCAGGTTATAAAAAACCAGGAGAACGAGAACAATTGTTGCAGTAAAAGCTACTTTAGCGAACGAATGTACAAGCTGTTCAGACATGCCCGGAATGCTGCTGTTTTTTGTAGACGCTTCGTTTATTTTTTTCAAAACTATTTCTTCAAAAAATGGATTAATTCCATACGAAGCGCTATCTGCCGCAAGTTCTCTAATTCTACTCGTTTGACTATAAAGTTCTCTAAGCTCGTCAGAGCTTTCCAATTCTTTATTTAGTGATTCTGATTCTTCTTTTGAAAGTTCGGAATCGAAACTTTTATATAATAAGAGCTCTATTTTTTTATTTTTCATATTGCTAAAATAAATATTCTTTTAAATATATTCTAAGATTACTTTGCGCTCTGGCTAATCTCGAAAGCACTGTGCCGCTTGGGAGGTTAAGTATTTTGGCTGTTTCTTCAGTTGAATACCCGTCAATAAGGCGCAAAACAAGAACGGAGCGATATTTGGGACTAAGCTTTGCAATCGATTTATGCACAATCTCTTTTTCGTCGCTATCGTCTCTTATACTAGTATCGGCAAATTCTATTCCGTCCTCTAATATTTTATCAAAAGACAAAAACCTTTTAATTTTCCGCCTTCTAATCTCATTCAGCGACAGATTAATAGCTATACGTATCAGGTAAGTGCTTAATGAAGAATCGCCTCTGAAATTATTCAGCGCATTATAGAATCTGATAAATACTTCCTGACCAATATCCTGGGCTTCGTCGCACTTGCCTAACATTCCATAAATCGTTGAACTGACTTTTTTCTTATAGCGACGAACAATTTCCGCAAAAGCGGATTGATCGCCATTTTTAGCCTTTTCAATCAATTCGGAATCAGTGATTTCTTTTACTCCGGGAATACTTATCAAATAAAATCCATTACTTTGGTTCTCTATAACGGTTTGACACTTAGAAAGACGATTTTATTCCCTAAAATTAAAATATTTATTATGGAATAATTTAGAAATCGCATGTGTCTAATGAGCATAAACAAATAAAAATAATTAAGGTAATATAAATGAAAAAAACTTTGTTGATCCTTTTTATGTCTTTCTTGCCAATACTCTGCATCTGGTCTCAAGAGCCGGGCGGTCCTCCTCCTCCACAAGGCGGTCCTGGAGGCGGAATGCAGAATAACCTGAAAGAGCTTAAAGAAAAACTCAGTCTTACTCCGCAACAAGAAGCGACTATAGACTCTTTATTCAAAGACACTCAGAAGAAAATGGAAGCGTTACAGGATAATGAAGAAGAAAACCAAATCCTTCGTTTTAAAGCGATGAGAGCTCAAATGAAAGAGACTGATAAGAAAATTGAAAGTATTTTAGACGATAAGCAATTAGAGATTTATAAAAACCTTATTAAAGAACGCGGTAAACGGCGTGGCGGCGGCGATCAAGGCGCTCCTCCGCCTCCTCCGGATGATGAAGGTTTTTAATTAGAGTTTCCTCCTTATAGTAATAGCTAAAGAAGAGATGGCAAATATCCTCGTTTTTGTCGTCTCTTCTTATTTTTTTGTCATTTAACTCCTTCCATAAACTTAAGCAGATCTTTCTTTTCAAACGGCTTGGGAATATAATGAGTGCAGCCCTGTTCAAGTAGTTTTTCTTTATCCCCTTCCATTGCATATGCAGTCATAGCGACAATTGGAACCGCGGCATAATACGGATTTTTCTTAATTTCTTCAATCGCTTCAATCCCGGTCATTCCCTTGCCAAGATTTATATCCATAAGAATAACCGAATATTTTTTTTCATTCGCTTTTTTAATTGCATCGGCTCCGTTTGAAACGCAATCGACCGCATAGTGATTTTTTAGAAAGTCGCTTATTACAGTCAGATTAACAAAATCGTCATCTACAAGAAGAAGACTTTTTTTCATATCTGGAATGGCAGGAACGGCATAATTTTCTGATGGAGTCTCAAGCTGTTCAAAATAAGCGGATAATTCATTATTTATTAGCGGAATTTTAAACGTTATAGTCGTTCCTTTTCCTGTTTCGCTTTCCAAAGAAACATCTCCGCTAATCTTGTTAATTATCTTTTTAGTAATAGTTAAACCAAGCCCTGTTCCTTCGTAATGCCTCCCCCAGCCTTCGCTCACCTGCCTGAATTCATCCCAAATGTTCTGCTGATCTTTTTGTGAAATGCCTATACCTGTATCTATAATTTTTATAATCACATTTTTAACGCTTCCTTCCTCTTCCATCTTTACAGCGACAGTGATACCCCCAGCTTCAGTAAATTTAACCGCATTATTAAGAATGTTATTAAGCGCTTTTCTGAACATTCTTTCGTCAGAAACTATTCTAAGATAAGGAACCTGAAACTCAGTCTTTATAAATAAATCTTTCTCTACGGCAGCTTTAAGGAACAGTTCAACTGAATCTTTTACTACGTTAATTAGCTCAAAAGAAGCCATATTTATTTTAAGGCTTTCCGATTCTAAACTCGATAAATCAAGAATCGTACTTAACGTTTCCATCAACCGCGAAGCGCTTGAATGAATAATTCTTCCCATTTTTTTAACCCATGGATCTTCGCTATCGTTTAGCATAAAGCCTGAAATCCCAAGTATTCCCACCATAGGGGTACGAAGCTCATGACTCATATTTGAAAGGAAAGACGTCTTCAAACGGTTTATCTCTTCGGCTTTTTCCTTTGCAATTACAAGCTCTTTATTAGTCCTTTCAAGATCCAGCATCTTTTTTTCCAATTTACGAATAAGGGTCTGACTGTAATCTTTATAGTAAATTTTCTCGTCATGTATAATTTCGTTTTGTTCTACTGGAGGGATATTTATTTTTTCCCCTTTCTCATATTCTTCTAACACTTCGCTTATTGTTTTAAGAAGGACTTCCGGCTCGCTTGGTTTGATTAAAAATCTATCAGCTCCAAGCTGCAACGCAAATTTTTTATCGGAATCGTCAGTATAAGTAGCCGTATAAAACAAGAACGGAATTTTTTTTAGTTTATCGTCTTCTTTACATTTTCTGCAAAGATTGAACCCATCCATTACCGGCATCAGAATATCAGAGATGATTAGATCAATTTTGTTCTCTTTCAAAACTTCTAACGCCTCAACTCCGTTTCCGGCTTCAACGGATTCAAGTCCATGAGATTTTGTTAGCACATTTAAATAATATAAGTTTTCATCATTATCGTCAACTAAAAGAACTTTTTTCAACGAACGCCTCCTTTGGCTTCAGGCAAGAATTTAGTTATTTGCGAGATAAATGTTTCAGGATTAATAGGCTTTTCAATATAACCGGCGCATCCGGCTGCAAAAGCCTGTTCTCTATCCCCCATCATAGCATACGACGTAACGGCTACAATGTTTATATTTTTAAGTTCCGGGTTTGCCCGTATTTCCTTAGCTACAGTATAACCGTCCATTCCCGGCAGTTGAATATCCAAAAGAATAAGGTCGGGTTTTATTTTTGAAGCATACTCAACCCCTGTAGGGCCGTCTTTTGCCTGGACTACTTCAAACCCGCTGTTCTCTAATAAAAAAGTAACAAGATATAGGTTTTGGTCGTTATCTTCAATTATGAGTATTTTTGTTTTCATATAACATTCCTCGGATTTATTGGAAGAGTAAACGAAAATTTGCTTCCTTTTCCAAATTCGCTTTCAACCTTAATTTGCCCCCCCATTTTTTCCAACAGACGTTTACAAATAGAAAGCCCTAATCCAGTCCCTTCAAATTTCCTTGTAGTGCCTGTATCAAGCTGCTGAAATGGATTAAATAATTTTTGAATATTTTTTTCTTCAATTCCTATTCCTGTATCAGTAACAGTAATTAATAAATAACCGTCTCGGTTTATAGTTTCAACCCTTACAAATCCTTCCATAGTAAATTTAATTGCATTATTAATTATATTTATTAATATCTGTTCAAAACGTCTTGCATCGCTTGTAATGTGGTTTACTTCAGGAGCGATAAAAGATTCCAAAAGTATGTTTTTACTATCTGCAATTGGTTGTAATACATGTATTACTTTTTCTACCGAGTCCCTGGCGTTAAATGTAACAGACGAAATCTCAAGCTGTCCAGATTCGATTTTTGAAATATCGAGTATATCGTTAATAAGCGCAAGCAAATGAGTCGCGCTGTTTTTAACAAAGCCAAGTTGTTTTTTCTGTTCAATATTTAATTCGCCAGCCAGTCCCTTTAGCATTATTCCAGTAAAACCGATTATTGAATTTAACGGCGTGCGTAATTCGTGCGACATACTGGCCAAAAATATAGATTTTAATCTGTCTGATTCTTCCGCCCGTTCTTTAGCAATCAGAAGCTCTTCAGTTCTTATTTCTACTAACGCTTCAAGGTTCTCTCTATATTGCGATAATTCCGCCTCCGACGCTTTTCGTTCTGAAATATCTTCAACAAATCCCTCTAAATAAAGTATTTTCCCTTCTTCATCTTTCACAGCGCGCGCATACAAATTAGTAATAATCTTTCTTCCGTCAACCGCTTTAAATTGAATTTCAGTGCGCACAAACTTATCAGTTTTAGCTATAGCCTCTAATATTGCAATTCTTTCATTCGGGTAAATGTAAAGTTGATTTTTAATATCTGGCATTGAAGCTATCATACTATCAGGGGCTGAATATCCCACCATATCGGATAAAGTTTTGTTTATTCCTAAAAAATGCCCATCAACTGAAGACTGGAAAATACCGATAGGAGCATTTTCATATAAGTTCCGGAATTTTTCTTCAGACCTTCGGATTTCTTCTTCAGCTTTTTTTCTTTCTGTAATGTCGCTATCTATGCCAAGCACAAGATTTCTCGAGCCAATCATAATCATACACATTGAAGTTTCTATAGGAAAAACGGTTCCGTCCTTTCGTCTATGTTCGCTTTCAATAGTAAGCACGCCCTTGCTTTTTATCTTTTCCAAATCAGTTTTTGAAACATCTGTAGTTTCGAGAGGAGTTTTTATTTTTTCAGGATGCAGTATATTTATGCTTTGACCTATCAGTTCTTCCCTGCTATATCCGTTCATAATACATGCTGAATCGTTACAATCTACAATAGTCAGAGTATCCGGATCAGTAAGAATAATTCCGTTGGGATTATTATTGAATAGAGTTCTAAATCGCTTTTCGCTTTCTTCAAGAGCTTTTTCGGCAGATACTTTGTCTGTAATATCTACAGCCACCCCAATTATTGCAGTTTCCTCAGAAATATAATCGATAAACGGAATTTTTGTCGTCTGTAATATTCTTAGTCTTCCAGTAGAATCGGTAAATTTAGTATCAGGCGTAAATGACGCTTTCCCGCTTTGAATTACCATTAAGTCTTCAGAAAAAATTTTCTCCGCTTCTATTTTATTGCTATGAATATCTCGTTGTTTTTTTGAAATTATATCGTTTACTTCCATTCCATAAAAATTAGCCAAAGCTTTATTTGCAAACAGGAATTCTCCTTTTTTATTCCTTGCAAAAATCATATGCGGAACAATATCCATTACCTGATGAAGACGGGTTTCGCTTACGTTCCGTTCGTTAATAGCGGCGGAAAGAAACATAATAGTTACCGATACAATGCCAAAATATACTCCGAGCGACATCAAGCCTTCGTTAATTGATATGCCTGCAAAAGGCCCCTGCCCAAGCGTAGAATTATATATGGCAATAGCCGCAACAATAAGTATAGAAGCCGTTGCGCCGCGCTGATTAAATCGGAAAGCTGCCCAGATTAAAAATGGAAATATTAGATATGGCAAGCCATGCTGACTGCTAAATATTCGAGCGGCAATAAAAACTAAAAGGAAAATAAATACGACCATCTCAACTATTTTTTTATAGTCGGCAGATTCTTTTGCAATACGTTTTTTCCCCCAGCTAAGTAAAAACGGAGCTATCAGTCCCCCGCTTAAAGCGTCGCCTATATACCAGGCCAACCACACAGAAAAATAATCTTTCCACTGAATTGAACCTGAAATTCCAAGTACTGCAACTCCGTTGCATGCGCTTATTAATGGGCAGATCAAAACTGCGGTTACTATTGCAGTTATATCTTTTTGCCGTTCTAATAAATTCAAACGGCCGCTGACTTTCCTGAAAATATAAACTCCGGCTAACGCTTCGGCGGTATTGCCTGTGGCAATGCCTAAAGATACAAATAGAGAAGGATCGGTAAAATAATTCGCAAGAAAAGCCCCCAGAAAAACCCCAGGCCAGTATTTATAACCTAAAAATAACAAAGCCGCTAACATAATACCCGTTGGAGGCCATATTATAGTAGTCTGTTTTTGCACAACAGCATAACTTAATCCAAACCGCGCTGAAAAGAAATAAACCGCGGCTAAAATTAATACAACCGAAATATATCTTAATTGTTTTTGCCTCATAAAATAACGGACCTGTCCCTCGCTTATTTTAATTCGTTATTCCTATAAGAATATAGAAAGTAATTTTTTAATACTCAACATAAATAAAACAAATTAAAGTATTCGGATTGGATTAAAAGCAGCATATAACTATAAAAAGCAGGCAAGTTAATTTCGAATTTAAAGCTGATTAGTGTGGTGAAAAATCAAGTAAAGTATATTAGGTTATTGTGTGCTCTGATTATTTACTTTATTTTACTGTAGATGTATTTTCTTTGCTGGCACTATATTAAAATCTTATTTGTTATATTCTTTTAAAATTCTATTTATGCACTTGGATAAAGATTTTTTAATATCATATTCCCAAATTCGAATAACACGCCAACCTGATTTTTTCAACTCTTTAGTAACAAATTTATCTCTTTGCTGATTGCGATCTATTTTGTTTGTCCAATATTCAATATTTGTTTTAGGAGCAATAAATCTCGTTGGATGTTTATGCCAAAAATCTGAGTCAATAAAAACAGCAATTTTCTTTCTTCTAAACACAATATCTGGTTTCCCAACTATATTTTTAGCATAAGTTGAGAAATATATCTTGGCTTTTTTTAATTCACTCATGATGGCTATTTCAGGTTTAGTTCCTTTTGAGCGAATATTGCGCATATTTTTTGTCCGTTGTTCCAGAGTTAGATTATCCATTAATGCACAGAAAAATCCATATAATAATTCTCATCGTCGATTTTGTAGAAAGATACATCAGTTCTTCCATAATTGAGTAAGCTCTCTTTTTTGATAAAAGCCCCGTTTGGTAATCCTAACCTGTTCCGAAAATACTCACCAAGCAAACTATTGTTATGCGGCGTTTCAATAGCCGCCCCCATAGAATTTTTTTGCGCTCTTGTACATATAAGAGTTTTATTATCATCAGTTAAAATAGTAAAATGAGTTGATTTAATAGGGAAAAAATCACTTTTATATATCTTAGGTGAAAGTTGAATATAAGCTTGATTAGGCTCTCTTTTATCACGTTGTCCCCAATTTAATCCACCTTTATTATGAATATTTCCAATTCTGTCCAATAAAGATACAGTAACATTTTCCAAGGAAGTAAAATTCGGCTGAAACATCGGTATCGTTTCTGAACCTAAAGGTTCATGAAATTCCTTCGGTTTTCTTTGATATGCTCTATCGTTAAAAATTTGTATTAGATTTTCAGAATCTGGATGATTACAGTAAATAGAGTCAGAATCCATGCTTTCAAAATAGCTTAGTGCTTCAGTATTATTACATTCAGATAAGGTTTCTTTTTGTATTTTTTCATTAAAGGCCGTTTGTGTATAATTTGCTGAGCCAAGAAAACTAAAACGCGGTTCATTACCTTGCAACCAGATATAAACCTTTGAATGAACTGGTGGATTAGACGTCCGATAACTGCATTGAAATTTTTCTTCAAAATTATTTACGATTTGTTTGAATCCATTATGATTGCTGACAGAAATACCTTCTGTTGAACTCATGCCAATAATTAGCTTAATTTCAATATCTGTTTTCCCGATATTAGTTAATTCCCTTAAATGATGAAACGCCATGGCTGATGTTGCATATCCTGAAATAATTAAAAGCTTATTGCAACCGCTTATTGCTGGTTCCATAAGAATGCGATTAAAAAGGTTATTTATAATCATTGAATACCACAAGCTAATTGGGGATAAATATTTTTTTCTTTTTCGAAAATAGAATATTGTTCTTTGCTGGAAGAAATATTATACAGCTCTTGATGTTGGAAATTTACTAAAGGCGGAATATTGCAATCTATAGAATCATATTCTATCTTTGCAAAACTTTTTAGTAAAGCTTCAAAAATAATTTTTGCACCCATTGGCGGTACCGCCATACCGATTTGTTTCCTAACGCTTTCTTTTGATCCACAAAACTCAAAACTATCTGGAAAAGTTTGCAATCTCGCTCTTTCTCGATTTGTTAACGCTCTATTTTCCTTCCAGTGATAAACATGAGTTCCACCACCACCACTACCTGTTATTGTATAAGAAGGTTTCTCGGGTTCTAGTCGTTTATATATTTGACTAATTTTCGCTCCTTTTACATTTAATTGTAGTTCTTCAGGCAAATTAGCTGTAAAAGCATTTTCACCGGGCTTTATAAATTTGAGCCTTTTTATTACTTGTTCCGATTGCTTAGTCAATTCATTATTTGGCGCATTGCTGAGAATGGGTGGGTTTTCTATCGCATTTCGAGCGCTTATGTCTACATTTTTATAAGGTTCTGCAGAAGGAACTCTGTATACTATGTCTAAATCTTTTCGAATTCCAATGATAATAATTCTCTGTCGTGTTTGGGGAACTCCATAATTATTAAATTTATATAAATGAGGATAAACTGAATAGCCAGTATCAAATAAATCTTGCAAAATAGTACTGAAAGTTTTTCCTTCATTTGAGTTGCGTAATCCGCCTACATTTTCAGCTAAAAACCATTTAGGTTGAAAGATTTTCAATGCTTTTACACCCAAAGAATATAAAGGACCATAGACGCCGTCTATTCCTTTTTGTTCGCCGACTACGCTAAAATCATTGCAAGGGAATCCAAATGCAAGAGCATCAATTTCTGATATGTTTTTAAGAATATCGAAATCTAATTTTCTTATGTCTTTATGTATAACTGACTTTGGATTATCTGAACAAATATTATTCTTATATGTATTACAGGAATCTTTATCATAATCTGTTGACCAGACATGTTCGATTTCAAAAACATCATTTGCCGTATATACTTTAGCAAGCTTTGCTGCCAATCCAAGTCCGCCTGGGCCACAAAACAATTCGCCAAGTCTAAATATCATATTAACCTATCTTTTTATTTTAGCCCAAATATAGTTCTTTATTTTATATTTTAAAATATAAATAAAATGGACAATTAATTACGATTAGACGTATTTTTTTGGGGAGGGAGCATGATGGATATAGCAAATTAAACTTTTCCTATTTTGTATATTCATTTCCTAAATCTTTATATATGCTTGTATCTTGATGTTATTCCAGCTAATACCAAGTAAGTATTGCCTCAATATTTATATCCTGTAATTATGTCAGCTTCCCAAGCTGAATGTCGTCGTCAGCCAAAAACCTTGATTTAACTTCAAAAAAGCTCCGCATTTTGGGCGGAGCTCTTAAGAAAATTTACGATATACAAAAAATGTTACTTCGCTAAAATCATTTTTCTGCTTTGCGAGTAGCTTCCGGCGTCAAGTCTGTAAAAATATACTCCGCTTGATAATTTACCCGCGTCAAACTTTACTGTATGACTTCCGGCTTCCATATATCCGTTAACAAGAGTCATAACTTCCTGCCCAAGCATATTAAATACTTTTAAACTGACTTCAGAATTCTTTGGCAGCTGATAATTGATAGTCGTAGTTGGATTAAACGGGTTCGGGTAATTTTGCGCTAACGCATAAGAACGGACTAAATTATCAGTATTTTTAGTTACGGCGGTAATTTCAGATAGCGAACGTTTCCAAACGCCGCCGCCAAACGCGCCTGCGTATAAATTAGCCCCGCTTACATATAACGACGTAACGTCGTAATTCTGAATTCCTTCATTTATTGCCGTCCAGTTTTTACCTCCGTCGGATGAATGATAGACGCCAAGCCCTACAGCTGAAACAAAAACGTCCGTTCCATAAAAAGCCAGATCATTAATTGTAGCTCCGCTAAAACCTGCGGAATACCAGTTTGCGCCTTTATCAGACGAGGCGAAAAGTCCATTTGCAGTTCCGGCAAATAAATAAACGCCGTTATAATTCAATAATAAAACCACGTCGCCAGAAAATCCTGCGGAAACCCACGACGAACCATTATCAGTAGAATGATAAACTCCTCCTGAAGAAACGCCTGCAAAAACGTCGTTTCCATAAGCCGATAACAACCATACGCCCAAATCAGGCAAACCGGTGTTAGTCTGACTCCATGAAGCGCCTTTATCTGTTGAACGATAAACGCCAGAACTAAATGAGCCGGCAAACACTGAAGAACTATTTGAGGCTAATGTAAGAATCAAAGTATCGGTAATTCCATTTTTTAGCAGATTCCAGGATGTCCCTTTATCAGTTGAACGGAAAACGCCCTTGCCCCATGTAGCGGCGTAAATGTACCCATCTTGCGCTTTAAAGTCTTGAATAGGGCTTTCTTTTAAACCGATATTTGACTCATTCCAACCTGTTCCGCTGTTAGAAGAGAAAAACACATTATAATCGTCAGCGGCATATATTACGGAACTATCAGCGCACAAAGTTTTTATACCGGAGCTAATCAGTCCTGTTTTAGCTTCAGACCATTTCAAAGCGCTATTATCAAAACGGTATACCCCGTTATATGTTCCGGCAAGCAGCGACGAGCCTGAATATATAAAAGAAGCGACATCATAATTAAGAAGACCAGTATTAATTTTCGCCCAACTGTTTCCGTCGTCAGTAGAATAATATGTTCCGTCTCCAGAAGTTGCCGCATAGATAGCGCCGTTGTTTACATATAGAGCTTCAACAATTTTGGCTGACAAATTAGATTGCTGCCATGTTGAGCCGCTATCGGCAGAAACATAAAGCCCTTCGCCGGTAGTCCCCACAAATAGTTTTGAGTTCTTAATAGCAATCGTTTTTAATTCCTTAGAGCTAATAGATTCTCCAAAAGAAGTCCAATTATCTCCTTTGTTATCGGAGTAATATATTCCGCTTGCTCCGGTAACGCCGTATAAACGGGAACCATCAGCAATAAACGATACAAAAATAGAATCGCTCAATCCATTATTTATTATTGTCCAGTTTTCTCCGTTATCGGTTGAACGAATAATGCCGTTATCCTGAGTAGATGCAAAAATTATACTGTCGCACTCAGTCATGGACCAAACATACGAACCAGAAATGCCGTTATTTACAGACGTCCAACTTGAACCGTTATTGCTTGAACGATAAATTCCGTTTTCAGAACCCGCAAAAACATAGCTTCCGTTTGTTGCAAACGCTTCTATATAATAATCGCCCAAACCATTATTAACGGCAGCCCAGCTATTGCCTCCGTCTGTAGAACGGAATACTCCGCCGCCATAAGTAGCGGCATATAGATACGCCCCGTTTGTAATAAAACTATTTATTTCTCCCCCTTCAGGGCCTGCGGTTTGTTTCCATTGAGCGGATGTAAATGCATTTATAAAAAAAACAAGAACGACAGTTAACAGTAAGTAACGGAAATAATTCATAATAGGATCCAACCATTTTTAAATTTAGTAGTAAAATATAAAATTAAGCCCTGTATATTACAAATTCTCTTAATAATAAAAGATTATTTCCACTTTTAACGTCGCGGTTTTTCTTTTTCTTATAGTAAGATTATGGTATATAAATTAATTTTCTATTTGGATACAACTTTTTTTTATTCTTCGAGTCTAATTAAGCAAAAGTAGACATAAATTTATAAAAGAGCGATGGATGATACGATTTTACATTGTTTTGGCGTTTTTTACTCTGAATTCGTTTGTATTTGGAGGCGGCGTTACAAATATGCAAAAAAATATGAATGCTATTAAGGTTAATAAAACAGATATTATATTTGACGGAAAACTTACTGAAAAGGCATGGGAGGCTGAGCCAGTAAGCGGATTTATTCAGTCCGACCCTGACGAAGGAGCTCCTTCTACAGAAAAAACGGCTGTCTGGATAGCCTATGACGAAGACAACCTTTACGTTGCGGCGCGGATGTTCGATTCTAAACCAGATTCAATTGATAAAAGCCTGGCAAGAAAGGATAGCTGGTTTGATTCAGACTGGTTCTTTTTCTATATAGACCCGCACAAAGATAAAAAAACCGGATATTATTTTAAAGTTAACGCAGGCGGATCAACCGGCGACGGCGTTTTGTATAACGATAGCTGGGATAGCGATTCGTGGGATGGTATTTGGGAAGCCAAAACTAATGTTGATAAAAACGGCTGGACTGTTGAAATGCGCATCCCTTTTTCTCAATTCCGTTTTA
>WSSedL1CaDRAFT_10001513_pt1 | contig 13442 bp, 7 predicted proteins | sample WetSurSL1Cattail_FD_9464 | JGI IMG/M metagenome (IMG submission 9464)
CAGCGTATTAAAGGTGCAGCGCACCGTAATATCAACTGCAAAGAAAATAAGAGGATAGTTGCAAAAATCTTGCATGTTGAAAAACTAAATGTGATTATATTTAATTTACATATAATGAGTTAGTCGTTTTTCAGCAGACCCTATATAAGTCCTACTGACTATTGTTTAACCACTTATTTGCATTAACAACAAATATCAAGGGATGCTGAGTAGCAACCTCATTTGATAGAATTCATTTATTTTGAAAAACGAACCAATTATTAATTATTTAAAAACAAAAAAAGTATGGAAAACCGTATTGATGTAGCATTCAACGAAGAATCGAAGAATCAAATTTTACAGGGAATTTTAGGATTAAGATCACTCATGGCATTTCTGATTAAACTATCGGAAGCCGACCGAAAATCGTTGCAGTTGCTCGACGATGGTCGCAAACCATTTACCGAAAAGACGCATGAATTAGCTACGCGTAATGCAATCATTAATCCGGGTGATGCATTGTTGACCGCTTGTGAGCATGATTTGAATCTCTATTCGGGATTATCAATCATTGAAAATGAATTACGACAGCTACTGGAAATGGTGCATGACACCAAGCAACTGGCAGGTGCCGAAGCGTACGAAGTAGCGCGCTTTGTGTATATGAAAGCCAAAATGGCACTTAAAATGAAAGAGCCGGGTATGCAAGCCATAGTAGACGAACTGGGTAAACTTTTTAAACAGACTACTGCTACCGATTCATCGGAAAAAGCTGCAAAATAACTGATGTAGTTCACAGAGTCACACCGGTTGAGTGTTGAATTGCAGCTCAACGGTGCGATGATGCACCAAAAACCTGCGATATCGCGGTGAATTAGTTAAACATTGCACCAAAAAGCTGCGGTAACGCACCAAATCAGTGCGTGCACGCGGTCAGACGGTGCGATAACGCACCAAATCAGTGCGTGCACGCGGTCAGACGGTGCGATAACGCACCAAATCAGTGCGTGCACGCGGTCAGACGGTGCGATAACGCACCAAATCTGTGCGTGCACGCAGTCAGACGGTGCGATGACGCAGTAAAAACCTGCGATAATGCAGCTCGTTAGTGGGTGTACACAGTACGGCGAAAGGTAAAATCTATTGTCACAAATAAATAACCCTGAATACCTCGTTGCAAACGAGCTAAAGCGTGAATAGAAAAGTAAGCTGGCTATAACAAAAAATAAACAATAAAATCACAGGGAAAATGGGGCGGAAAAATTGTCTATACTCGCAAAAGCCCGGACAACGACCTCCGCCCCAACTCCCACCTAACAAAGGAAAGGAGGACAAAAGTACGGAAAATACATGAATTATCATGAAGCTCGTCGCTTCAGGCTGTTGAAACGATACATACAGCAAAAAATAAAATAGTTAATATAAAAAATCAATACAAAATTTATGAAAAAGAAATTTTTTTGTGCCGCAGTGGTAGTAGCTATTGCTGCAGGTGCAATGATTAATGTAAATTTAAACAAAGTAAGTAATAAAGGTGATTTGGCGTTAGCTAATGTGGAAGCGTTGGCAAGTGGCGAGACTATTACTACTTATCTTTGCAGAACCCCTCCAAATATCTATTGTGCAAATGAATCTGGATTAATATTATGGGGAATAAAAATCGGTTGAAAAAATAATGCTTAAAAGAAGGATGCTTAAAGTGAATGTAAGTAATGAGCTAAATTTCGCTTAAGCATCCTTATCTTATCAAATCAGCACATCATCAACAAAACTAAATAATGTGTTCATGTTGTAAAAGTGTACTGATAAAGCGCATTGAAGTGCTAGGTCAAATTTATATTTAGTATTCATATCTTCAACTCATATGGAAATTGTTAGAAGAATTTTATAATTTCTGGTTTTTTGAAAATAGGTATATATCGAAGTTTGATAAAATTTTAAAAAATAAAAAATGAAAATAAGAAATAAAATATCTGTTATAAATGTATTTTGCCTGATAATGTTATTTTTCGTCGTGGCATGTAAGGAAAATAAACAAGGTCTTATAGGATTATTCGACTCGCAAAAAAAACTGATACATGAGAAAATTCAATTGGCTAATGATAAAGATTATTTATCACGTGTAGGAGGAATATTTTTAGATGGTAATTATCTTATTGTAAATAATGATGATGAAAAGACTTACATGACAATTTTCAATATCAAAAGTAAGATGTTTACTAATAGTTTTATTAAACATGGAAATGGTCCCAAAGAGATGTTTTCACCCCCTCAATCAACTCAGATACTCGCAGGTAACAAGTTATCCTATTTAGATGCACAGACTCAAACTTTGTATCAAGCTGATTATTCGCAGCCTGACAATGTTCAAATAGCTCAAAAGTTAAACCTAATTAAAGGAGTAAATTTTACTATGGGTTTGATACCCATGGCTTATGATTATTATATCGGCATTGGTTTTTTTGAGGCTGGACGGTATGCGGTAATTGATAAAAAAGGTAAGAATGTTTCATATAACTTTGATTATCCAAAAGATGACTCTCAGCCAAGAACTAATGCCCAAAAAGCAATGGCTTTTCAAGGTGGACTTATCGCAAACCCCAATAGGACAAAATTCTTTTTTTATGGTATGACATCAGAAATATTAGAAATAATGCAGCTTGAAAAAAACGGATCACTAACTAAAATTAAAGATATTCATTACGATTTGGCTAAATATAAACCATTGGGGGATGGTAAAAATAGTGTCTCATCAGCCATAAAGAAAGAATCTAAAGTCGCTTTTATTTCTGCATCTGCAACTAAAAAATATATTTATTTATTATACTCTGGGCGCACTATTGAAAGCAGTTTCGATTTAGCTTTTAAATCAAATACAATTTTAGTTTTTGATTGGGAAGGAAATCCTATAAAAAGATATAACTTGGATATTGACATTACAACTTTTACTGTTAGTGAAGACGATAAAACGATTTATGCAATTAGCAATACTGCTGTTGATACAGATTTGATAAAATTCAAGATGTAACTAATCTCATTAATTTGATTAGTTAGTAAAATGAATAATAATTTACTTTCTAACCAAGTGGGTTAATTTTTAAGTAATAAATATCATATATGAAAAATCTTACCATTCCTTTATTTTTAATCACTTTACTGGTGTTTACAGGAGCTTGCTCCTCCAAACCCAAAGAAGCAAAAGCAGAACAAGTAAAAACAAAGTTAGCCGAAGAGCAAACGCAAGTAAAAGCCGTGAAATTAGTAAAAACTGCTTTTGCTCGCGAAATTCTGGCCAACGGAACTGTTGCAGCAGTTCGTAAAGCTGATTTGTATTTTCAGACCAACGAAGTAGTTACACGCATATTTGTGAAAAATGGCGATAGAGTGCTTAAGGGACAGAAAATAGCTTCGCTCGATTTGTTTAAACTCAACAATGCTCTGCAGCAGGCTCGTGATAATTGGGAGAAAAGTAAACTGGAACTTCAAAATGTGTTAATTGGTCAGGGCTATTCGGTTAAAGATTCAACAAAGATTCCGAAGGAGGTTATGCGAATAGCCAAAACCCGAAGTAACTATGAGCAGAATCGTATACAGCATGAACTGTCAGCCTACAACCTGAAAAATGCAGTCCTTTACGCGCCATTTAATGGTGTTGTGGCTAATTTGCTTGGTAAAGAACATAACCAGCCAACCAGTGGTCAGCCATTTTGCACCATAGTAGACAATGCTTCTCCCGAAGTAATTTTTCAGGTGTTGGAAAACGAACTACCTCTGATTTCAGTAGGGGATAGAGTAGTCGTTTCACCCTTTTCGGTTGCCAATTATAATGGGTCAGGTCGGATTGTAGAAATAAACCCTGTAGTGGATAAAAACGGAATGGTGAGGGTGAAAGCCACTATACAAGCTTCAACCAAATTATTTGATGGTATGAATGTGAATGTACGGGTGCAAAAAACACTCCCGAATCAATTGGTTATTCCCAAAAAAGCCTTGGTACTACGAACAAACCGACAAGTTGTCTTTACGCTTCATGCCGGCAAGTCCATGTGGAATTATGTGAAAACAGGACTGGAGAATGCTACCGGATTTATTGTTACAGAAGGGCTGAACGAAGGTGATAGTGTGATTTACGATGGAAATATCAATCTGGCTCATGAAGCTCCGGTATCTGTAATAAAATGATAAAGTACCTTCTGAACCGACCAATTGCCGTTTTTATGGTTTTCACGGCATTTTTTATTCTGGGTCTGGTGACCTACATGAATATCCCTATTTCATTGTTGCCGGATATTGCCATACCCGAGATAACAGTAAAAATTTCAGGGAAGAACACTTCTGCCCGCGAGTTGGAAAATACCGTAGTAAAACCTATCCGTCTTCAGTTATTGCAAATAGGGAATTTACGTGATATCCACACCGAAACTCAGGATGGAAATGCCATTGTACGCCTGAAATTTGAATATGGTGCAAATACCGATTTAGCATTCATTGAGGTCAATGAGAAAATAGACCTTGCCATGAATTTTATACCCAAAACGATTGATCGTCCGCGGGTAGTAAAAGCCAGTGCCACAGACATACCTGTTTTTAATCTAAACTTAACCCTGAAAAATGAAAAGACACTCGATAAAACGGATCAAACCGAGTTTATTAATCTGTGCGAATTTTCAGAAAATGTAATTAAGCGCCGCATAGAACAACTACCTCAAGTTGCCATGGTGGATGTAACCGGAGAGATTAAAAAGCAAGTGATTCTGGTGCCAAATCATAACTTGCTCGAAATTTCAGGTATTACAAATAACGATATCGAATCGGCACTAGCCAATAACAATATTGATCCGGGAAGCATGACCGTTCGGGATGGTTACTACGAATACAATATCAAGTTTTCAACAATAGTACGCTCCGTTGAAGACATTGAAAACATTTTTATTCGAAAAAACGATAAAATCTATCACCTGAAAGACCTTGTAAGTGTAAAAATAGTTCCTGAGAAAGAAACGGGAATGGCGTTTTATAACGGGAAAAGAGCTGTTGTAATGCAGGTCATAAAACAGAATAACGAAAAAATAAGTAGCCTGAAATCTGAAATAGCAAGACTTACTGATGATTTTAAAAGGAAATATCCCAATATAGATTTTACAGTGTCACAAAACCAAACTGTATTGCTGGATTATACCATTTCGAACTTGGAACAAAACTTATATATTGCTTTCATTTTTGTTTGTTTTGTTTCGGCCATTTTCCTGAAAGATATTCGCACATCGATTATCATAAGTCTCAATATGGTTGTGTCTCTTGTTATCTGTTTCTTGTTCTTCTATTTATTTGGTGTGTCATTGAATATGATCTCTTTAACCGGATTGGTTCTGGCTTCGGGGATGATGATTGACAATTCGATAATAGTTACCGATAATATTAGCCAATACCGCCGTAAACGCTTTTCAATACAAAACTCTTGTATTAAAGGAACCAATGAAGTTATTGCACCTATGTTAACTTCGTCATTTACTACTACCTCTGTTTTTGTTCCATTAATCTTTTTAAGTGGAATGGCTGGTGCGCTTTTTTTCGATCAGGCATTTTCTGTAAGCGTAGGATTGTTTGTTTCATATCTTTCGGGGATTATTTTCCTTCCGATATGCTACAAGCTGGTTTATTCTATCAAATTACCTGAAAATTGGCTGAAAAAGGAAAATGAAAGATTAACCAGACCTGTTAAGGATACAATCTTTGATAAAATATATGATTGGGGAACGCATTGGACCTTTAGTCACAAAGCACTTACAATGATTGTGATGATATGTATCTTTCCATTATGTGCGTTTCTGTTTTGGATTATTCCGAAAGAAAAAATGCCTTATATCACGCAGAACGAGATGATAGTGAAAATTGATTGGAACGACAACATTCATTTGTCTGAAAATAAGGATAGAGTGGAAACATTAATAAAGAGTTTGAATGGTGCATTGCCCGAACATGCTGTCTATTTAGGTCAACAACAGTTTTTACTGAATAAAGAAAAAGAACAAACCACATCTGAAGCTGAAATATACATGAAAGCACTTCATGTTGAAGATATTCCCAATCTAAAACGGAAAATAACCAATTATTTAGCTAAAAACTATCCTTTTGCTGCTATAACCATATCTCCTGTAGGTAATATATTTGAACGGATTTTTGAAACCGGCGAACCCGATTTAAGTGTTGAATTGTATTCCAAAAACGAAAGTAGCCCGATATCGCGTGATGGTATTAATAAGATAGAACAAAAAATATTAAAAGAAACTCACGAAAAGCCAACGGCAATACCGTTTCTTTTGCAAATGAATTTGATAATAGACAGAGAGAAGCTTCTGCTGTACAATGTCTCTTATGATGAAGTCTATAATGTTTTGAAAACAGCATTTAAAGAAAATGAAGTTGCTGTTTTGCGTTCATATCAACAATATTTACCGATAATACTGAGTGGCGAAGAAAGGACCGTAAATGAAATTATTACGAATACGTTGGTAAAAACATCTTCATCCGAACAAGGTAAATCTACGGCTATCCCGTTGAGCAATTTTCTAACTGTTACGTATTCAGAAGATTTGAAATCAATCATTGCCGGGAAACAAGGTGAATATATTCCATTGCAATTTTATGATACGAAGCATCCTGATAAAATAATTGAAGAAGTGAAATCGGATGCTTCGGTTAGTAATAATTGGAATATTGACTTTTCAGGTTCATTTTTCTCTAATAAAAAAATGATTAATGAATTAATAGTTATTTTATTAATCTCTATTTTATTGATGTATTTTATTCTGGCGGCACAATTTGAAAATTTTGTTTTACCATTAATTGTATTACTTGAGATTCCAATTGATATTACCGCTTCATTGGGTTTACTCTTTGTTTTAGGGCATTCGCTTAATTTAATGTCTGCAATCGGGATTGTAGTTAGTGCCGGGATTATTATCAATGATAGTATCTTGAAAGTAGATATGATGAATCAACTTCGAAAAACCGGCATCCCCATAATGGACGCTATACACGAGTCAGGAAGACGAAGACTGAAAGCTATATTAATGACCACATTTACATCAATTGTTTGTATGGCTCCCCTATTATTTGGTAATGATATTGGATCCCAATTAGAAACGCCATTGGCTCTTGGTATCATTGGAGGAATGGTAATGGGAACACCGGTAAGCTTATTTGTAGTTCCATTAGTCTATTGGTTGATATATAGGAAAAAAGAAGTGGCAACGAATTCGTAGTTCACAGTTCACAGTTTATAGTTCATAGTTCATATAGTTCATATAGTTCATAGTTCATAATTCATAATTCATAATGCATAATCCGTAATTTAAGGAAATGAAGAAAATCAATATAATTCTTGCTATTATCTCACTATTAATATCCGGTATTTCGGCACAGCAAAAAGTCTTTACACTTGAACAAACTATTGCCATTGCAAGTGACAGTTCATTGCAGGCCTTCGTAGCCAAAAATTTATATTTATCAAGTTATTGGCAATATAAATCTTATCGAGCAGCCAGATTGCCATCGCTTTCGCTTAATACTACACCAATTTCATATAGTAATAATTTTATAAAGCGTTATGATTCAGAACAAAATATTGATGTTTATCGTCAGCAAAAATCTTTATACTCTTCAGGAACTTTAGCATTAAGTCAAAATGTAGACTTCACAGGTGGAACTTTCTCTGTTAATTCAGAACTTGCGTATGTGAAAAACATTGGTGTGTCAAATTATACTCAGTATTCAGCTATTCCAATAAGTATAATTTACCAACAGGCTTTATTTGGTTATAATAGTTTTAAGTGGGACAAAAAAATAGAGCCACTTAAATATGAAACTGCTAAACGAAATTTCGTGTATAAGACCGAAGAAATTTCAGTAACCTGTGTTCAGTACTTCTTCGATCTGGCCAGTGCACAAATTGAACATTTACGGGCTATCGAAAACCTTACTTCAGCCGATACCCTATATCAAATCGGTCAAAAACGTTATGAGATTGCAGCTATTTCAAAGGCTGAATTATTAACCCTTAAATTAGATGCCCTAAATGCCCGAAACAGCTTGATAAATGCTCAAACAAGCCTTAATAAGGCAATGTCGGCATTAGTAACATTTCTTAATTTAGAAAAAGGAACAGAAATAAAACTTCTTTTACCGGAAAAACCAAGTTTCTGCCAGGTTTCTGCCGACTTTGCTTTGCAACAGTCTATGACTAATAACCCGACCTATTTAGAAAACAAAACAGGAATTATGGATGCCGAAAAACTAGTAGAGAAAGCCTTAAAAGGATTACATTTTGATGCCTCTGTTTATGCCAGTGTCGGATATAACAATGTAGCTGAAAAATTGAAGCTTGCTTATCAAAATACATTAAGGCAAGATGTTATTTCGGTTGGTTTAAATATCCCTATTCTTGATTGGGGTGTAAAAAAAGGAAATTTGAATGTTGCAAAAAATAACTTGAATGTAACTAAAATTTCGAACAAGCAAGAAGAAATTGCTTTGGAACAAGACGTAATCAACACAGTTCAAGATTTTAGCGTTCAACAAGAGGTAATAAAAAGCGCTGAAGAAGCAACCAAAATTGCAGACTTAGCTTATCATGCTACCAAAGAACGATTCCTAATAGGTGAGAATGATATTAGTGCCCTGACTTTGTCGCTCAACCGTCAAACAGAAGCGAGACGAAATTATATTGAAGCACTCAAAAACTATTGGTTGGGTTATTATAAAATAAGAAAGCTTACTCTTTTTGATTTTGAAAAACAGACATCTTTACTTGTATCATTTGACCGCTTAATGAAAGTCCGCCGATGAACCGTAAATTGCCTATTTCTTCGTTTTCAACAATTTTGGTATTTGTTTGTCTTACTATTGTTGGTATGGCATTAACACCATATCTGCCTGTAAAATTATCGCCATCTAAAGCCTTACCATCTATTTCAGTAAGTTTTTCTCTTTCAGGACAATCATCCAAAGTTGTTGAAACCGAAGTCACGTCTAAATTAGAAGCAATGCTGAGTCGTCTTGAAGGTATTCAGAGTATTAATTCTACATCAGGAAATGGTTGGGGCAGAATTAATATTAATCTGGATAAACATGTTGATATTAATGTTGCCAGATTCGAGGTTGCAACTATTATTCGTCAGACAAGACCTTCTTTACCTTCTCAAACAAGTTACCCTATTATCTCAGTCAGTAAATCAGATGAAAATTCCGATCGCCCATTTATAAGCTATACAATCAATGCTCCTGAAAATCTTACTCAGATTTATGCACTAACTGACAAATTAATCAAGCCAAAACTGGCTAACATTAAAGGTATTGATCGGATAGATATTTCCGGATCAACTCCAATGGAGTATCGATTGGAATATGATGCAAAGCAGCTGGAGGCATTAGGTCTAACGGTAAGTGACATCCAAAAAGCAATCAGCAACTATTTGTCGAAAGAATTTCTGGGCAGTGGATATGTTGAACAAGTGACCGGACAAAAAGCATTAATTCGCATCCTTCTTATAACAAATAATGAAAATAATAAGTCCGGATTTGACTGCTCTGGAATAATTATCAAAACGCAATCCGCAGGGTTCATAAATCTAAGCAGAATTGTAAAGATAAACTACCAACAGGCAGAATCGCAGCATATTTATAGAATTAATGGTTTGAATTCTATTTATCTTTCTGTTGTTGCAAAGCAAACGGCTAACCAACTATCTTTAAGTGAAAGCATAAAGCAGCAAATAAATAAGATTCAATCAGTACTACCCAAAGGGTACGAAATCCATGTTAGTTACGATGCAACAGAATATATTAGAGAAGAGCTTTCTAAAATATATTTTCGTTCGGGATTTACCGTATTTATACTGCTGTTATTTGTTTTGCTGGTATATAGGAACCTTAAATACCTGTTGCTCATAGTATCATCGCTGATAATAAATTTGTCCATTGCAATAATTATCTATTATCTTTTAAAGCTGGAAATTCATCTCTATTCATTAGCCGGTATTACTATTTCTATGACCTTAATTATTGATAATGTCATTATAATGTCGGATCAAATAATGAGGCGAAAAAATATGTATGTTTTCCTTGCCATTGTGGCCGGAACACTTACAACAATCGGTTCGTTGTCGATGGTGTTTTTAATGGACGATAAAATAAAACTTAATTTACAGGATTTTGCACTTGCTTTAATCACTAATTTGATAATTTCCCTATTTGTTGTATTATTTGTTGTTCCTGTATTACTTGATCTGTTTAAAATAAATGAGTTAAATAAACTCAGAAGAAAGATTGGTTTATTTAAAAGAATACGTTGGAATAGAGTTTCAATCTGGATAAATCGGTTTTATGCAAAATATTGCCAATTTGCATGTCGTTGGAAATATATTCTGATAACGCTGTTGATATTAAGTTTTGGACTTCCTGTTTTTATGCTTCCCGACAAGTTTGAGGGTAATGAGAGATGGAAAGAAACCTATAATAAAACGTTTGGATCTGAATTCTATAAAGAAACCATTAAGCCAATTGCCGATAACGTATTAGGTGGAGCTTTACGTCTCTTTGTTCAGAAGGTATATGAAGGTTCTTATTTTACAGATAGACAAGAAACAAGTCTTTATGTTACAGCAACTTTACCTAATGGTTCAACTGTTGCGCAAATGAACTATCTTATTCAACAAATGGAAGCTTATTTGAGCCGGTTTAAACAAATCAAACAATTTCAAACTACAATAGAAAGTGCACGAAGAGCTAATATAACCATCCTGTTTAATAAAGAAGATCAATATTCCGGGTTTCCGAATTCACTGAAATCGAACTTAATTACAAAAGCATTAGAAATGGGCGGCGGAAGTTGGGGCGTCTACGGGCTAGGAGATGGTTTCAGTAATGATGTGAGCGAAAATGCAGGTTCGTATCAAGCCGAATTATATGGTTATAATTACGATGAATTAAACGTATGGGCAAAAAGGTTTAAAGCCAAACTACTCAATTATAGAAGAATTAAAGAAGTGTCTGTTAATTCCGAATTTAGTTGGTATAAGGACGACTATCAGGAATTTGAATTCAATCTTGATAAAAAGATATTGGCTGAAACCGGAATTTCTCCTATTCAATTATTTGGCTCGTTAAATAACTCAATGGGTAAGTCTGTTTATGCCGATGAGGTATCATCAAATAGCGGACAAGAGCAAATATATTTGGATGCAAAACAGTCTGCAAATTATGATATCTGGAATTTAATTCATGCTCCAATGAATATCAGTGAAAAAGAAGTGAAACTATCCCGGGTTGCACAAATAGAAAAGGGACAATCGCCACAGAACATCTATAAAGAAAATCAGCAATACCGTTTATGTGTTCAATATGAATATATAGGGGCATCTGAACAAGGACAAAAAGTACTTGTAGAAGCTGTTAATAGCTTTAAAAAGCAACTGCCAATGGGATATACAATAGAAAATAAAAGTGGTAAAAATTACAATTGGGGTAATGATACAGGCAAACAATACGGACTGTTATTCTTAATCCTGATTATCATTTTCTTTCTGTCGAGTATCCTTTTTAATTCACTCAAACAACCTTTTGCAATATTGTTTGTTATTCCTTTCTCATTTATAGGCATATTTCTGACATTTTACCTTTTTAAACTGAACTTTGATCAGGGAGGTTTTGCATCTTTTATTCTTCTTAGCGGATTGACCGTTAACGCAAACATTTACATTATCGATGAATTTAATAGAATAATAAAGCAAAAAGGAGTATCAAAACTACGAGCGTATGTGAAAGCGTGGAGCTATAAAATGCGACCTATCATGCTAACAATTACATCAACAGTGCTGGGTTTTAGCCCATTTATAATTGGTTCTACGAAAGAAGCATTTTGGTATCCTTTGGCTACAGGTACAATGGGTGGTTTATTGTTCTCAATTATTGGTATAATAATATTTCTTCCGATCTTTCTTAATGTTTCACGAAAGTAATTAGGGTTTGCGAAAAAAACTCAGGCAGTCTTTTTTAATTAGATTACGGTGCGCTGCGCTCCGCCTTAAGCTTATCTATGAAATCAAATTTCTACAAAGATTCTGCCACGATGTGGCTTTATCAAGGTGCAGCGCACCATAATATCATATGCAAATAAATAGAGAGGATAGTTGCAAAAACCTTTCATGTTGAAAAGCTAAATATGACTATATTGAATTTACATATAATAATGAGTTAGTCGTTTTTCAGCAGGCCCAAATTACAAAATACTTAAGAAGTGGCTGCTGAAAAACCGTGTATTTATTATCAATCTCTATCAATTGAAATTGGAAGATTTCAAATCTCCATTTGTGCAAAAACTGAATCTAAGAAACTATTAGCCCATCTCGATCACGGAAATAGCTACTCCGATCACTGAATTTCATAGATAGTTTATTCCGATAAATTGATTGCTCGTTTGTACGGCTTGTCTGAAAACAAAAATGACCGAAGCCGGAACTTTTCTGTTGTTCCGCGCTTCGGTCATCTTTTTGTTGAATGTGAACTAAGTATTAACCATTAATAATTACTCCTTAGACCATCAATTTTTTGTAGCGTATTCGTTTCGGACCTTCGTCGCCCAAACGCATTTTTTTGTTTTCTTCGTATTCGGAGTACGAACCTTCGAACACAAATACCTCTGAGTTACCCTCGAAAGCAATGATGTGCGTACAGATACGATCGAGAAACCAGCGATCGTGCGAAATTACGACTGCACAACCCACAAAGCCTTCCAGACCCTCTTCCAATGCCCGCAAGGTATTTACGTCAATATCGTTGGTCGGTTCGTCGAGCAGCAATACATTAGCTTCCGATTTCAATGTGAGTGCCAGATGCAAGCGGTTTCGTTCACCACCCGACAACACGCCGCAGAGTTTTTCCTGATCGCCACCTGCAAAGTTGAAACGCGACAGGTAAGCCCGTGCGTTGATTTCTTTTCCGCCCACACGGATAAATTCGGTTCCACCAGAGATAACCTGATAAACCGTTTTAGCCGGGTCAATGTCGGCATGGCTCTGATCCACATAACCGATCTTTACCGTTTCGCCTATTTCGAAAGTGCCTTTGTCTGCTTTTTCCAGCCCCATCATCATGCGGAACAGTGTGGTTTTACCGGCACCGTTTGGTCCGATAATTCCAACTATGCCGTTGGGCGGAAGCATAAAGTTAAGGTTGTCAAACAGCAGTTTTTCGCCAAAGGCTTTGGATACATCTATAGCTTCCACTACTTTGTTTCCCAGTCGGGGTCCGTTGGGAATAAAGAGTTCCAGTTTTTCTTCTTTCTCGCGTTGGTCTTCGTTGATTAATTTGTCGTAGGCTTCCAAGCGGGCTTTACCCTTGGCGTGACGGGCTTTTGGAGCCATACGCACCCATTCCAACTCGCGTTCCAGTGTCTTGCGTCGTTT
>WSSedL1CaDRAFT_10001514_pt1 | contig 13433 bp, 7 predicted proteins | sample WetSurSL1Cattail_FD_9464 | JGI IMG/M metagenome (IMG submission 9464)
TCAGGATCGCGGTCGCATCAATGGCTCGGCGGGCCTCACGGTCGCACCGGTCAAGGGCACGCAACTGTTTGTCAACTACGCGCGCGGCTGGCGGCCACCGTCGATCCGCGAGGCCTACTGGCAGTTCACGACGCTGCTCATGCCCAATGCCAGCCTGAAACCTGAGACCACCGACAACATCGAGTTTGGCCTCAACCTCAGCCGCGCCCATCTGTTCGACGAGCGCGATAGTGCACACTTCAAGTTCGCCTACTTCAACAATCGCTACGGCAACTACATTGTGCGTAACAGGCCAACGGGCTACACCTACTACCTTTGGCAGAATCTCGATCGAGCCGAATATCGTGGCATCGAGTTACAGGGCGACTATACGCTTCCCTATCTGTTCGCACAGGGATCCTACACCAAGTACATGCACATCAACTACTGCGCAGTCGGCGCTGCCTGCTCGGGCTCGGCGTTGAGCACCGACTACTACGGCGGCACCTACATTCCGCCTTCATACTCGGGCAGCGGCACCATCGGCACACACTTGCTCGACCAGAAGCTGACCGGTTCGCTCACGGCCAACTATTGGGCACGTCGTGCCGGAATGAGCGGTTTCACTCCCAGCTACATTGCACCGGCGGCATGGCCGAACAGCATCGTGCTCAATAGTTCGCTGAGTTACAAACCAACCCGCAATCTTGAGGTCGGTGCCAACGGCGAGAATCTTACGGATCGCTATTACATTGATCCGGTCTCGGTGGCCGTACAAGCTGCGCCGGGCCGCACCTTCCGCCTGAATGCAACCTATCGCTTCTAAGCTATAGGCATTGATCACGAAGGCCGGAGACGCGCGTTGCGCCTCCGGCTTTTGTGTATCCGTACGACTTCCACTCCCCACAAAAATGTCCTACTGCTCCTGTCCATACACTGCAAAACAAGTCGCAATGCTGCGGCGAGCAGGAAGAAAAGCAGCGCAGGGCGAGTATCGACAGGTTTTCCGCAAAGAAGCTTTCACGCTTTTACACACGACAACACTCGCTCTTTCTCATCCGCGTACGCGCAAAAAAATACCCTGGTCTGCAGACCAGGGTATGGAGAAAGTGGAGCAGCGTAGGCATTACGAAGAGTGAAAAATTTAGGGGAGAGATGCCGAAGCACGATTGCCCTGCATGGCCGCATTGGCAGACTCAATGACCCAATTGGCAATACGACGATCAGGCAGCAGTGCCTGTGCGGGCATTGTGTATTGAACAGTATGTTTGCTTCCGTATCATCGCAACTCCTCAAAGTCTTCTGGGCATCGCTCAGTTTTTTTAGTTCACATAGAGTGCATCATTACTGGCAGGGGCAACCTTGGCCGCGCTTTTGCTGGCCTCGGCACGCTCCTGATAAGCCCGATGCATCAGAGCGGTGTTCATCAGCGCAGTGAGTTGCGCAAAGGCCTGCGGCTCCAGGTTAATCGTCACCGGCCCAACGTTGACATGAATCGCGCCGCACGGGCAGCAAAAGATCTTTCCCAATCCTTGCCGGTCGGCTAGAACAACTTTTTCGTCCTTCATTTCGATTTCCTCTCTTCCGCAAGTACGCACCACGCCACTGCGCAACATTCATGCGCGCAGGTCACACGTGCTGACCCATCAAGATCGTCTTGCACACACGTCGAGCTCAGGCCCGAGCGCGAAACATGCAAGCGAGAATGATGAAAAATGTCTGCTTCCTGTCCAGCGCAAGGCGCGGCGGGAACAGTGCGTAGTCGGTTCATGCAGTCATTGCGACGCGAAGGGAAGAAGCGCAGCCCGTGCAGGCCACGTACAGCCCAGCTCGTCGATCTCCTGTGTGCTATTCCGGCGCTTCGCCAAAAGACTCCGAAAAAGCCATCAAACCCGGACTGAAACAGTCCTTGTTACTTTCATCTCACCACGAGAAACAAACTCTGTCAAGACCGTTTTGTGAAAACGACCATTGACGAAAAACTTCATTGCAGATAAGGTGGTAATCATGCGGAAGCAGGAAGAATTTGGCTCTAAAGTTGCGACTCATTCGCAAGTAAGCGCACGACAAGTCGACCGGGATAAAGCTGTGCATGGCGGCCTCAGCGCAAAACTGGCCTCTGCCGGAATTCGAATGACGCGTCAGCGCCGTGTCCTTCTTGAAATTCTCGATCAGTCGGATGCACACCTGGATGCGCGCACTCTGTGCGAAAGAGCGCAAAAGAAGATCGATATCGACCGGGCCACCGTTTACCGCACGCTCGAGCTTCTGAAGCAAAAGGGCCTCATCGATGAGCTAGACCTGATGCATCTGCATGGCGAGATGCATTATTTTGAAGCCCGCACCGGCTCGGAACACTTTCATCTGGCCTGCTACGGCTGCGGCAAGATCACCGAGGTCGAAGACGGCATGTTCGAGCGGCTCAAGAAGCACGTGGCGCTGCACGAAGGATTTAAGGTGCAAACTGCAAGACTGGAGATTGGAGGCTACTGCCGCGCCTGCACCGCCCAGCACAAAAAGAAGAGTCGAGTATAAAAATCAGGAAAAGAACGAAAGGGCCTTGCGGTAGTCTTTTTGGCGAAGCGCCACAAGGCCCTCGGAGATCGACAACCCGAAGGCTGGCGACTATTCCCTATCATAAGCGAAACCAGCACCCAGAGGATACACCTTTTGAAATCGGGGGACGTTTGGCCGTCGGACAGGCCTCTGGCGAATGGGGCGCGAATGCGCTTGCTCTTCCCTGCTTCATGCTTCGTAAACTCAGTGAATCATTATAGCCTTATCCCTTTTGGGATCGGCAGCCTCTCCCTCAAATCGCTCGATATTGAGGTCCGTGACATGATCAGCCTCCAGCGCCGAACCAAAGTACGGCTGACGATGCTCCCCCCAATGCGCCCGGCAATGACGCACCGTCACACGCCGCGCATTCCGCAGAAAGAAGGCAGGCGTCTGGTGTGGCTCAAGCCCTTCGACACCAGCCATCGTTGGCCGGTTATCAAACTTTCCTCCCGGGTACTGTGTCCACTTGTCGATGGTCAGATCCACGTTTTCAAGCAGCACATTCTCCACGGGCTGATCTGGCTGCCCATCAATGCGAAAACTGTTTTCAGCACGGCCACGAATATTGCGCAAGCGCACGTCACGTAAAGAACCAATTTTTACGCCAGCCACACGCGGCCATGCCGTCACCGAAGCAGCCTCACCCCATCCCCACCAACGCGCGGCATGATGCTCGGTGCTGATCTCAATATCGTTGAACTCCACATCCCAGATATTGCCCGGCTGACGATGGGTAATCGTCGGACCTCGGCCACCATTAACAACAACGCAATGCTCAAAGCGAATCTTGCTGATGTCGGCAAAGGTTTCCGTTCCAACCTTCAGGCCGGAATCGCGCGTCGTCACCCTGCAATCGTGCACCAGAATATTGCGCGATGGGCCGTAATCAATGGTCTGCTCGCTGGTCTTGATCACAATGGCATCGTCGGCCGAAACAATGTCACAGTTGCGAATCTCGACATCGCGACAGTGATCCGGGTCGATACCATCGCAATTCGGCATATCCATCCAGTTGCGAATTCTGATGCCATCCACCAGAACCTGCTCGCAGCCAAGCATGTGCAGCCCCCAGTTGGGCGCATTGCCAAAGCCAATGCCGCTGATCTCAAGATTTTTGCAGGCCAACAGCGAAAACATCCGCGGGCGAAAGGGCTTCGGCTCCCAGCGTTCATCCGTCTGCGAATACGAGGTAACAAATTGTTTGGCCTGCCCGTCGATAAACCCCGTGCCACTGATGCGCAGCCCCACCGCGCCGTCCGCCATCAAAATCCCCGAGCCATCGCCGCGATACGCCGCGGGGTCGGAGTTCGCCAGCAACGTTGCATCATCTGCGAGATGAAAGTTGACACGGTCCTTCAACATCAATGTTCCGGTCAAATAGCGCTTGCCGCCGCGCAACAGCACGCGACCACCTCCGGCAGCACAGGCAGTGTCGATCGCGCGCTGCAGCGCGGCAGTGTCGTCGGTGCGGCCATCGCCCACTGCGCCATAGCCATGTACATCAAAGTCCTTCACCGGCATCTTCACAATCAGCCCCGTGCCGGCCAAACCCGTGCACTGCAAAAAGCCTCTGCGATCCATCTTCATTTCCGCATCTCTTTCTCAGTCTATTCTCGTCGATGATCGAAAAAATCCCCCCGATTTCTCAGGGGGATCAGGACTGCACAACGTGGCCGGAAGCTACTCCACGCCGACCACGTTCATTAAAGCATCTGTCCTGAAGGTATAGAGTGAGTTGATGCTGCTTCGTTGACGCGTCCAACAGGGAGCGACAATCTGGCAGTATTCTCGCCACTGTACAGCATCAGGAGAGAGGCTCTAAAAGACCAGCCGTCCGCCCACCTGCACAACACGAGCAGTATTGGCCACGCTCTTGTTGAAGGTGCCGAAGCTGGTGCTCGTCGCCGACATATTCGGCGAGCCGAACTGCGGACGATTCAAAGCATTGAAGGCCTCAAAGCGCAACTGGAAGTACCGATCCTGAGTGAACTTGATGTCCTTGCTCATGGAAGCATCCATATTGTTGACCGCATCACTGCGGAAAGTGGTGAAGTTGGTCTGGAAGGTGCGAATGTGGTTCTGCGGGCTCTCGTACAGGTTGTACGGAGACGCAGTGCCATTGTCGCGCGCGTTGTAAATGCACGAGGTATTGAAGGTGGTTTTGCCAGGAGTCACCTCACGCGGATTGTAGTGAAACGACGGCTTGCTGCAGTTCGCCGTATTCAACGTAACGTCGCCCCAACTGATCGGTGCACCAATCTGGTACTGGTACACGGAGGAGAACTTCCAGCCTCCGATGCCCATGTCGACCCAGTGGCCAGCCTGGCTGCCAAAGGTGCGTCCCTTGCCAAAGGGAAGCTCATAGGTCATCGCAATCACCAAACGCTGCGGGTGATCGTAGCCAGAAACGCGGTGCTCCGGTTTCTGGAAGTAGTTCAGCCAGCTAATGCTCTCCATCGTCTTTGAAAAGTTATAGCTCGCCATCACCGTCAGGCCTTTGCCCGCACGCTTTTCCACGCGCATATAGACGGTATTGAAGTTCGAGTGGCCGTACGGCGCGTTCTGCTCGGTGATGGTGCCGAATTGAGGAAAGGTCTGCAGCAGCAAAGCCTGCTTGACCTTGGCCGCTGCCAACGTACCATTGCTGATCAGCCCATAGAACGGATTGGTCACTGTGCTGTTATAACTTGTATTCGACGCCGTCGTCAGATACGCGGGACGAATATAGTTAGGATTGTAAGTGACTGGAATGCGTGCCGCTGCATTGCCCTCATAGACGGTTTCGACCATGATGCCGCCACGGAACTGGCGTTGCACACCCACCGTCCAGCGCTGCGAGTAGCCGTTTTTCACCGAAGGCGAAAAATAGGTAATGGCATTGCCGAGATTGGTTTTTAGTCCGGCGGTCGAGCCGGCGGGCTGCACGAATCCACTAGGAAATGGATTCGACAACGATGTCGCATTCGAGGCCGTGATGTAGTTATCCGAGGTAATCGTCGCCGAGGTCGTCTGGCTATAACCTGGGTTATTGATCGAGTTATTCCATGGATACACCGGCATCACATAGATACCGAATCCGCCACGAATCACCGTCTTTCCAGAGGTCTTGCTCGGCGAATAAGAAAATCCGATGCGCGGGCTGAACATGTAGGACTTGACGTTGTAGATGGAGCGGTTGTCCATGTTCGCAAAGGTCGGGCCACCGTTGACCACAAAGCTGGAGGCAGGCATCACTGACTGCAGCGCCGTATCATTCGATGAATAGGCACTGATCGCCGCGGCAGAAATCGGATTCGTCGTCGTCATGTCGAAGCCATTCAGCGAACGGCCCAGACGCTCTGTTCCGTTGAAGTCATGCTCGAAACGCAGACCGAAGTTCAACGTCAGACTGCTGCGCACGCGCCAATCGTCCTGCACAAAAGCGCCAAGGTAGCTGGCCGTGCCCACGGAGGCCGACTGCAAACCGTACTCGGCTACCGTCGGCAAGCCAAGTTCCATCTGCGCAAGATCCTGGCCGGCATAGGCGGTTGTTGAAGTGTTCGTCGCCTGCGTCCATCCCGTGTTGAAGTAGAAGTATCCATTCGAATCGGTATACGTGCCATCGTTGGCAACGTAGTCGTTGCCCTTCTGGAAGCGGCGCATATCGATACCGGCCTTGAGCGTATGGCTGCCCTGAATCTTCAAAGCATTCACCAACATGCCATAGCTGTTGAACGGCGCTGAGCCCAGCGTGCCACTCAAATTGTTGGTCCCAAGGCTTGTGTAGTTGGCAAAACGAACGTTCGGGAAATGCGCCTTCTGCGAACCTGTGTTTAGCAGACTCGGAAAACCAAGATCCGTCGAATTGAAGCCCGCGCCGCTGATGTCCTGCGTCTGCATGTAACGCGTGTAGTTCAACCGCAGTTCGCCAACCAGCGTCGGTGTAAAGGTGTACGTATCGCCCACCGTGCCGCCGTTATTCATGCGTTCCAAAACGTCGCCGAGCGCCACGTTGCTTTTGCCGAATGCCTGGTTTGCCGTTTGTTGGCGGTGGTTATGGCGATAGGTAAAGAACAGATGCTGTGCATCGGACATCTGCCAGTCAACACGCGCAAATTCGTTGTTGTAGCTATCCGCGCTTGGTGCCGAAGAAAAATAGTTATTCTGGTCGACCGTGCCCGAGGTCGGCGACTGGTTCGGCGACGGGAAGTACTTCAAAATCGCCGAAGACACGCTATTGACCGACAATCCGGCATTACCCGTCTGCGCGCAATAGTCGGTTGCATTCGTCAGGCAGTTATTGGGAACAGCCGTGCGCGCGCCACTTGTCGTTGTCGTGTACGGATTGTAGATCTGATACTGACTTCCCTTGGCTAACCATGCATGGAAGTCACCTTTTTTTTCGTCATCCGTCGGCACTGAAGCCGTGAATGTTCCCGGCTGACGGTCCTTGATTGCTTCATAACCAAAGAACCAGAAGAGTTTGTCTTTGCCGTGAATCACATGTGGAATCACAGCCGGTCCACCAATCACAAAACCGTACTGATTGTAATGCGTTACGGCTTTGTTGTTCGACGCTCCAGAATAGCCATTCAACCATGTATTCGCAGCCAGAGACGTGCTCTCGTTAAACTCCCAGGCCGATCCGTGCAGGCTATTGCTGCCGCTCTTGGTTGCCTGCGTTGCAACACCGCCGCCGGCATGACCATACGAAGCATCGGTCTCAAAGATATCCATCTTCACTTCTTTGACCGCATCCTGCATCGGGCTATAGGCGATGGAGTTATCGCTGGCATTATCTGGCGCGCCGTCGAGAAGAATTTCTGTGTTCTTGTTGGCAATGCCACCCACACTAAAGGCTGAAACGCCGCTATTGTCAAAGGCGCGCACCTGTCCTGGGCTTGCTGTTGTTACGACACCGGCCGAATATTGTGCAAGCATCATCGGCGTGCGGCCATTCAAGGGAAGGCTCTCCACCTGCTCGCTCGTCACCAGGCTTCCCAGATTCGCATCCGATGTGCCCAGCAGCGGAACCTCTGCTGTAACGACAACGGTCTCCGACGCCATACCAGGTTGCAATACCACGTCAATCGTTGGATGATCTCCCACACTCAGTGCGAGATCACGACTTTCAAACTTGGAAAATCCCTCTGCCGTTACCGCTAACGAATATGTGCCCGGCGGCAGAAAAGGCAATGTGTACTCGCCCTTTTCATTGCTGGTTGCGGTAAACACCATATTGGTGCTCTTCTGCGTCGCTACAATCTTCGCACCCGGCACCAGCGCAACATTGCTGTCCTTCACGGCGCCACTGACTGTCGCAGTGTTCACCTGAGCGCATAGGCGCGGTACAGCAATCGACAACACACAGACCATCAAAATCAGAAGCATGCGTTGCATTTTTCTCATTTGGTTTAGCCTCCTTCAGTTCATCTTCTGGTTACTGCTCATTCTGGCCATGGCTTTTACTGCGCATGAGCTTTTTCGTTCTGCGCCGTTTGTCCTGGCCAACTCCGCTCCGGAGAAGATGTCATTTCAAAAAACAAAGTTCCGCCCTTGACGATCTCGTCATGACTGAGCCAGCTTCGCTCAAGCGGTTTTCCATTGAGTATTGCCGAATGAATGTAGCGCTTGCCCGACGATGCACCGGGCGCAAGAATCTCGAAGCGCTTTCCTCCCTCCAGTTCAATTGAAGCCTTATCAAACAGCGGCGTGCCGATCTCGTAACGCGTCGTTCCTGGCGTTACAGGATAAAAGCCGAGCGCGCTGAAAACGTACCAGGCCGACATCTGCCCGCAGTCATCGTTGCCCGCCAATCCCTCTGGGGTATCGCCGTACTGCGTCTCCAACACATGACGCACCTGTTCCTGCGTCTTCCATGCGCTGCCCGATGCGTTATAAAGATAGGCCAGGTGATGGCTCGGCTCATTGCCGTGATCGTATTCCCCACGCGCAAACACCGCATCCAGCTTCTGTTCAAAGGCCTTTGGCCCGCCCAGAAGATTCACCAGCCCCGGAAGGTCCTGCGGAGCAAAAAAGCTGTAAATCGATGGCGTGCTTTCCGTGATGTAACTGGCGGTTTTCGACGGATCGAAGGGTTCAATCCACGCACCATCCGCATGACGACCACGTGCATATCCCGTCCCTGCATCGATGACATTGCGGTAGTTCTGCCCACGACGGTGAAACAGCGCCGCATCCTCTTTTTTGCCCAGAGCCTCGGCCAATTCGCCAAGCACGAAATCATCGTAAGCATATTCGAGCGTGCGGCTCACCTGCTCGTTGCCGTGAAATGCATCTGCAACCGGATCTTCGAGCGGGATGTATCCATATTTCAGATACGAGTCAAGCGCACGGCGGCCGCGCCCATCCACATACTGCGCGTGCGTGGCTGGCATCTCGGTCGCGTTTTTGCGCATCAGTCGATACGCCGCCTCCATATCAAACCCGCGCAGGCCCTTCACGTATGCATCGCCGATCACGGCTACAGCATGATCGCCAACCATCTCCGAGGTATAGCTATTCCAGGCCGGAAAAATCGGAAGAAAACCACCCTGCTCTCCCTTGGCGATCAGAGACTGCACCATCTGCGTTTCGCGCGCCGGTTCAAGAATCGTCAGCAAAGGATGCACCGCGCGAAAGGTATCCCAGATCGAAAAGTCGTCGTAGTACGTAAATCCTTTGGCAGTCTCAACGCGCCCTTCCCCTGCAAAACCGGGATAGCTACCATCGGCATCGCTGAAGACGCGCGGCAATAACATCGAATGATAGAGCGCTGTATAGAAGATGCTGCGCTCGGTTGCGCTGGATGGAATCTGAATGCGTCCGAGCGCCGCATTCCACTGCGCCTTCGCCTTCTCAACCACGCCATCGAAGTTCCAGTCCGGAATCTCCGCCCGCAGATTCAGTTTTGCTTCTTCCACGCTCGTAAACGAGCTTCCGATCCGTGCCTGCACCACCTCGCCCGGCTTCAGATCGAAAAAGACATAGGCACCCGGCGAACCTGCACCGCCTGCTTGCCGCAGCGCCTCGGGGTGCTGTTCAGCTCCGCTCCAGACACCGCCCACGCGAAAGGACCGGTCAAATTTGACGACGGCATAGCCGTTGAAACCCGCCAGCTTTCCGTTGCCCGCATACAGTCTCCGCACCGGATTGGTGACGATGATCTCCTGCTGCACTGGGTCAATGCGTACCTCGCCATCGCCCGCGGCACTGTTGGCTTGCACCAGAATCCAGGATTCTCCACCTCGCTGAAAGCTGAAACGCTGGATACCAGCCCTTTCAGTTCCGGTCAGAGCGATATCGATACCATAATCTGCAAGTGTAACCGCATAACAATACGGTTTCAGGCTTTCCTTCGTACGATCAAACGATGATGCGCGCGCAGACTCCTCCAGCTTGAGCGCTCCATTGCCCGGCATCAGCGTCACACTGCCGTAGTCCTGCGTGCAAGATCCACTTAAAAAATGAGAGCCCCGGAAGCCCTGGATACGGCGATCCACGTCATAGTACGGAGCGACGCACTTGCGATTGCCAGCGCGCGTCTGCGGCGTCCACTGCGTCATCGCAAACGGCACCCCGGTTGCAGGAAAGGTTTGTCCCTCATGCGCGGTGCCAATACGCTCATTGACCCACTCGGCAGGTGCAAAGGCATTCTGCCCCCAACCCGGAAGAAGCGTGACCGTCCAAAGAATCGCCGTTAAAAAAGACTTGTTCATAGGCAGCACCGAGTCTGCGTATCTGACACAGGAACTCACAAGTGAATTCGCCGTAAAAGCCCAATCGTTAACGGTTAACGATTAAGAAAGGCAAATACTTTCAGAAGATTACCCCTTACAAATCAATAGGATAATTATTTTCATCCCGGCTACCGCTTTCCAGAGTTGTCGATTGTCATTCCGTAACCGTATGATGTTGTGCGGGGTTGCGATGCAGGAAAAATCTACGGCTAATCCAAATTCTGACGTAGAGCCTGCTGCATACGCAGGTCTGCTCGAGCGACTACTGACGAGTCCTCAACTGAAACGTTCAGCGCGCCTCCGCGAACTTTTAACCTATATATGGCGTCGTTCTGTTCAAGATCATTGCGATCAGATTCATGAACAGGAGATCGGCACGCGCGTCTTTGGTCGTCAGCCTGGATACGACACGGCTGCCGACAACATCGTTCGGGTCAGCGCCACGGACCTGCGCAAGCGCCTTGAAAGCTACTTCGCAGACAATGCTCATCTCGAGCCCATCGTGGTTGAAATTCCGCGTGGCAACTACACGCTGCAACTTCGGCCCCGCGCCGTGCCGCCGCCTGAGCCCGTGCCTGCGCCGAAGGCTGCTCTTGTCGTTGCAGCAGAAGAAACGGTCATTTCCCCTGCCGCCTTTTCCCTGAAACTTCCACTCATCCTCAGCGTGATTCTTACCGTTCTTCTTGGCGGATGCTGCTTGGCGCTGTACCTGCAAAACCGGACGCTCAGGCACTCTTTATATGCATGGAAAAACATGCCAGCCGTGCATGCATTTTGGTCGGAAATCTTTGACGCTCCGCTCAAAACCGACATTGTGCTCGCCGATCCGTCCTTTGCGCTGATTGAGGACATTACCAACCAGAAGATTACCCTGAGCGATTATCTGAACCGCAGCTATCTGGCGCATCTGCACGATGCCTCTCTCAGCCCGGACCGCCAACAGGATCTGGACAAGCTCGCGACACGCAACCTCGGAAGCCTGGGCGATTTCCACGTGGCCATCCGCCTGGCAGCACTTGACCCCACCGCGCAAAAAACAAAACTCTTCACGGCACGCAGTTACAGTGCCGAACAACTCAAGGCCAATAATGTCATTTTGATTGGCAGCCGGAAGTCGAACCCCTGGGTTGACCTTTACGAAGACAAAATGAACTTCGTTCTACATTACGATATAAGCCGCGCTGTCACCGAGGTTGAAAATCGCAAACCACGCGCGGGCGAACAGACGATCTATTCCGCGCCTCCCGGCAGCGATCCCGTCATGGGCTATGCCGTCATCGCCTATTTGCGCAATCCCGACCAAAAGGGAAAAGTTCTTTTGATCGAAGGTTCAAGTTCAGAAGCCACAGCCGCCGCCGGTGATTTTTTAACCTCAGAAGAGCAACTGAAAATCCTGAGCAAGATTGTCCGCAACGATCGTCTTCCCTACTTCGAGGTTTTGCTCAAGACATCGCACGTGAGTGGAACACCGCTCAACGCGGAGATCATCGCCGTGCGCAGCCATGGCGATACCAGCGATGACACGCGCTGACGTGCCTGGAAGCCTCTGTGCATCATGCTCCCAGAAATGGGATGATGCTTTCGCTCACGCCCATGGACGCGCTGTGCTGCATAGGCAATCAGTGTGGAACCTGCGATCCAAGACAAAGCGCGCGTCGAGGAATCATGCCGCCGTTTGCTCGCCTGCCGGCTACGCCAGAGCACAAGAGCAGAGCGCACTGCAAAATGCGCTCACTGCGCACTTACATCGATATGCTGACGGCAATTCCCACGCCCGGATGCCTGCGGTTGTATAGGTAGTAGCCGTTATCGGCATAGCCCACATACACATCATCCGTATCGTACCAATCGCTGTCCCAGTCTCCAGGATAGGGATCGAGCAGGCTGAACCAGTAACCGCCGTATTGAAAGCGCGGATACCCTCCGACAACGAGGAAAGGAAGGCCTCCGATCCTGAATCCATGCCCCCACCCAAAGTCTCCGCGAAAACGGTCGTTGGGAATGCGGTATCCGTTGTATCCTCCGCGTTGCTGCCAACTGCGATGATCAGATTGCCAGTTCCCTGCGCGGTGTTGCTGCCACGTGCTCTGCTGGAATCGCTGTTGTTCAGCGGTGCGATGCATGTTATTATTGCCGCGCCACTGTCGGGAGTTCTGCTGCGCGCCCCCTTGAAACTGGCGCTGCTGCAAAGGCCTCTCTTGTTGTGTTCTTTGTTGCTGTCGTGCCTGGTTAGGTTGTTGTTGCGGCGTACGCTGCGGGGAGTTACCTTGTCCGCTCTGTTGTAGGCGATTTTGCTGCTGTGCCTGATTCTTTGGCTGAGCGTTGTTCTGCTGTGGACGGCCCTGCTGGGGCTGAGCGTGCTGCTGCTGCGCGGAGTGGTCCTGCCCTTGCGCATGTTGCTGCGGAGCAGCGTGCTCTGCGCTGCGTTGCTCTTGCACGGCATAGCCAGAATAGCTGGCCCCCAGCAGAAGAAAAAGAGCTGCCGCAGTAGTAATTGCAATCGCATTTGTTTGCATGTTATTGACCTTCACCTTGCCTGCAGTGCTTGACCGTATGCCTGTTCTGAAACTTGCAGCCAACACACAGGGCAGCGATTTTTCAATCCTGCGCCACCCTGTGTATTTTGCTCTAGAGAAGACTTTCCGTGGTAATGCTGGCCAGGGTTCCGATCGCGTCACCAGAAACGACCAGCTCAACGCGCCGGTTTTCCTGACGACCCGAGGCATTATCGTTCGTGGCAACGGGCGAACTGTTGCCAAAGCCCTTCACGGAGAGCGACGCAATTCCCACGCCCTGTTCCGTCAGGTAGTCACGAACGGCTCCAGCGCGGTTTTCTGAGAGCTTCTGGTTCATTGCATCGCCGCCCACGTTGTCCGTATAACCATCCACTTCAATGGCCAGTGTCGGATAGGCAATCAGAATTCCAGCCACCTTCGCCAACTTCTCTCGCGCGTCTGTCTTCAACGTAAACTTCCCGGTATCGAACAACACATCGGACATGCTGACGATAAGACCGCGTGCGCTATCACGCGTTGCGAGCACCTTGTTGAGTTGCTCGGAAAGCTGCGCACGGATGGCTGCCTTATCTTTCAGGGCATCGTGTTCGCCCTCCTGCGCCTGCGCAGCAGCAGCGCGAGCCTGTGCGGCATCTGCCTGCGCCGTGGCCGTATTGGCTTT
>WSSedL1CaDRAFT_10001515_pt1 | contig 13420 bp, 6 predicted proteins | sample WetSurSL1Cattail_FD_9464 | JGI IMG/M metagenome (IMG submission 9464)
ATTGCCGCTTAAGGCTTTTTTAAGCAGAATTAAAAATCAAACCTAAATAAACTGAAATGAAAAAACCGCCTCAAATTATGTTTTGAGACGGCTTCCTTCATAGCGAATTTTATTTATCTATGGTCAATGTTTTTTTATAACTAATTCAAAAAACAAAAAACTCAAAGTAACTATTTTAAAGAAGCAATTTGTAATAAAAGATCATTATAATGATACTTAGTTGGAGTATCTGTAGTTTTAGATAAAGCTATTTTTATTCTATTTTTTAATGTCATCAGATGAGCCCTTAGCACTCCTGTAAGAGGGCTATCACCAGGGTTATTTGTAACGACACTTAATAATAAAGTTGTGTATCGTTGCTGTAATACCATATGGTATCCACTTATGATTATACCAGAGGAAAGTTCTTTCCATATTCCAGTGTCTAGATCATTTAGGAAATTTCGTAAAGTATAAGTTTTATTACCATATAATAAAGTTGCATTTTGCAGGTTAAGTAGTTTTTGTGTATTTAACAAATTGTTCAGCACATCATCAGCAACAAGTTTTGTTAGTGCTTCTGAGGTTGGACTCCAGACTTGGTCTAACACTGCTTTGGGTTGAATCCAAACGGGTTCTTGAAGAAACAATTCCTTATTTAAATAATTCATTGCTTCCTGTTGCTTCTTTTTGGGAATAAGATAGAACACTTTTGTAGTATCACCTACTGTCGTATTATTGTAATATCCTTTTCCAATAGTATTGATAACATGTTGATGATACATAAAAAATTGAGATAGCAAAGCAGAATAACTTCTTCTTAAGCCGTTCCCTGCATGCAATCCGAACTGATCGGTAGGCATTTTTGTCCACTCTGGTAGATGCTCAAGAATCTTTTTTAGGTTTTTGATACCATAAGAATTGGCAACCATCACATTATCACTCAAATCTTCATTTTGACAACGGGAGTCAGTAATCCCAAAAAAACCTTGCTCTCCATAATACAATCTGGGATTTGCTTTTAAAGTGTCTGTGACCAAATTAAATAACATTTTTGCTTCGGTACGGGTATCCTTGATATCAGGATACGCTTTATATCCCCACTCGATAGCCCATTTATCATAGTCACCAATTCTTGGAAAAATTCCTTTATCCGAAATGTTATCTTCTGGTTGAGCTACATAATTAAATCGTGCATAATCCATAATAGAAGGAGTATGACCGTGTTCTTCAACCCATTTTTTATCGCGTAGTTTTTCAACTGGAACAGTGGATGAAGAACCAAAATTATGTTTAAGTCCTAAGGTATGTCCGATTTCGTGTGATGATACAAATCGGATAATCTGTCCCATCAATTCAGTACTGAATTCCTGTTGATGTGCTCTTTTATCTACGGCACCAGCTTGTGTAAGATACCAATCATGCAAGAGTGTCATTATATTATGATACCAGGTTACATGCGAAGCAATAATTTCACCACTTCGACGATCAATTATTGTGGGACCAGCTGCATTTGCTAGTAACGATGGTTTATATACAATGACATTATAACGGGAATCATTTATATTCCAAGTTGTATCATCTTCAGGAACTTCGATAGCTTTTATAGCGTTTTTAAAACCAGCCTTTTCAAACGCCACTTGCCAATCGTTTACACCAGCAATTAAATAGGGTATCCAAATTTTAGGTGTGGTTGGGTCAATATAGAAAATGATAGGTTTAATAGGTTCTACAAGTTCTCCTCGTTTGTATTTTTCAATATCTTCTGGTTTAGGTTCTAATCTCCAACGCATAATTTTAAGCACCAAACCAGCGTGTTGTGGGTCGATATCGAAATCAAAATTAAAGGGAGTAAAGTAGCCAATTCGTTGATCATTATAGCGTTCTCTCATAGGTTGAGAAGGCAATAACAAAAATGAAGTATTGAGTATGACCGTCATTGTACTATCTTTCGATTTGATGTTGTAGGTTTTTAATCCTTGTATTTCAGTATTTCTTGGATAGGAATAAATTTTATCGATGTAGGATTTGTCGGCTTGAAAATCTTTTGCAGTACTAAATCTACCAGAAATAAGATCTGAATTACCCGTAATAAAATCGGTAACGTCTATAATCGAGGAATTTCCCTCGGAACCATGTGCTTTTATATCGAAAGACATTAACACTCCCTGAATATTATTCTTCCCAAAGGCGCGTTTTAACCCGTTCTCGGTAGAATCAATAGAACGCTCTTCTTGAAGGAGTGTTTGAATGTTAATTTTTTGTCCAATACCTTTATTGAATGTGACCGTGTTTTCACCAAGTTCTTCTCCTGAATATCCTTCCTTTTCTTTATTTATAGCAGCAGAAGATTGTACGATACGATTCAATATTAAAATGGGTTGGTTTAATATAGAATCTTTAATTTCAAAATAATACTTGTTATTTAGGGTGTATACATTAATTAATCCTTTGTTAACTTTTGCTTCAGAAGTTATCAGTTTATCAAATGGTACAGGGTTAGTCTCTGTATTTGGTAAAGAAGATAATGACATTGAAGGGATTGTTTGTGCAAACAATATAGATGGCAAGAACAATAAAATTAAAATGCGAAAGAAAATTCTTTTTTGTAACATAACTATATTTTAATTTATTGATTTAATATTGAATAGACTCTTTTTTCCAAAAATCGATGTCTTCGTGTATATTATTGGGAGCCTGTGGGGCTTGCAGATTAACAGGAGTAGGAATAACTCTTTTAGGATTAGTTAGAGTATTTATTTGCGCCAATATATCTCTATAATGATCTTTTGAACTTTGATCCGAAATTAATTTCAAAGTAGTGGTTAGCCTTTGCTTCAAATCAATCAAATGGCCTCTCGAAATTGCAATCGCCGAGGTGTTCATTATATCCCGTGGAGTATCAATAATAGTAGCAATATCAGCAATATACATTTTTTGCAATACCATGTGATAACTGCTTACCTGTTGCGATGTGCCTAATTCTGGCCAAATACAATTGTTAAAATCAGTCAGGTAAGCAGCAAGCGTGTATGTCTTACCTGATCCAAATCGTTCCGCCGTTGCATTTATTTTTTTAAGTCGTTTTAAATCAAGCAATGAATTTAGCAAATATGTTCCTGTACGATACAAATAATTGTTGTAAGGTAAATCAATCGAAAGGTTAATTATAGCATCGGAAGCAATCCACTGAGGGGCTTGGTCAAATATTTCAGATTTTAAAAATGCCATCGATTTTTTTTGCTGATCCAAAGCCACGGGTGTATAAACCTTTTCATCTGATTCTGTTCCATGAGGGTGATAATAGTATGTGCCAAAAATACTGGCTACATTATTCAAACACGCATCAAATTGAGCGATAAAAAAACTGAAAGTTGTACCAAATTGACCTCCCTTGGCATCATATAACTTATCCACTTGCTTTGTCCATTGAGGCAAATGAAGGGCGATATTTTTTAAATTTTTAATACCCAAATAGCTAGATTCAATGGCATTATTTCCTAAATTATCCGATAAGTTGCGAGGGTCTGTAACAAGTTCATTTTTTTTAGGTACTGCGCCATAATATAGACGGGGATTCACACGTAAACTGTCGGCAATCATTTTTCTCAAGTAATCCCGTTCTTCTATTGCATTGTTTAACTTTGGAAAGCATTTATAACCAAAAGAGATTGCCCATTTGTCATATTCGCCAATACGCGCTATAATCCCGTCTTTAGTAATTCTATCTTCTGGTTGGGCAACATAGTTAAACAGTGTCCCTTGCATAATAGATGGACTAATTCCGTGCTTTTCAACCCAGTCTTTGTCTCTCAACTTCGCAACAGGAACTACTGATGATGCGCCAGGGTTATCTAAAAGTCCCAATGCATTACCCACGTGTACAGAGAGACTCGCGCGAAGTAATTCTCCCATCAGCTCCGTACTGTATTCTACATCTCTGGCTCTTTCATCGATAGTACTTGCTTGAACCAGATAGGTGTCGTGTAATATGGCCAGGGTGTTATGGTTTATTTGTATATTAGCCTGCAAAATTTCACCACTTCGGGGGTCTGTTATCACGTTATGAAATATACCACTTGTCATAGATGGGGCATAAACAATGGTGTTAAATCTTCCATCTTTAGCGTTCCAAGTAGTGTCATTTACCGCAGTTTCTTTGGCATAAATTGCATTTTTAAACCCAGCTTGTTCAAATGCGGGCTGCCAATCATTTACGGCTTTAATAATATAGGGTACCCATCTTTTAGGTGTGGTTGGGTCAATGTAAAACACAATAGGTTTTATTGGCTCTACAAGTTCTCCTTTTAAATAAAGCTCTATGTCTTCCGATTTGGGTTCTAATGACCATTTGGTAATTCTTTCAATTGTCTTTGCTCTTTGATTATCTTGATCAAAGTCGGTTAATAATTGAGAACTATACCCAACTCTTTCGTCAGAATACCTAATCTGCATAGGTCTTTTGGGCAATAAAATAAACGAAGTATTTATCTTGGCAGTAAGAACGCCCTGATTGAGCGTATATGTTTTTATCCCTGCTATTTCCATATTTGTCGGGAAAGCTTGTATAGTATCAATATAAGATCGGTCAGACTGAAATCCCATTGCTTTGAATAGTTCTTTAATTTTGCCTGAAATGAGGGCTAAATCGCTATTTATAAAATCGGTTACATCTATTACAGTTGAATTCTTGCCATAGGCTTTAATGTCAAATGAAGTTAGAATAGGCTGGAGGTTATTCATCTTTAATGAACGATACAACCCATTATCAGAACTATCTTTAGCTATTTCTTCATATATTAAACGTTTGATAAATAATTTATTGTTTGGTCCTTTGGAAAAACTAATCTGTGTAGTTCCTAAAACTTTACCTGCAAAACCTTCTGGATCTCTCTGGAATATCGCTGGTCCTTTTTCAATCCTACTGAGTACTTGAAAATCACGATCTAAAATGGAGTCTGGAATCTCAAAGTAATATTTATCTTTTACTTTACTAACCATAAAAGCTCCTTTGAAAGATTGAGCATCGGCTGTAATAACTTGATCATAGGGCTGCGGAATATTTTGTCCCAGTAAACTGTCTTGTTTAACGGTGCTTTTATTGACTTTTTCTTTCTTAGAAGTTTTTTTGTTTTGGGAAAAAGAATTATTAATTCCGAGAGTCAATAATAGACTTATAAAAAATATCGAGCGACATTTAAAAATGTTCATATAATGAATGATTTTTTGGATAAAACACGCAACCTAATGTTACGTGTTTTTCCCTATTATTTTTAATTTTATTGAACTAAAATTGGTCTAATCTAATAGCCGTCATTTTGCGTTAATTGAGGTGCTTTCTCCCTCTCGGTTTGAGGAATAGGAAATAATACCGCTGTTGGTTTCCAAGTGTCAGGTTTGAGTGCACCTATAACTGCATCTGCACGGTTGGTTCGTTTTAAATCAAACCATCTGTTGCCATATTCCAAAAAAAGTTCTACACGCCTTTCTTGTTCAATATTAGTCAGACATTGTGTTTGCGTCATTGTAGTTGCATCAAGTGCAACGAGGCCAGCTCTTGCCCGTATTACATTTATATCTGCCACAGCACCAGTAGTGCCTACAATATTATTTTGATTTGCTCTGGCTTCAGCGCGTATCAAGTACTGTTCGGATAATCTTAATACAACAGAATATTCTAAAGGAGCAGAGGCTCCTTCATAATCTTTATATTTAGCACCATAATAGTAGGTAGTTCCACTATCTACAAAAGATCCTATCCAGGCTGTTTTTCGAACATCTCCAGTTTCAAAGCTATCAACCAAAGAGGAGGTCAAAGTATAATATGGACTTTCAAATTCACTACCATAGTAGTAATAATAATTTTCATTAGTAAGCCAATGTCCTGTAGCCGTTTGAGGGTTTATAGCAAATATACTTTCCTTGCTATCTTTTAGGAAAACGTTGGCTATTTCTGCTGTTGACAATAAGTTATATAGGCTACTAGTATTAATAACTTCAGTTGCTTTTAGTTCTGCATTTGCGTAATCATCCATATATAAATAAACCCTAGCCAGCAGTGCGCTAGCAGCACTTTTAATAGGTTTATCTCTTTTGTTGCTATAGCTGCTATAATCAGCAGGCAGATCAGCTTCTGCTTCTTTTAGATCTAAAACAATTTGTGCATATACATCATCTGTAGAAGCTCTACTCAAAGCATTATTGGTCTTTACATCTGGAGTTATTGTAAGTGGTACAGGGCCAAACATATTAACTAAATAAAAGAAATTCAATGCACGAACAAATTTTGCTTGCGCAACAAATTGTGTTTTTACAGCAGCACTCATACCTGTCGATTGAGTTGCATTTTCAATGATATTATTTGCTTGATAAATTGTTTTATAGAATCCAGTCCATAAATCTAAAGCACCGTAGTCTGAGGAAGTCAGGCTATTAATTCCAAAATCGGTAAAAGGATAATCAGCATCACTTCCATTCATTTCATCGGCAGAAATGCTGCAAGCATATCCAATATTTTGAAAGGCAGAACCAGAGACCATACTGCTATACATTCCCACCAAGGCGGCACTTGCACTTGCGTCTGTACTAAATACTTCTGAAGCTAAAACTTCGGTTTTGGGAGGGTCAATTTCCAACAAGTTTTCACAGCCCGTAAATAGTAAAGCAATAGTTATCATCAACGAAGCTAAAGCTGTTTTCTTATATAAAATAAAATTATACTTTTTCATAATAGTGTTTATTAGTAATGATTAAAATGAAAACTGTAGTCCGCTTACAATTGTCATCAAAGGAGGAACGGCTGTTGGACCTGTTTCAGGATCTATTCCAGCATAAGTTTTCCCTGAAAGCGACAATGTCAATAGATTTTGTCCTTGTATATAAAATCTTAGATTAGATAACTTTATTCGTTTGGCTATATTTTCTGGCAAATTATATGAAAAGGATACATTCGTTAATTTTCCAAAAGATAAATTCTGCAACATTGCGTCAGATTGTTGAAACAATTTGAATGAATTAGAATAGCTAGATGTGGTGAAAAGTTTTTGTACTCCAAGGTCACGCATTGCCTGAACAACAGCTGTGGGGTAATTTGACAATGTTCCAGGAGCAGTACTAAGAGTTGAAAGTATTCCAAGATCTTTTGCTCCAAAAGTGAAACGAGCAGTAAAATCTAATTGAAAATTTTTATATTTAATGGTATTGGAAAGTCCTCCATAAAAATCAGGATAAGCCTTTCCATTATATACTAAATCTCCCTCTCCTGTATTGTCTCCTATCGATGTAGTTATTTGACCATCTTTATCAACATCTTCATAGGTAGGCATACCGTCCGCATCAGTTCCCGTATAGTGCAACAGGTAAAGAGCCGTTGTTGGCCTTCCTACCACATACGTTGATGCGTAAGATGATTCACTTAATCCTGGAAATGAAATAAGTTTGTTTTTAGGAATAGTGATATTGGCAGAAGTATTCCAAGAAAAGTTTTTATTTTTAATAATAGTACTAGTTAGCGCAATCTCAAATCCTGAGTTTTCTATCAAGGCATCAAGGTTTGCTGTATAACTTGAAAAACCTGTTTGTACAGCTAGTGGATATTCTAATAATTGATTCCCTGTTCTATTTTTAAAATAAGCTAAGTTGAACAACAACCGGTCATTAAAAAAGCCAAGATCCGTTGCTATTTCAAACTTCTTTGAAATAGCCCATTGATAATCAGGATTTGCTACTCTTGCAGGTGATAAACCCGAAGTTCCTGAATAATAGCTAGAACTAGTTCCTGAATAAGAAGAAAGATAAGCATAGTTTTGAACGTTATCACTTCCTACTACTCCATAACTGCTTCTAATTTTACCAAAACTAAACCATTCTGGTTTTCCAGAAAGAAACGGTTCATTAGTAACTATCCATGCTAGTCCCACAGACCCAAAATTGGCATAAAGATTATTGGGACCAAATTTAGATGAACCATCTCGTCTAAAATTACTGTCAAAAATATATCGATCTTTATAGATATAATTTAGATTTCCAAAAGCAGAAACATATTTGTAAGCACTATACCCGTTGCGAATAATATAACTGGTAGCCATAGCCAAATTATTCATATATAAATCTGATGCAAATCCTGTAGCAATGATAAAAAATGGCTGTTCATTAACTGTTTCTTGGTAGGTACCTCCAAGTAAAGCAGTTAAATTTCCACCACCAAATTCAGCAGAATAATTTAATTGTGGTTCTATAACCAAATTTTTAGCATTAGATTCAGCAAAACTTGCAGTGCGTGAAGAAAGAAGTGACGTAGACTCAGGATTAGCTGAGGTACTCGGACTCAAATCAGTTTGATTAGACTGAGTTTTATTATTTCCTGCATTAATAGAAAAATTAAGTTTGTGAGTTATGGCATAGCTTAAATTGATGCTAGTATTTAGTGAATTCATATTGTTTTGATAACTTGAATTCAGGGCTGCTAATGGATTTGAAACGTTTGGAATGCTTTCAGACCACCAGTATAAAGATCCATCTGTATTATATAGTGGAAAATTTGGAGGTAAAGAATAAGCATACTGATAAAATCCAGCACTTGCTAAATTACTAACACCAGTACCCATCATAATAGATAATGTTGCTTTAAACTTTTCGTCAGGACTAGTATAACCAGAACTAAAATGAAGTCCATAACTTTTTGAAGAACGATTATCATCAAAAACAGAACCACTATGAGAATAGTTTCCTGATAACATAAACGTAGATCCACGTCCGCCTCCTGATACCGATATGCCAGCGTTATAAGATTTTGCTGGGCTGCCTATTAGGAGTTTTTTAAAATTTTGTCCTTCAGTTTGGCTCCATAGCGTTAAATCGGGAGCATTACTTGTTGTTATTGTTTTATTATCATTTACAAAAGCCTCTTTTCTTAAGGCTAGATAGTCACTAAGGCCAAGTGCTTGCATATTGGTATTCATAATATTTATGCCAGAGTTTAAATTGACTGATATTATTGGTTTTCCCTCTCTTCCTTTCTTCGTCTTAATTAAAATAACGCCATTTGCTCCACGGGATCCATAAAGAGCTGTTGCATTAGCATCTTTTAAGATTTCAATACTCTCAATATCATTTGGGTTAATTGTTGATAAAGGACTACCATTACCACTCCCATTTGGTCCCTGTAGGAAGGAATAAGATCCAGAGGTATTTTTGCTAGAGGCTAATTGATTAATAGCGGAGCCAGGAAAGGCGATACCATCTACAATATAGAGAGGTACATTTTTTAGCACATTAGTATTTGTACTAGTTTCAAGAGAATTTTGTCCACGAATCTCAACGTTAATATCTGAGCCATAAAGACCACTGCTTTGATTGATTATCAAACCTGCTACTTTGCCTTGAAGTGCCTGCATTACATTTCCAACAGGTTGTTTTTCAATATCTTTACTGGTTATTTTTACTGAGCTTCCAGTAGTATAACGCTCACTTGTTTTTATACCATAAGCGAGTACTTTTATCTCATCAAGTTGACTTGCTTTCTCTTCTAATTGAACTACTCCAATATATGTTCGACCAGCAACTGCTATTTCGAGATCTGCAAAGCCTAAAAAAGAAATTATAATTCTATCTGTAGCCGACACACCAGAGAGTGTAAAAACGCCATCATCATTGGTAATAGCTGCATTATAAGTGCCTTTAACTACAGCAGTTGCTCCTTCAAATGACGAGCCATCTGGCCTTGAAACTTTTCCAGTTACACGAAGAATTTCTGTGTTATCTTTGCTTAAGTTTACCTCTTTGCTCGTGCTTTTTGTAATAACAACGGTTTTATTAATAATTTTGTAGTCGAGTTCTTGATTTTTTAGACAAGCATTTAATGCTTGTTCTATTGTAGCATTTTTTACTTGAACTGTAACAGAAATTTTTTTTAAATCAATGTCACCGCTTACAAATACGTAGCCAGATTGGTTTTTGATTGACTTTAATACCTTAGGTAGTTGTTCTTGTTTAAAGTTTAGATTAATAGTATTAACCGATTGAGCTTTTGTAGATTGAAATGACAAAGACATCAATAAAGTCACTATCAATAATCTTAAATAGTAAAGGAACATATTCCTCACTATTTTTGCTTGATAATTGTTAAAATTCATTAATTTTGGTGTTAGGATTAGTATTAGTTTGCAAACTATCCCTCTTGCAGGGAATCAATTAGTCCTATTTAAAAACCGTGATAGTGGTTCCAACACTGTTGCGGTTCTTTTTTATAATAGTCTTAATCTGTTGATTTAAAGGTTATATCATAAAATTGCTTTTTTAAGGTTAATAAATTTCGATTACTGTTTTTTTACTATAAGTTTATTGCCGTCTAGTTTATAATTTACTCCCAAATTTTTTAAAATACTTAGTACTTGTGCACCGTCCATATTTCTATAAATTTCTCCATCAATAGTTTTAGTTGGCATTCCGCCCTCATATTCAATTTCAAGGTTATACCAGCGAGCAATTTGTTTTAAAACAATAGATAGTGGTGAATTATCAAAATGAAAGAGCCCATTCTTCCAAGCCAATGCAGAATCAAAATCAGCTGGTTTTATTGAAATCACATTATTATATGTATAGGTTAGGGCTTGTTGTCCTGGTTTTATGATTACCTCATTTTCTTTTTTAGATATTTTTACACTTCCTTCAACTAAAGTGACAGAAGTAAAATTTTCTTCTTTGTAAGCATTTACATTAAAAGATGTCCCAATATCTTCAATAATTTGATTTCCAACTTTAATCCTAAAGGGAGACTTGCTATTATGTACTACTTCAAAATAGGCCTCGCCAGATAGTTTTACTAAACGTTCAGAACCAGTAAAAGCTACAGGATATTCTAGAGTCGATCCTGCATTCATATATACTTTAGTTCCGTCAGATAAAACCAAAGAGAATTGACGGCCATAAGGTGTTGTCAAGATATTGTATGCCAACTCTTTACTTGGCTTAGCATTTTGATATTCTAATAAACTATCACTGTAGTTAAGTATTCCGATAATTTTACTTTTACTAATGTTTATCAAGGCATTTTTACCCAGTTGCACTTTTTCTCCACTAGCCAAAGTCAATACTGCACCATTGCCTCCAGGGGGAAGTGCCCTCAAAGCAACTGTTGCGTTTAAATCATCATTAGTTTTTGATTTACTAACAAAAAAAGAAATTGATATAATGAAAAGAAGGATAGAAGCGGCCGCAACATATTTGTAAACAGAAGGATATATTTTGCGCACTGGTACTGGAGCAATTTTATTTCTGATTACAGAAAACATTTCGTTCTTTATATGATTTTCCTCATCAAGAGAATCGGCTTCCCATACTGTTTGGGATTTCTTTTCCTTTTGAAACCAAGTATCAAGCAGTTCTTTTTCCTGCTGGGTTGCAGTGTTGGCAATTAATTTCTGAATTAAATCTTCTATTTGTTCTGGATACATTTACTATTTATAACTGGCATAAAATTGATTTTAATGCGCGTTTCTATAATAGAGTCCCATAAACTTATAGTCTACCCTTGCTTAGGTTAAAAAAAAGTTATTTTATTTTTAACAAATTACCTAATATAAATTCAACAGTCTTAAAGAAAGTAGTGGTAATTACAGCCTTAAAACTTGAATTTGTTGCGAATTATTTTAAGTCCTTTAGTCAAATGTCCTTCTACCGTTTTTTCGGAAATGTTCATCATAACTGCAATGTCAGCATTCTTCATATCGTGGATTCGGCTATAACTGACTACTAATCTGCATTTTTCAGGTAATGTTTCTAGTAAATTTGAAAAATAATCCGTGGTAAAGAGCGTTTCAATTTGTTCGTCTAATTCTGCCTCTTCTTTAATTTCTAATTTTTCTTCACGGATGACTCTCCTTCTTCTTTCTTTTTCTACGTGTGAATAAAAGGAAAACTTAATAGCAGTGGCAATATAACTCTCAAAATTATTAATTTCCATTGTCTTACGTCTGTTCCAAAAACCAACAAATAAATCCTGAACAAGATCTTTAGCTGTAAATTTGTCCTTAGTAAGATTGTATGCAATCGCTAGTGATTTATTCCAATACCGGTCATAAAGAATTGTAAATGAAGTATGATCATCATTTAGTCTGATTTGTTCCAATAAAACGGCATCCGTTTTTTTGTTTGGATAATCTTCGCTCATTTATTTACTATTCTGAATTAATTTCCCAAAGAATTAAGAAAATAAACAATAAAAATTCGGATACTTTTTGGCAGATTTATTACTTTGTAATAGAATAAGAACATCTATCAAACGAATTATATGTTCTATTTTGGTCGCTAATATACTATTTAAATTTTGTTCATTAAAAATTTAACTAAAGCATTCAAATCCAAATAAATTAAATAAAGAGATATTTTTCTTTATTACATTAAAAATCTGATAAATTGAATAAATATTTTGTTGATAACATTTTTATAGCTATGGCAGTAAACTGGAATGGAGCGATATTGTTGATAATACCTTCTACAAGAGTAATGAAGCTAGCGTGTTATTATTAGAAAAAAAGCAGGTATAGGAAGCTTCTGTTTAACAGAGAGAGCAAGACAGAAAGGCATAATTAAATTAAAAGGTACTATCGTGGATATTACTTTTTATAAAACCAAAGATGGGTATTTTTAGCAGGTTTTGAATTCAATATTTTCGGAAAATTGGGTATCAGTTTATTTGCTCCTTTTGTGGAGACAATTGACAGTGTTATTAGTGCTATTATTGTTGATTTAGCTTCGTTTATCCTATCGAAAATGATCGGTGCATCTATTCACATTACGTACCTGAAGCGAATTCGATTCACAATATTTGCTAAAACGTTCTTGTTAATCGCGCTGCGAATATCCTTTCTCTGCCTTTTCATCCGTTTTAACTGTATGGGCAAGCAAATCAAATATTGCTGAAATACCTATGGGAACTGATACTTTCGTATTTGAGGGAGCAAAAATTCAGTCTCATACCGTAGCCGATTTCAGATTTTAAGAGCAAGTATAATTTTATTTGCAGTTTGAGTCTGAGCTTGTCGAAGTGCTCATAAAATGATGTCTTCGACAAGTTCAGACTGACAATGTCTTGATAATTGGCTATAAATTTTCTTCACATGACTGCTTTTTAAAAGATTTATATAATTGCACCCAACGGGTTAAAAATTATAATATTTTAATTTTGATAATAAAAAAATCTGTGTAAATCGGTGCAATTTGTGGTTAAAGATTTTAAATGTGGATGCCCTGATTATTTTGGTTTTTTTGTATGAAACTTATCCAACAAATGTGTATTTTTGTTTGATTCATAGTAAGTTTCAAACAATACTTGCAACGCCAAACCAATGAAGATGGTATAATACAAAAGACATTGGTAGTTTACCACCGGAAAATTTAGCAACGATTTAATACCTTTACAGTATGGAAACAACAACCAAAC
>WSSedL1CaDRAFT_10001516_pt1 | contig 13416 bp, 13 predicted proteins | sample WetSurSL1Cattail_FD_9464 | JGI IMG/M metagenome (IMG submission 9464)
GAGAATAACGAGGAACCAGAGCCAGAATACCTGCTTTAGATGTTGTTTTGATACCTACGCGCGATGGGGAGTCAAGAGGTAATCGATGTGAAGTAAAACCCTTTTGCTGCCCAAAAGGGTTTTTTAATTTTTGTGAGGTTCAAATTTCATGTTAAAAAACATTCAATGGATCAAGCCCGCCGAAATTGAAAAGCAGAGCTTCCGTATCATTGGCGAACTACTGGGGATGAGAACTTTCGATCCCTGGCAGGAACCTGTTATTAAACGGGTTATTCATACTACCGCCGACTTGGAATATGCGGATTCGCTTATTTTCAGCTCAAATGCGGTCCAACAAGGAATTGCCGCTCTAAAAAAGGGGTTTTACATTGTCACGGATACCCGGATGGCGGAGGCGGGAATAAACAAAAAGGTTTTAAGCGCATTCGGCGGGAGTGTGAAGTGTTTTATGGATCGGACCGCCATTGCTAAAAAGGCCAGGGTCCTGGAGATAACCCGTGCTGCTTTATGCATGGATAAAGCAGCCGTCGATCCACGCTGCAAAATTTTTGCCATTGGCAATGCGCCAACTGCCTTGATCCGGCTTTGCGAATTGATGGATGAGGGAAAGGTCCGGCCGGAGCTGGTGATTGGTGTACCGGTCGGTTTTGTCAATGTGGAGGAAGCCAAGGAGTTGCTGAAACTAACCCCGGTTCCGTATATTATCGCGGCGGGGCGCAAAGGAGGCAGCAATGTGGCGGCGGCTATCGTCAACGCATTGCTGTATATGGCTAAAGATGGATAAGTTTCGCGATGAGGGGGCGCCGGTTCAAAAATTGCGCAAAGGGTATACCACCGGTTCTTGCGCAGCGGGTGCAGCCAAAGCTGCGGTTTATATGATATGTACCGGCATGCCGCTTGAATGGGTGACGATTGATACGCCGGACGGATCTCAATTAACTTTACCGGTGACAGACTGCCGGATCGAGGCAGGTATCGCCCGTTGTTCCATCGTGAAAGATGCGGGTGATGACCCCGATGTCACCGATGGAATTAAGGTTTTTGCCGAAACCTGCCTGCTGGACCGGGCTGATGTTGTTATCGAAGCCGGTGAAGGCATCGGCCGGGTGACGTTGCCCGGTCTTAAAATTCCGGTGGGCCGGCCGGCGATAAATCCGATGCCGCTACAGATGATTGAAACAGAAGTGCGGCGAGTCCTACCCCGGGATAAGGGCGCCCGGATCATTTTAAGCGTTCCCGGGGGAACGGAGCTCGCCGAGAGGACTTTCAATTCGAAGCTCGGAATTGTCGGCGGTATTTCGATTTTGGGTACTACAGGAATTGTCGAACCAATGTCTCAAGAGGCTCTTAAGGAGTCGCTGGCTTTGAAATTAAGCGTGATGAGCTCGCAAGGTTTCACCCGAGCCGCGTTTGTCTTCGGTAATTACGGGGAAAACTTTGCCCGCCGAACGCTGGGTATTGATGGCGAATATATAGTGAAGACCGGAAATTATCTCGGGTTTATGCTTGATAAAGCTTTGGAGTACGGGTTCCGGGAAATCCTGATCATCGGCCATTTGGGTAAATTGATCAAAGTGGCGGCGGGGATATTTCAAACTCATAGCCGGGTGGCGGACGCCAGAGCCGAAATTCTTTGCGCTTATGTTGCTCTGGCTGGAGCCCCTCAAGCAGTGGCGGCGGAAATCTACCAGTGCCCTACAACCGAAGCTGCGGTTGAAGTTATGGAACGTTGCGGGATCTGTGAAGTGTATCCCCAAATCACCGCTAGGGTTGTAAAACGCTGCCAAGAGTATGTATATCAAAAGATTAAAATTGGGGCGGTGTTATTTAATGATGCCGAACATTTACTGGCGATGGATGGAGCGGCGGAGAAAATTATCAAGGAGCTGAAAGTATGAGCGGCGTTTATATCGTGGGGGCCGGTCCGGGTCATCCGGATTATCTGACTTCCGCTGCCCGGAAAACAATCGCCGGATGCCAGGTATTGATCGGTGGCGCCAGAAACCTAGCTTTATTCCCCGATTGGTCCGGTCTGAAAATTGAAATTACCAATAATCTCGATTTTATTTGCAGTTATTTGGTAGAACATCATTTATGCAAGAATATTGCGATCTTAGTCACTGGAGATCCGGGTTTGTTCAGCATGTTGCAAACAATTCAAGCCAGACTGCCGAATTGCCAATTGGATGTGATCCCAGGTATCAGTTCTTTGCAATATATGGCCGCCAAACTTGAAATGGCGTGGCATGATTGGCATATCATCAGCTTGCATGGGAAAGAAGCCGGAAATATTTTGCCTGAATTGCTCCGTTATCGGCGAATTTGCTTTTTTACAGGCGGCAAGTGGACCCCGGAAACAATTTGTGCCAGTCTGATGCAACAAGGCTTTTCCCGGGCCCGGGTGTGGGTGGGGGAAAATCTTTCTTATCCACAGGAAAGAATGTCCCACGGCAGCGTCACCGATATCAGCAGGCAGCATTTTGAGAGCCTTTCCCTGATGTTGATGGAAGTAATGGAGAGTACCACCCCTAAATGGCCGTTTCAAACTCCTGGCATTCCAGATGCCATGTTTATCCAGGGAGAAGTTCCGTTGACCAAGGCGGAAGTCAGGGCGGTATCTTTGGCAAAATTGAGGCTGCAGACCGGGCAGTGCGTTTACGATATCGGAGCAGGCACGGGTACGGTGGCCGTTGAATGCGCACTCCAATGCCGGGAAAGTTCGGTGTATGCCATCGAGAAAGAGTCTGACGCTCTTGGTTTAATCGCTCAAAACGCTACTTTGTTTGGTGTTGTTAACTTGCAAATCATAGCTGGGGAAGCTCCCGAAGCGTTTGACGGATTACCCGCTCCCGACCGGGTGTTTATCGGGGGCAGCGGCGGCAGGCTACTCCCGATTTTGGAACGTTTGACAATTTTTAAACAGCCATTACGCGTGGTCATTAATGCGGTTACTATCGAAACGTGCCACGCCGCTTTAAGCGGTTTGACGAGCCACGGCTTTAATGAAATTGAAGTGGTGCATTTGTCGGTGGCGCGAGGTAAAAATGCAGGCGGCAGGCATCTGATGCAGGCCCTGAATCCAATTTTTATTATCAGCGCAGCTTTGGAGCAGAAAGATGGTTTATGAAATGATTCATTTTATTGGAGCTGGTCCGGGAGATCCCGAATTAATCACGGTTAAAGGGAAACGTTTATTGGAACAAGCGGATCTTATTATTTATACGGGTTCGCTCGTGAACCCTGCATTGCTTACAAATACCAAGCCGGGATGCATAGTTTACGACAGCGCCGGAATGACGTTGACCGAGGTGATTGCTGCTATGGAAACCGCTTTCCGTAAAGGGGAACGGATTGTCAGGCTGCATACCGGCGATCCTTCGCTGTTCGGCGCGTTGCGCGAACAGCTGGATGCTTTGAGACAACGGGATATTCCCTATGAAATCGTACCCGGAGTCAGCTCGTTCGCAGCCGCTGCCGCTGCGTTAAAAACTGAATATACTTTGCCCGGGGTTTCCCAGACGGTGATCTTAACACGCTTGGCGGGGCGGACGCCGGTTCCTGAAAGCGAAAGCCTGCAATCTTTGGCTGCCCATCAAGCCAGTATGGTTGTTTTTTTAAGCATCAGTCAAATTGAGGAACTGGCGGAGGGGTTAAGAAAATATTATCCGCCTGCGACTCCGGCTGCGGTGGTTTATAAGGCTTCCTGGCCGGAAGAAAAAATCATTCGAGGCAATTTGAATAATATCGCCGAGCTGGTCCGCAAGGAGAATATCACCAAGACCGCATTGCTAGTGGTGGGTAATTTTTTAGGCTCCGAATATCAACTATCCAAATTGTACGATCCTTTTTTCAGTCATGAATACCGGCAGGGTTCGTAAACGGGAAAGGAGCGTGGGAGAGGATGCATCTCGCAGTGGTGGCATTAACTAAAAGCGGGGCGGCAGTGGCCGCTCAAATTGCCGAAAAGATGACGGCCGATTGTTATACGCGATGGGGCGGTCGCGGGGCCAACTCGACCGGCCGTCCCGTTAGCGGAAAATTCAGCACTTTGGTGGGCGGACTTTTTGAAAAGTATGAAGGCATTATTTTCATTATGGCATGCGGGATCGTAGTCCGGAGCATCGCGCCTTTCTTGAAAAATAAAAAAACCGATCCGGCGATCCTGGTCATCGATGAAAAAGGCAAGCATGTGATCAGTCTGTTGGCAGGCCATTACGGCGGTGCCAATCAATTGGCGCGGCAAATCGCGCCCCTCATCGGTGGTGAGGCCGTTATCACCACAGCTACCGATCTTAACCAAGTGATTGCATTCGACCTGTTTGCCAAAGAAAATGAATGCGTCGTCGAAAATGAACGGGAGCTGAAAACAATCAGCGCGGCGTTGGTCAATGGCGAGACCGTTGCCTTATATACTTCTTACCGGATGCGGGGCGAATTACCGCGACAGATCCGGCAGGGCGGTATCCCGGGACATCCAGCTGAATTGGCGGTGGTATTGGACAATGATTTGGAAAATAAACCTACTACGGCACGGCAAATACTCTTTATCCGGCCCAGAAATTTAATTTTGGGGTTCGGATGCAAAAAGGGCGCTGCTAAAACAGCCATTGAAGCTGCGGTGACGGATTTTTTACAAAAAAATAAACGCAGTTTTTTGTCTCTAAAAAAGGTAGTATCCATCGATTTAAAAGCTAATGAGGCCGGTATTGTGGCCTATTGCCGGGAGCGCGGGTTGGTTTTTCAAACTCTTAGCGTGGCCGAACTGAGCACTATTGAATCCCAGTTGCCAAGCTCGGCCTTTGTGAAGCAAACGGTAGGCGTAGGCAATGTCGCGGAAGCTTGCGCGTTGTTAGGCGGAAATCGTACCCGGCTCATCTGTGGCAAGACGGTCTATCCAGGCATAACTCTGGCCTTGGCCGAGGAAGATAGGGAGTTTCAATTCTAGTCAAGTTAACGAACACTGAGGGAGTCATCGGATGAAAATTTATGTGGTGGGAATCGGACCCGGCGCTATAGAAGATATGACACCCAGGGCAATCAGGGCTTTGGAAAACAGCGATTATATCTTGGGTTATAAAGCCTATATTGAATTGGTGCGGGACTTATTCCCGGGTAAGCAGTTGCTTTCCTCAGTCATGACTGGAGAAATCGAACGTTGCGAATTGGCTTTGGAGAAGGCCTTGACCGGAGCCGATGTGGCGTTGATCAGCAGCGGCGACAGCGGCATTTATGGGATGGCCGGAATCATGCTGGAGGTGGTGCAACGGGCCGGGAAAGACGTGCCTGTCGAAATCATCCCTGGAATTACCGCGGCTAGCGCCGCCGCTGCGATATTGGGAGCGCCGCTGATGCATGATTTTGCGGTAATTAGTTTGAGCGATCTCCTGACCCCGTGGGACAAAATTGTGGCTAGAATTGAAGCAGCGGCAGCGGCCGATTTCGTGATTTGTCTGTACAATCCTAAAAGCAAGCAGAGGATTCTTCAGATTATACAGGCCGGGGAGATTATCAAACGCTACCGCAGCGGGGTTACCCCGACGGGAATCGTCCGCCGGGCGGGCCGGCCCGGTGAGAGTTATGACCTTACCACTTTGGAAAAAATGGCCGAAAAGGTCATCGATATGTTCAGTATTGTGATCATCGGTAATTCCCGGACTTATATCAACCAGGGGCGGATGATTACCCCCCGGGGATACTTCGATGAACAGTAAAAAAGAGGGTTGGACGGGTGTAAGATCCATTATTTTAATTGCGGGGACCGTCGATGCCAGGCTGATCATTGAAAAGTTGATCTCGAAACCGGTCTCGCTCCATGCCACAGTAACTACGGATTTGGGAGCGGAATACTTGAGTCGTTATCCACAGCTCATCATTCATCAGGGAGCCTTGGACTACCGGGGGATGCGGGATCTATTCCGCTTGGTCCAACCGGTACTGGTGATCGATGCCTCCCATCCTTTTGCCAGGGAGGTATCTTGCAACGCAATGGCGGCTTGCCGTGATGCCCAAATCCGCTATTTACGGTTTGAGCGGGAAGAAACATTCCTCGCCGGGGCGGATATCACTTGGGTCTCCGATTTTGAGGAGGCGGCGGCGAAAACGGATGCGATAGCAGGGAATGCCCTATTAACCATCGGCAGTAATCATTTGGAGAGCTTTGCCCGGCGGGTTGAAAACTACCGGGAACGCCTGTTTATCCGGGTTTTACCGGTCAAAACGGTGCTTGAGAAATGTGAACGTTTGGGCTTTGCCGCCGCCCGGATCATCGCCATGCAAGGCCCCTTTTCCCTTGAAATGAATTTGGCGCATATGGGTCATTGTAAAGCCGGGCTGCTGGTCACCAAGGAAAGCGGCGTTGCGGGCGGCAATCGAGAAAAGCTGGCCGCGGCGCAAAAATTAAAAATTCCTGTAATGATGGTCCGCAGACCCCAGTTGGATTATGGATGGATTGTCCAATCGGTGGAAAGTATAGTCAAGGCGGTCAAGGAAATATTGAACTGAAGGCAATCTTCGACTGGAGGTCTAAAATGGCATACTTTCCGTTATATATCGATCTCAAGGAGAAAAAATGTTTGGTGGTCGGCGGGGGAAAAGTGGCTTTGCGCAAAATAGAGACTTTATTGCGATTCGAGGCGGAGATTGTGGTGATTGGCAGCTCAGTTTCGGATGAGATCCGGCATTTGGCCGGACTTGGCAAGCTGACTTATAAAAATAGGCCATACCAATGCGGGGATGTGTCTGGATTTTTTCTGGCAATCGCCGCCACCTCGGCACCGGAGATTAATGCTCAGGTTTGCCGGGATTCCATGAAATTGAATGTTTGGGTCAATTCGGCTACGGATCCTAACCAATGTTCTTTTATCTTTCCGGCGGTGGTTAAGAATGGCCCTTTGGTAATCGGTCTAACTAGTTCCGGAAAATTTCCGGCCCTAACCCGGCTGCTCAGACGAGAAATTGCAGCTTTGCCGGTTCTGGCGCAAGAGGGCAATTTGGATAAGTGGGCCGCTTTGCGGCGCCGGATTCAGCAAGAAGTCAGCGATCCGCGGGAGCGGGAAAGAATATTACGGGATGTCGGAGCCGAAGTATTCAGCCATCCGGAAGCTGATCCCGGAGAAATTATAGCCCGAATTTATGGAAAGGTGGCTAAATAGAATATGGTTCCGGATATCCAAACTTTGAACGACGGGGTGACGAAAATGGTTATGCCCCGTTTAATCATTGCCGGGGCCGGCAGCGGATGCGGTAAAACAACGGTTACCATGGGCCTGCTTGCCTTATTGCGGCGGCAGAATCTTAAAGTTCAGCCGTATAAAGTCGGCCCTGATTATATCGACCCGATGTTTCATCAATATGTCACCGGACGGTCCTCCGTCAATTTGGATTCCTGGTTGTTGCCGGAAGATACCTTACGATATCTCTTCGTCCAAAATTTCGGCGAGGCCGACTTAGCCGTCATTGAAGGAGTGATGGGCCTTTTCGACGGATACCGGGGGAATTCCACCTTAGGCAGCACTGCTCATGTAGCCCAAATTTTGCGGGCACCCGTCATTTTGGTAGTCAATGCCACCGGCATGTCATTGAGTATAGTCGCCATGCTCCGCGGTTATCAAGAGTTTATTCCGGGATTACCGGTTAGGGGCGTGATTCTCAATCAAGTAAAAAGCAAAAGCCATTTTTTGCTTCTGAAACAAATAATTGAAGCACATAACGGCCTCAAAGTGATTGGCTATTTACCGCCAATGGATGAACTCACTTTGCCCTCCCGTCATCTCGGTTTGGTTTGTCAAGCCGAAATTGGGGATTTGGACAGGAAACTTGAATACTTACAGACGGAACTGGCCCGAAGTATCGACTTGGAATTACTGAAAAGGATCGCTTCGGATGTGGAAACAGTTGAGCCGGTTGTTGACCGGTTACTGATAACCGGACGAACCAGGCGGGTGAAACTTGGCATCGCTAAAGATGCGGCCTTTACCTTTTATTATCATGACAATTTGGATTTGCTAGAGCGACTTGGCGCCGAGTTGATTTTTTTCAGCCCGTTGACGGCTTTGGGCTTGCCGGAAGGAATTGACGGCCTTTACTTGGGTGGAGGTTATCCCGAGCTGTTTGCCGCCGGACTCTCCAACAATGAGTGCATGCGGAAAGCCATTCGGTGGGCGGCGGACGCGGGTATGCCGGTTTATGCGGAATGCGGCGGGATGATGTATCTGTGCCGGACTTTGACGGATCAACAAGGGGTAACTCATGAGATGTGCGGCGTCTTCGCCGCAGAGAGTCAAATGACGGATTCATTGCAGCATTTTGGATATGTGGAGGTTAGGTTGACGGCGGCGACCATTTTCGGTCCGGCTGGTCAAAGAATCCGCGCTCACGAGTTTCATTATTCCAAGCTGGAAGCTCCCGGAGAATTACCGCTGGCTTATCAAGTTTCAAAACAGCGCCTGGACGGTGCCATGGTGAGTTGGCCCGGCGGGCTGATTTATAAGAACGTATTGGCCGGTTATCCTCATCTGCACTTTTGGGCCAATCCCCAGTTGGCGGAAAATTTTATCCGCCATTGCCGGGAATACGGGAAAGGAACGGCTGGTGTATGAAAGCGAAACCGATTATGATTCAGGGTGTGGCTTCATCGGTCGGAAAAAGTTGGATTGTCGCCGGTTTGTGCCGTATTTTCAAGCAAGATGGCTATAAGGTGGCTCCTTTTAAATCCCAAAACATGGCCTTGAATTCCTTTATTACCCGGGATGGTTTGGAGATGGGCCGGGCCCAAGTGGTTCAAGCGGAGGCGGCCGGATTGCTTCCGGATGTCCGGATGAATCCGGTGCTGTTAAAACCGACCACCGACCGTAATTCCCAGGTGATCGTCAGGGGTAGGGTTTATGGTAATATGTCCGCCGTGGAATATCACGCTTTTAAACCCCAACTGGCCGGAATGATTCACGAAGTATATCAGACACTGGCCGCCGAGAACGAGATCATCGTCATTGAAGGCGCCGGAAGCCCGGCTGAGATTAATCTGCGCGATAAAGACATCGTCAACATGGGAATGGCGGAAATGGCTGATGCACCGGTGCTGCTGGTAGGAGATATCGACCGGGGAGGTGTCTTCGCCGCCTTAGCCGGCACCATGCTTTGGCTTACCCAAAATGAACGGCGGCGGGTTCAAGGAACCATCATTAATAAGTTCCGGGGTGATGCCGCTATTTTACAACCCGGCCTCACGATGCTGGAAGAACGGATCCAAATTCCGACGCTGGGGGTAGTTCCTTATCTGCCGCTAAATATCGAGGATGAAGACAGTTTGACGGAGCGTTTCACCCGGCATCAGAGCCTTTCAGCAAAAGTGGAGATCGCCGTGATTAAGTTACCCCATATTTCCAATTTTACCGATTTTAATGTTTTCGAAAATATTGAGGATGTGAACATTCACTATGCTGAAACTGAGTCACAGCTTGAAAAAGCGGATTTGATCATCCTGCCGGGGACTAAAAATACCATCGAAGATTTGGAATACCTCCGGACTACCGGTCTGGAAAGCGCCATTATCCGCAAGCACCGTCAAGGGGTGGAAATTTTCGGGATATGCGGCGGCTATCAAATGTTGGGCAAGGCGATCACTGATCCCTACCGGGTGGAGAGCAGCCGGGAGGAAACGGCCGGAATGGGATTGCTCAATGTTGCCACGGTCATGGAACAGGAAAAAACCACCACCCAGAGTAGCGGAGAGGTCTGTGAAGATATTGGATTCTTGGGGGGATTGAAACGGACCAGGCTGGCCGGATATGAAATCCATATGGGGGTCACCACTTGTTTGGATGGCACAGTTCCTTTTATCCGTTTGAGCGATCAGTCTGGTGAGGATCGGGGTGGTGGAGTTTGTAACATGCAGGGGAATGTTTTTGGCACTTACCTGCACGGGATTTTTGATAACCTTCAATTTACCTTGGGGCTCATCAATAATATCCGGAGGCGGAAAGGATTTGACCCTGTCCAGGGAGGGCCCATGGATTATCAAGCTTTTAAGGAAAGTCAATATGACTTGTTGGCGGAGCATTTACGAAAAAATCTGAATTTAAAACGGATTTATCATATTATGGAGACCTGGAGAACCTGACATAATGGATCAATGGATACTGATTGACCTAGTCCTGGCATATATATTGGATTTATTGATCGGCGATCCGCATTTTTTGTATCATCCGGTCTGCCTCATCGGCGAGTTTATCGCCAAGCTTGAAAAAATCCTGCGGATATGGATTGAACGGCGGAATGAAAAACGGCGTGTTCTTTATGAAATAGCTGTCGGATTGATCCTGGCCGTAGCGACCGTTTCCTTTAGTTTCGGGTCAGTGTGGTTGCTACTGCGTGGGGCGGTTGTCCTGGGCGGCGGCTTGCTGTACCATATTTTAAATATATATTTCATTTACTCGGCCTTTGCCACTCGCTGTCTGGCGGTGGAAGCGGGCAAAGTTCGGGATGCGTTATCCCGGGAAGATTTGGCGGACGCCCGCCGTAAGGTCGGTATGTTGGTTGGCAGAGAGACGGATACTTTGACACAGGATGAAATCATCCGGGCAGTCGTGGAAACAACTGCTGAGAATACAGTTGACGGCGTAATTTCAACTATTTTTTACGCCGTCATCGGTAGCCTTTTGGGACTGGCCGCACCGCTGGTCTATGCTTTTAAGGCTGTCAGCACTTTGGACTCGATGGTGGGATATAAAAATGAACGCTACTTATATTTTGGACGGGCCTCCGCCAAGATCGACGATGGGGCCAATTTTTTCCCCGCCCGTTTGAGCGGTTTGCTGATTCCTTGCAGTGCTTTTTTGGCGGGAAAGAGTTTTGGGCGGAGTTGGCGGATTATGCTGCGGGATCGACGCCGTCATAGCAGTCCCAATTGCGCCTACCCGGAAGCGGCGGTAGCCGGTGCTTTGGGGGTGAGGCTTGGCGGTAATAATGTCTATTTCGGCCGGGTGGTTGAAAAACCAACTTTGGGTGATGCCTTAAGGCCTTTGGAAATAGGAGATATAGACGCCACGGTAAAATTGATGTACCTGGCATCGCTGCTGGGAATGGGATTAGGGATATTAGTTTTGTTATGGTTAGGGGTTTAGAGTGCCGTTGATGTCTCTGAAGTCTCTTTTCGGATTGGAATCAGATCGTTTATTTTTAGCATGCGTTGTCGGGAGGAAATGATACCATGAATGAGCCTCACGGAGGAAACGTCTATAAGGCTGCCGCCCGTTTTGGTCTTGACCGGGAAGCCTTGTTGGATTTTAGCGCCAATATCAACCCTTTAGGCACTCCGGAAATATTGCAAGGCCTTTTAAGGGAAAAAGTGGCGGAGCTCAACCAATACCCTGATCCCGACAGTATGAATCTGAGGACAAGTATTGCCCGGTATTTATCCGTTCCGGCTGAAAAAATCATCATCGGCAATGGCGCTTCGGAGATTATTTCTTTACTGTTCGGCACTTTAAAACCCCGGAAAGTCCTGCTGGTTACCCCGACTTTTTCCGAATACGAGCAGGCGGCCATCCGGGCTGGAGCCATGATAGAGTATTTTTTTCTGCAGTCCGCGGCGGATTTTCAGGCGGATCTCGATCTTTTGGCCAAAAAAGTGAGAACCGTGGATTGCTTAATGATTTGTAATCCGAACAATCCCACTTCGACTCTATTAACTGTGGAGCAATTGCGGTTTTTGGCGGAAGCGGCCACCCAATCCGGGATATCCATGATTGTAGACGAAGCCTTTATTGAACTGACTCCGGGAGGGAACAACAATTCCCTGGTCGCGTATTTGGCGGAATATCCGACGCTTTTTTTGATCCGGGCTTTTACCAAGATATTTGCCGTTCCCGGGCTGAGAGTCGGCTATGGTTTGGGAGATCCAGCCTTGACTCGCCGGATGAAAGGCAATCAACCGCCATGGTCGGTGAACCTTTTAGCCGATTGTATTGCCGATTTTCTGCCACAGGCCGGGGCCTATTTGGAACAGACCCAGGATTGGCTAAATGTTGAGCTAAAGTGGATAGCTGAATCATTTCGGCAAATTCCTTTTTTAAAGGTATTTGAACCCCGGGCCAATTTTATTTTGGCCGAAATCGTAAGTGATTTGAAGGCATCCGACTTGCAAGAGAGATTGGTGAAACAAGGAATCCTGATCCGGAATGCCGGTAATTTTCAAGGTTTAAATGAAAAATATTTTCGGGTAGCGGTCAGGGATAGGGAGAGTAATTTGGTTTTGATCAATCGGCTACGTAAAATTTTAAGCAATCATGGTTTAAATGATTAGGTGGCAAAAATTTATGGCGAAGCCAAAAAAGAAAGGGCTGAACGGAGTGAGAGGTTTGGTACATATCTATACGGGTGATGGAAAAGGAAAAACAACGGCCGCGATTGGTTTGGGAATCAGGGCTTGCGGCAGGGATTTAAAAGTGGCCTTCGTCCAGTTCCTCAAAGGGGTCGACACCGGAGAATTGAAGACCCTCCAGGGGCTGGGTGAAGTTTTTAAAGTTTATCGCAATTCGGATACCGTCAAATTTGTCAAGGATATGAACCAACAGGAAATGCAGGCGGCCCGGGCCGGAATGGGCCGCTTGTGGCAAACCGCCAAAAATTTAGGAAATCAGGGACAATGCGATTTGTTGATTTTGGATGAAATCATGGCCGCCATTTCCACCGGTCTGCTTCCGCTTAAGGATGTCGCCCTTTGGGTGCGGGAAAAGCCCAGCGAATTGGAGCTGGTGATGACTGGTCGAAACGCCCCGGCGGAGTTGGTGGAACTTGCGGATTACGTATCGGAAATCAAAGCGGTGAAACATCCTTATAGCCGGGGAATTAAGGCTAGAAAAGGAATTGAATTTTAAAATGAAAGATAATAGTATGGATTTGGTTTTGAAATCAATTATGGATCAAAATTGAATAGGAAATGAGATAGGTGCCCTACGGGGCATAGGGAAGACCGGTGCAATGCCGGCGCGGTCCCGCCACTGTAATGGTGAGCGAACCCAAGTTGATACCACTGAGATGAGAGTTTCGGGAAGGTTTGGGGAAACGAAGATCCAGAGCCAGGTGAACTGCCTATCTAACAATCTCCGGTTGACCTACGAGCGACGGGAAGGGGATTATGTATAGATACGTACTTCTCCATCTTGGCTAGTTTAGCCGGGATTTTTATTGATTTTCAACTTTGTAGTTGGTTTATAGGTTTACCCATGTATATCAAGTGTTATTTGCCTAAGTCACTCTGCGAAAGGTGAGGTATTTACTTATAAAAATAAAGGGGGCTGACTTAAAGTCGGCCTCCTTCTGTAAAAGAAAGCACTTATGTTTATCTATAGAATATCTGTGAATGGAGGGGAAGATCAAATTTATTGTTTTGGCATATTGGTTGGGTTGAATCTTACG
>WSSedL1CaDRAFT_10001517_pt1 | contig 13413 bp, 9 predicted proteins | sample WetSurSL1Cattail_FD_9464 | JGI IMG/M metagenome (IMG submission 9464)
TGGTACAGCGCCAGGGCCTGGCTGTTTTCAGGCCAGGTGCTGATGGCGGCAGTGTGATAACCCAGCGCTTGCGCCTGAGCCATCAATTGTTGGGTGAGGGTTCGGGCCAGCCCCTGGCGGCGAAAGGCATCACGCACATAAATGCGTTTGACTTCGGCCACGCCGGGTTGCTGGGTGTTGGTGACCGCGCCGCAACCAGCCAGCGTCTCACCGGCGTGGGCCAGCACAGCGCCACCGTGCGGCGGGCCATAACGTTCGGTCAGGGTTTCCAGGTCTTTCCAGATGCTGCTGTTGCCGGCATCGGCAAGGTCTTTGGCGGCGTATTCGCGAAGTAATTGCTCGAAAGCCGCATAGTCCTGTGCTGTGCTCACGCTGCGTAGGGTGAATGTTGGTGTAGGCACGTCGGTGGCAGAGTGTTGCAGGGCCAGCAGTGCGGCACGGGTCATCAGCAGCACTTGGTCTTCGCCGGCGCTGGTTTCCAGCCAGATCACCTCCAGCGCGGGAAAAGCGGCCTCAAAATGGGCGCGCTCGTGGCCAATCTCGAGCACCAGAATCGCCTCTTCGGACATTTGTGCGGGTGCATCAGTCAACAACTGGCGGATGAAGTCCATGCCGTCGCGGCTGCCGGCGCTGTTGCCGTCCAGCGCCAGCGCGGGTTCGGCCTTGAACTCAGGCGGCAGTTCGGCCATGCTTTGGGCGTTGACATAGGGTGGGTTGCACAGGATCAGGTCGTAACGGCTGCCGGTGGTGGGAATGCCGTCACACTGGCGCAGCGCAATGCGGCCATGCAGGCCGTGGCGGTCGATGTTGATGCGTGCCACGTCGAGTGCGTCCTGGCTGATGTCGGAGGCTTGCACCTTGACATCCGGGTAGACCATGGCCGCCAACACCGCCAGGCTGCCATTGCCAGTGCACAGGTCCAGCACACGGTGGGTTTCTTCGCTGAGCCAGTAGTCCAAATGGCCTTCCATCAGCACCTCGGCAATCAGCGAACGTGGCACGATGGCGCGCTCGTCCACATAAAAGGCCACGCCTTGTAACCAGGCCTCTTTGGTCAGGTAGGCAGCGGGTTTGCGGGTGTCGATGCGTGCTTCTATTAACGTAGCTATCAGCTCTTGTTCTGCCTGGGTTACAGCACGTTTTGATGATTCATCTTCAGGATCAAGCGAGGTATTGAGTGGTAGGCCCAGGCGCCATAACACCAGCCAGGCGGCCTCGTCAAACGCGTTGGTGGTGCCATGGCCAAAAACGACACCGGCCTGCGTCAGCCGCTGCTCTGCCTGTTGGACAGATTGCAGCAGGGTCAGGGTGGAGGGGGTGGATGAAGGCATGGGTGATCAGGTACTCAGGTTTTCCAGCACGCGGCGGTAGATGTTCTTCAAAGGCTCGATGTCGGCCAGAGCAATGTGTTCGTCCACCTTGTGGATGCTGGCATTGGGCGGACCCAGTTCGATCACCTGCGGGCAGATGCTGGCGATAAACCGTCCGTCACTGGTGCCACCGCTGGTGGAGAGTTCGGGGGTGAGGCCAGTTTCGGCCTGCACTGCTGCCACTACCGCGTCCACCAGGGTGCCGGGCGGTGTCAAAAAAGGCTGGCCGCTCAGGGTCCAGACCAGGTCAAAGTCCAGGCCATGCTTGACCAGCAGATTGTGCAAGCGTGTTTGCAAGGCCTCCGGCGTTGACTCGGTGCTGAAGCGGAAGTTGAAATCCACCACCACCGTGCCGGGAATCACATTGCCTGCACCGGTGCCGCCATGGATGTTGCTGACTTGCCAGGTGGTCGGCGGGAAGAAGGCATTGCCCGCGTCCCACTCGGTGGCCACCAGTTCGGCCAGCGCGGGCGCCAGCTGATGGATCGGGTTGTTGGCGAGGTGCGGGTAGGCGATGTGGCCTTGCACCCCTTTGACGGTGAGTTTGCCACTCAGTGAGCCACGTCGGCCGTTCTTGATCATGTCACCCGTGCGTTGCACCGAGGTCGGTTCACCAACGATGCAGTAGTCCAGCCGCTCACCCCGCTCACGCAGCAGGTTCACCAACTGCACGGTACCGTTGATGGCTGGACCTTCCTCGTCACTGGTCAGCAAAAAACCGATGGCCAGTGGCGTGTCTGGGTGGGCGCTGAGGAACTCTTCGGTGGCCACCACAAACGCTGCCAGCGAGGTTTTCATGTCGGCCGCGCCGCGCCCATACAGTTTGCCGTCACGCACCGTGGGTGCGAACGGCGGGCTGTGCCAGGCGGACAAGGGACCACTCGGCACGACATCGGTGTGACCTGCAAATACTATTAACTTGGTAGCTGTATGCCCATGTTTAATAATGGCTGGAGGCCGTTTTGCCCATAAATTGGTGACCGCTTGGTCAACTGGGCCAGAGCGCACGGTTTCCAGCACAAAGCCCAACGCTGCCAGTCGTTGGCCGATCAGGGTCTGGCAACCAGCGTCTTGGGGCGTTTCTGAGGGGCAGGCAATCAGTTGCTGGGCCAATGCAAGTGTGGCGGTCATGGGCAAGGTGCAGCTACTGGTTCATGTCCAGTGTGATTTCGGTGAAGGTCGCCTTGTCGTCTGGATCGGCTTCCCCGAGCAGGGCCTGGGCGTTGGCCTGGCTGGTGAAGTCGTTTTGCAGACGCCACATCAGGTTGGTCGGCGAGTCCGAGTTGGCCAGGCCTTCCTTACGGTCAACGATGCCTGCCATGATGAGCCGGGCGATGTCCTGCTCAAAAGTCTGGCTGCCCTCGGCCAGGGACTTTTCCATGGCTTCGACGATGCCCGAGAAGTTGCCTTTTTCGATCATCTCGCTGATCAGCCGGGTGTTGAGCAAAATCTCGACCGAGGGTGTGCGGGTATTGGCAATGGTGCGCAACAACCGTTGCGAGACGATGGCGCGCAACGCTGCTGCCAGATCCCCCAGCATGGTGGGGCGCACCTCAACCTGGAAAAAACTCAAAATCCGGTTGAGCGCCTGGTAGCTGTTGTTGGCGTGCAAGGTGGCCAGGCACAGGTGGCCGGTCTGGGCGTAGGTGATCGCCGCCATCATGGTCTCGCGGTCGCGGATTTCGCCGATCATGATCACGTCAGGCGCCTGACGCAGGGCGTTTTTGAGGGCTACCTGTAAGGACGCCGTGTCGGTGCCGACCTCGCGCTGGTTGACCACCGAGCGTTTGTTTTTGAACAGGAATTCCACCGGATCTTCGATGGTCAGGATGTGCCCCGGCATACTGGCGTTGCGGTGGTCGATCATCGACGCCAGCGTGGTACTTTTGCCCGAACCAGTGGCGCCCACCATCAGGATCAGGCCGCGTTTTTGCAACATCAGGTCGGCCAGCAGCGGTGGCAGCGACAACGCCGACATCTGCGGCACCTCGTTGGCAATGAAGCGGATCACCACCGCAAAGCTGCCGCGCTGGCGCATGGCACTGACACGAAAGCGCCCAACCCCCGACATTGACCAGCCAACATTGAGCTCGTTGGTGTCTTTGAGCTCCTGGAGTTGCTGCGCAGTCACGATCTCACTGAGCAGGCTCAGCGGTGCATCGGGCGGCAGGGTCTGGCTGTTGATCGGCACACACACGCCATTGATCCGGATCAGTGCCGGTGAGTGGGCCGACAGGTAGATGTCCGAGGCGCGTTTCTCGGACATCAGTCGCAACAAGCGCCGCATGGTGCCTTCGTTGGGGGTGTCGGTGTCTGTGCTGGCCATGGGTGTGCCTCTTGGTGGGTGGGTGAGGGCGCGCGCGGGTGTTGGGCTCGGGATCAGTCGCGCAGCAGGTCGTTCAAGCTGGTCTTGGCGCGGGTTTGTGCATCCACATGTTTGACGATGATGGCGGCGTACAGGCTGTATTTGCCGCCGTCCTTGGGTAGGTTGCCGGAAATCACGACCGAGCCCGCCGGAATGCGGCCATAGGTCACGGTGCCGGTGGCGCGGTCATAAATCGGGGTGCTTTGGCCAATGTAGACACCCATGGAGATCACCGAATTTTCTTCCACGATGACGCCTTCAACAATTTCGGAGCGGGCACCGATGAAGCAGTTGTCTTCGATGATGGTCGGGTTGGCCTGCATCGGCTCCAGCACACCACCAATGCCCACACCACCACTCAAATGCACGTTTTTGCCGATCTGGGCACACGAGCCGACGGCGGCCCAGGTGTCGACCATGGTGCCTTCGTCCACATAAGCGCCAATGTTCACAAACGAGGGCATCAGGATCACACCCTTGGCCAGGTAGCTGCCACGCCGTGCCACGGCCGGTGGCACGATGCGCACGCCCGTGGCCTTGATGCCAGCCTCGTCTAGGTCCGAGAACTTGGTTGGCACCTTGTCGTAAAAGCTCAGGTCACCAGCCTTCATCAACTCGTTGTCACGCAGGCGAAAGCTCAGCAATACCGCCTTTTTGATCCACTGGTGGGTGGTCCACTGGCCCACACCGTCACGGCTGGCTACACGCAATTGGCCGTTGTTGAGCTGGTGGATGACGTGTTCGACGGCATCGGTCACTTCTTTGGGGGCGCTGGCGGCGGACAGGTTGGCACGGTCTTCCCAGGCGGCGTCAAGAATGGTTTGCAATTGTTGGGTCATGGTAAAAGTGGTGAGTCAGATGAAAAAAAGGGGTGGATCAGGCGGCAGACCGGTGCTTGACAAAATCTCGGATACGCTGGGCGGCTTGTACACATTCGGAGGTGTCGGCGACCAGTGCCATGCGGATGCGACCGGCACCAGGGTTGCTGCCCTGCGCCTCACGCGCCAGGAATGAGCCCGGCAACACCGTCACATTGTAATTTGCGTATAACTCGCGGGTGAAAGCCAGCTCACCCCCAGCCACCTTGGCCCACAGGTAAAAACCGGCGTCTGGCAAAGCAACATCCATCACCTCGGCCAGCATGGGGGTTACCTCGGCAAACTTAGCCCGGTAAAACGCGCGATTCTCCACAACGTGGGCTTCGTCACCCCAGGCGGCGATGCTGGCGGTTTGCACCACCGGGCTCATGGCGCAGCCGTGGTAGGTGCGGTAGAGCAGGAACTGGCTGATGATGGCGGCATCACCCGCGACAAAACCGCTGCGCAGTCCTGGCACGTTGCTGCGTTTGGACAGGCTGGTCAGTGAGATCAGGTTTTTGAAGTCGCTGCGGCCCAATTGTGCGGCGGCTTGCAAACCACCCAGCGGTGGCTCGTCGCGGAAATAAATCTCGCTGTAACACTCGTCAGAGGCAATGACAAAACCAAAACGCTCACTCAAGTCAAACAGCTTTTGCCACTCTGACAGCGGCATCACCGCACCGGTCGGGTTGCCTGGCGAGCAGACAAACAGCAGCTGGGTGCGTGCCCACACGACTTCGGGCACGCTGTCCCAGTCCGGGGCAAAGTTGCGCGCCGGGTCACTCGCCACGTAATACGGCTCGGCCCCGGCCAGCAGGGCGGCACCTTCATAAATTTGGTAGAACGGATTGGGGCAAACCACGATCGGCTTCACGCCCGTCACAACACTGTCACCCGGGTTGATGAGGGTTTGGGTCAATGAAAACAGTGCCTCGCGCGAGCCATTGACCGGCAGAGTCTGGGTGAACGGGTTGACGTTCAGGTCGTAACGTTTTTTTAACCAGTTGGCAAAAGCCTGGCGCAGCGCGGGTTCACCTGCCGTGGCCGGGTAAGCAGCCAGGCCGCTGGGCGCGCGATTGACGGCATCACACAGCGCTTGCTGGAGGAAAGCTGGTGTGGCGTGTTTGGGTTCACCAATGCCCAGGCTGATTGGCTTGTAGGCGGGGTTGGGTGTGACGCCATCAAAGAGTTGGCGCAGGCGTTCAAACGGGTAGGGTTGGAGCAGGGGCAACAGAGGGTTCATGGCTGGGGATTATCCCGGATGAAGCTGGACCGCGTAGCCCAGCTTGCCCGGCTGACCAACTGCACCACCGGGTCGCAGAACTGCGGCTATCCGACCAGGGTTTGAACCGGCATGTGTAACCCCAACCAGCGTTGTGCGGCCTGCGCCAGCAAAGCCGGGTCGCCGGTGCTGAGCAGCCTGATCTGTCCGCAGTGGTCGTCACTGGCTGGCCCAGGCAACACCCGGTGGGTTTGGCGGGCCACTGGCACACCGTTGTCGATCAGTTGCACACCTGCAGGCAGCAGGGTGCGCAGCGTAGCGCTGGCAAATGGGTAATGGGTGCAGCCCAACACCAAGGTATCGACCTCGCCATCTTTTAAGCCAAATTGGCCGATAGCCCTTGTGTAGTCTGAGCAGAGTGCTATGACTCTTGAAATGTCTGCATGCTCAATCGCGTCGGCCAGGCCGTCACAGGGCTGGCAGACAAACTCGGCCTGGTTCGCCAACTTGGCCAACAAAGTTTTGAATTTGGTACTGGCCAGCGTGCCGCGGGTTGCCATCACCCCAATGCGTTTGGTGCGGCTGGCAGCGACCGCCGGTTTCAAGGCGGGCTCCACACCCACAATCGGCAACCCAGGCAACTCCTGGCGCAGTAGATGGATCGCTGCTGCAGTGGCGGTGTTGCAGGCGATCACCAGTGCCTTGATGGGAGGCTGTTCGGTGTGCAGCAGGCGCTGGGTGATGTGACGCGCGCGCTCAACCACAAAACATTCTTCACGTTCACCATACGGTGCAAAACCCGCGTCGGCGACGTAAATAACGTCCTCATTCGGCAATTCGGCACGCAAGGCCTGCAGCACACTCAAACCACCCACACCGCTGTCAAAGACGCCGATCGGGTGTCGAATCAGCGAGCTGTCGTTGGAACTTTTTAACTGAGTCAAACCGCTGTCAACTCAGGCGCCGGCTACCGAGATGCCTTTGAACTCACCCGTGGCAATGCGTTCTTTCCACTCGGCCGGGCCGGTGATGTGGGCGCTGGTGCCGCCCGCATCCACTGCCACAGTCACCGGCATGTCGACCACGTCGAACTCGTAGATGGCTTCCATGCCGAGGTCGGCAAAACCCAGGACCTTAGCGGTTTTGATGGCTTTGCTGACCAGGTAGGCGGCACCACCCACGGCCATCAAATAGGCTGACTTGTGTTTCTTGATGGCTTCAATCGCCACCGGGCCACGTTCGGACTTGCCGATCATTGCGATCAGGCCGGTCTCGGCCAGCATCATCTCGGTGAAACCGTCCATACGCGTGGCGGTGGTTGGGCCAGCTGGACCTACCGCCTCATCACCGACCGGGTCGACCGGACCAACGTAATAAATCACCCGGTTGGTGAAATCGACCGGCAGTTTTTCGCCCTTGGCCAACATGTCCTTGATGCGTTTGTGGGCGGCGTCACGGCCGGTCAACATCTTTCCGTTGAGCAGCAAGGTGTCGCCGGGTTTCCAGCTGGCCACTTCTTCTTTGGTTAAGGTGTTGAGGTCGACTTTTTTGCTCTTGACGTAGTCGGGGGTCCAGGCCACATCGGGCCAGCTGTCGAGTGAGGGTGGGGTCAGGTAAACCGGGCCACTACCGTCCATCACAAAATGGGCGTGGCGTGTCGCGGCGCAGTTCGGGATCATCGCAATCGGTTTGCTCGCGGCGTGGGTCGGGTACATCTTGATCTTGACGTCCAGCACCGTGGTCAGGCCGCCCAGGCCTTGCGCGCCAATGCCTAAGGCGTTCACTTTCTCGAACAGTTCCAGGCGGAGTTTTTCGACGCTGGAGAGTTCTGCCCCGCTGGCGGCTTTGGCTTGTAACTCGTACATATCCAGGTCGTCCATCAGGCTTTCCTTGGCCATCAACACGGCTTTTTCCGCCGTGCCACCAATGCCGATGCCCAACATGCCCGGTGGGCACCAGCCCGCACCCATGGTCGGCACGGTTTTGAGCACCCAGTCGACCACGTTGTCGCCGGGGTTGAGCATGTACATCTTGCTTTTGTTTTCGCTACCACCACCCTTGGCCGCCACGGTGACTTCGACTGTGTTGCCGGGCACGATCTCACAGCTGATGACGGCCGGGGTGTTGTCCTTGGTGTTTTTGCGCAAAAACTCGGGGTCGGCCACGACGCTGGCGCGCAGGGTGTTGCCGGGGAAGTTGTAGGCGCGGCGTACACCCTCGTTGATGGCGTCATCCAGGCTGCCGGTGAAGCCTTCCCAGTGCACGTCCATACCGACCTTGAGGAACACATTGACGATGCCGGTGTCCTGGCAAATCGGGCGGTGGCCGGTTGCGCTCATCTTGCTGTTGGTCAGGATCTGGGCGATGGCGTCTTTGGCGGCGGCGCTTTGCTCGCGCTCATAAGCGCGGGCCAGATGGGCGATGTAGTCGCCTGGGTGGTAATAACTGATGAATTGGAGGGCGGCGGCAACGGATTCAATCAGGTCGGCTTGGCGTATGGCTGTGCTCATGGTGATTTGCCTCAAGGGTTAAGCGGTTTTGGAAGCGTTCGGTAACATCACAGTTTAACCAAGCCCCTTCAGAGCACACGGGTACACTCCGTCGACCGCCCATGATCAAAACCATCGTTCGAAGTGTCAACCAATTTGTCAACGGGCAAACCATCGGTGGTGTGTTGCTGGCGCTGGCGGCACTGGCCGCGCTGATCATTAGCAACTCACCGTTGCAACCGTATTACGAAACCTTCGTGAATTCTGTCAGCGCGGTTCATGTGGCAGGTGATTGGCTGGTGTTGTCCAAATCTACCCTGGTGTGGATCAATGACTTGTGGATGGCAGCGTTCTTTTTCCTGGTCGGGCTGGAAATCAAGCGTGAGTTGCTTGAAGGGGAACTGGCCTCCCGTGCGCAGGCTTTGCTGCCCGCTGGTGCGGCGCTGGGTGGCATGCTGGTGCCAGCGCTGATTTACACCGCCATCAACGCAGGTGACCCGGTGGGTCAGCGTGGCTGGGGCATTCCGATGGCGACCGACATTGCGTTTGCGCTCGGCATTTTGCTGCTGCTGGGCAGCCGGGTGCCCGCTTCGCTGAAGATATTTCTGACCGCGGTGGCCATCATCGACGATCTCGGCGCGATCCTGGTGATTGCCTTTTTTTACACCGACAACTTGTCCTTGACCATGCTGCTCGCGGCAGGTGTTGGCATTCTGGTTTTGGCGGCCCTCAACCGCAGCCGGGTGACGGCAATTGGCCCGTATGTGCTGGTAGGGTTGGTCATCTGGGTGTTGGTGCTCAAGTCGGGTGTGCATGCCACGCTGGCCGGTGTCATCACTGCGCTGGCCATACCCTTATCGGACGAACACGGTGGCTCGCCCCTGAAAACCGCTGAACACGCTCTGCACCCCTGGGTGACCTACCTTGTCTTGCCTGTGTTTGCCTTTGCCAATGCCGGGGTCTCGCTGGCCGGTGTGACGCTGTCCACATTAACGCAGGCGGTGCCTTTGGGCATTGCGGCTGGTTTGGTACTGGGCAAAACCGTCGGGGTGTTTGGTGCGTCTTGGTTGCTGATGCGTTTTGGCGGAGCCAAACTGCCCGATCAAAGCAACTGGCTACAGTTTTTTGGTGTGTGTGTGTTGTGCGGCGTGGGCTTCACCATGAGCCTGTTCATTGGTTCGCTGGCGTTTGAAGGTGCCGACGCTGTGTTCGGGGTCCAGGTCAAGATGGGTGTTTTGCTCGGCTCGCTGGTCAGCGCCATGTTGGCGGTGTTGCTACTGCTGACCCAGTCGCGCCGGCCCGGCACCGACTGAGCCGAGCCTGTTTTTAGAACTCAGTGGTTGGCTGGGCTGTTGTGCTGCATCAGCCGGTCGGTGTAGGCGATGGCCATGGCCGACAACAAAAAGGTGATGTGGATCACCGTCTGGGCGATCAGCACTTTGTCGCTGTAGTTGGCGGCGTTGATGAAGGTTTTGAGCAGATGGATCGAGCTGATGCCGATGATGGCGGTGGCCAGCTTGACCTTGAGCACCGAGGCATTGACATGGTCCAGCCACTCGGGCTGGTCACGGTGGCCTTCGAGGTCCATGCGTGACACAAAGGTCTCATAACCACCCACAATCACCATGATCAACAGGTTAGAGATCATCACCACATCAATCAGCGCCAGCAGTACCAGCATGATCACGGTTTCGTTGAGGTGGGTGACCGGCGCGTCGCTGCGGTAACCAATGCTCTCCACCAACGCGGCCAGCGCGGTCTGGCTGCCAAACACCGCCTGCAGCAAATGCACCAGCTCCACCCAAAAGTGGTAAACGTAGACACATTGGGCCAGGATCAAGCCCAGATACAGCGGCAATTGCAGCCAGCGACTGGCAAAAATCAGACGGGGAATCGGGCGCAAAACCGGGCTTTTTTCGGGAATGGGTGTGGACATAGAGGGTTAACCAGGGTGGAGATGCGCGGAGTTTATCGTGACACTTCTTTCCCTCTGGCTAGTCAGTGGCTTGTAAGTGCACACCTTGACATTACTGTGCGACAGCCATTTAACAAAGAGGAGACAGATCTGTGAGCACACCTTCCGCTATTGAGTCCGTGCTGGTTGAAAACCGCGTTTTCGAACCCAGCGAGGCGACTGTCAAAGCCGCACGTATTTCCGGCATGGATGGCTACAACGCCTTGTGCGCCGAAGCTGCCCGTGATTTTGAAGGTTTCTGGGCCCGCCTGGCACGTGAGAACGTGGTCTGGAGCAAACCGTTCACCAAGATTCTCGACGAGTCCAATGCACCGTTTTACACCTGGTTTGAAGACGGTGAACTCAACGCCTCTTACAACTGCCTCGACAAACACATGGGCACGCCCAATGAGAACAAGGTAGCGGTTATTTTTGAAGCCGATGGCGGCGAAGTCACCAAAACCACCTACAAAGAACTGTTGGCCAAAGTCAGCCAGTTTGCCAATGCGCTGATCGCCCGTGGCATCAAGAAGGGTGACCGCGTTCTGATCTACATGCCGATGACCCTGGAAGGTGTGATCGCCATGCAGGCCTGCGCCCGAATTGGCGCGACCCACAGTGTGGTGTTTGGCGGTTTTTCGGCCAAGGCGCTGCAAGAACGCATCATCGACGCTGGCGCCGTGGCGGTGGTCACCGCCAATTTCCAGATGCGCGGTGGCAAGGAGCTGCCGCTCAAATCCATCGTCGACGAAGGTCTGGGCCTGGGCGGTTGTGAGTCGATCAAGACCGTGCTGGTGTTTGAACGCACCCCCACCCAATGCAATATGGTCGCCGGGCGCGACATCACCTTCACCGAAGCCCTGGCCGGTCAAAGCACCACCTGTGCACCGGTGATGGTGGGCGCTGAGCACCCGCTGTTCATTTTGTTCACCTCCGGCTCCACCGGCAAACCCAAGGGGGTGCAACACGCCACCGGCGGTTTTGTGTTGTGGGCCAAGCTGACCATGGACTGGACATTTGATTTGCGCTCTGACGACGTGTTCTGGTGCACTGCCGACATCGGCTGGATCACCGGCCACGCCTATGTGGGTTACGGCCCGCTGGCGGCTGGTGCCACCCAGATCATTTTTGAAGGGGTGCCCACCTACCCGAACGCCGGGCGCTTCTGGCAGATGATCGAGCGCCACAAATGCAGTATTTTCTACACCGCACCCACCGCCATTCGTTCGTTGATCAAGTCGGCCGAGAGTGACCCCAAGGTACATCCGGACCGCTCGGACCTGTCAAGCCTGCGCATCCTGGGTTCAGTGGGTGAGCCGATCAACCCCGAAGCCTGGATGTGGTATTACAAAAACGTGGGTAAAGAAAAGTGCCCGATCGTCGACACCTTCTGGCAGACCGAAACCGGCGGCCACATGATCACACCGTTGCCTGGCGCGACACCGCTGGTGCCCGGTAGCTGCACCTTGCCGCTGCCCGGCATCATGGCCGCTATCGTCGACGAAGCCGGTCACGACGTGCCCAACGGCTCAGGTGGCATGCTGGTCATCAAACGCCCCTGGCCGTCGATGATCCGCACCATCTGGAACGACCCGGCGCGGTTCAAGGCCAGCTACTTCCCGGCCGAAATGGGCGGCACCTACTACCTGGCCGGTGACGGCGCGGTGCGCAGCGCCGACCGCGGCTACTTCCGCATCACAGGCCGGATTGACGATGTGCTCAACGTCTCCGGCCACCGCATGGGCACCATGGAAATCGAATCGGCTCTGGTGGCCAAAACCGACCTGGTGGCCGAAGCCGCCGTGGTGGGCCGCCCGGACGACCTGACCGGTGAAGCCATTTGCGCCTTTGTGGTCTTGAAGCGGGGTGTGCCCTCGGGTGACGAAGCCAAGCAGATCGCCAAGGAATTGCGTGACTGGGTGGCCAAAGAAATCGGCCCGATTGCCAAGCCCAAGGACATCCGTTTTGGCGAAAACCTGCCCAAGACCCGCTCCGGCAAGATCATGCGTCGGCTGCTGCGTTCGCTGGCCAAGGGTGAAACCATCACCCAGGACACCTCGACCCTGGAAAATCCGGCGATCCTGAGCCAGCTGGGGCAAACCTACTGATAAAAATCATAGCTACTTGCCCTTGTTATATAAGGGCTATGGGCTGTTTTGATCTATAAGACTGGTGCTGAGCCAGTCACCACGAAAACCCCGCATCGGCTGTCTGTGCGGGGTTTTTGCTTTGGTGGGTTTGACTGTCCTATTGTTTCAGGTCTGTGCTGGCAGTGGGTGGGGTATTGGGGCCCACCTCAGACGCGCTGCGCTTTGCGACATCGGCGGTCCCCAATACCCCACCCACTGCGACAAGCGTTTTGATACGCCGATCGTCAACCGCCGGGGCCAGGTCATGCATTGATAACCAAGCCAGTCTCAGGTCATGTGGGGTCAGGCAGGGGGCCGATTTCGCAAAGCGCAGCGCGTATGAGGCCCTCTGCCTGACCCCATATGGCCCACCGCGTTAGCCAGTACGGTCTTTGCTTTCAATTGGCAACAACATGCAAACTTTTGCTAGCCCAAATTACTATTTAGGCCGCATAAGGTAGCTGAGTGGTTTCATCGCGCAGACTCCAGCGACGAAACAAAGCGATGTCGAATTTCGAGGTGCGCTCTCAGAGTAGTCCATCAAGGCAGCTCAGAAGCGCGATAAAACGGATTTTCAAGGTTTTGAACATTTCTGTGTTTGTGGAGTAAAGCGCTCCATTGAAAGCTTGAACGTATTCTTCAGGTGAAAACCCAAGGTCAGTGTTTTTCCCGCAATACTCGTCCCAAGCCTTTTGCAGTTTTTTTTGGTGTTTTTCTTTCAAGAATGGTCTGACGGCATTAACAGCAGCCAAGTGTCTGTGAAATCCGCTAGTGAATGTATCAATCTCGTATGAGTCGTCGGCAATGGCAGCGAGTTCTGGAGCAAATGCGGCCTTGTAGGCTTCAACAGCTTTTCCAACTCTTTTTTCCCTTTCGGAGTTTCTTGAAACCCAGATGCCGATGAGTACAAGAGCAAGTGCCCCTGCGACTCCCCCCGCGTCACAATAGTTGTCGCCTTCTTAGAACCTAAGACCCCGGGGGCGGCGATGAAGGAAATTTGTGGCACGTTACGGACAATCATTCAAGG
>WSSedL1CaDRAFT_10001518_pt1 | contig 13406 bp, 9 predicted proteins | sample WetSurSL1Cattail_FD_9464 | JGI IMG/M metagenome (IMG submission 9464)
TGCGTCTTCGATCGCGATCCTCAGCCGTTCAACCGCAAGTGGATATTCCGCCCTTACATAGATGTACCCTTCGGTACTTTTTGTCGCATACCCGGCGATCAGCATACCTTCTATTACGCGATGGGGATCGCCCTCCATGACGCTTCTGTCCATGAATGCACCGGGATCTCCCTCATCTCCATTGCATACCACATATTTAATCTCGCTTGACTGTGCCAGCACCTGCTGCCACTTTCTTCCGGTAGGATAGCCTCCGCCCCCTCTGCCTCTAAGGTTCGATTCCAGCACAGTTTTACATACCTGTTCAGGTGTTTGCATGGACAATACTTCCACAAATGTCCGATATCCGCCTTTGGCGACATATTCCCGCAGCGATTCCGCATCAATACTCCCGCAGTGGTCCAGCACCATCCTGGTCTGCTTCCTGTAAAAAGGAATCGCATCGCGCGTTGCATAGGATTTACCTTCAAAGCTGTACAGCAAGCGCTCTACCGGCTCGTTCCCTATCAAAGTCCTTTCAACAATTTCTTCACAGTCGTCTATGGAAACTTTCACGTACAAATAATTGAACGGTTCTATTTTGATCAAGGGTCCCATTTCACAGAAGCCATGGCATCCGCTCTTTTTAACGCCTATAGCTTCGTCGCAGCTCTCGGCTTTGCGGGCGCCCTGACATCCCATAATTCCTTCTTCCCCATTTTCTTCCTGAAGTTCAAGGTCAACCAGAAGTCCTTTTTCCTCTACCATTGCCTTGATTTTATCGTATATTTCAAGGGAGCCGCCTGCTACACATCCGGTTCCTGCACAGATCAGCACCTTTTTCTTCTGTTGGTCCAAAAGCTCCGAAACAACCATCGAGAATTCTTCAAATTCTTTTCTGTTATTCATTTTCATCATCCGAATTCTCCTTTCTGATTTGCCTGATTACCGCAATCGCCGACTCAGGTGCCATCTTAGGATAAACCTTGTCGTTTATGGTAATTACAGGAGCCAACCCACAGGCCCCCAGGCATGAAACCGTTTCCAGCGTGAACAGCATATCTGGTGTGGAATGCTTTTTCTCATTCAGTCCCAATTCTTTTCTTAAGGCATTCAGGATCGGGATGGACTTTCTTACATGACAAGCTGTGCCGTCACAAATCCTGATGATGAATTTCCCCTTGGGCTCAAGAGAAAAGTTTTCGTAAAAGGTTGCTACGCTGAATATTTTGGATGGAGTGACCTCCATTTTCTTTGATATATATTCAAGCACATCTTCAGGCAAATACTTGTACTCGCTCTGGATTTCCTGAAGCACTGCGATCAGCGCGGATTTCTTGTTCTGATATTTATCCAGGATGGAGTCAATCCTCGAATATCTGTTATTTTCGTCCATTCAAATCACCTCTTCTATATTTGCAAATGTTCTTTGTATATTGTATACATTGTACATTCTATCAATCAATTATCAATGCAATTGTAGTGCATCCAGTATTTCGCCACAACGAAAAAAATACCAGGTACAAAATGTACCTGGCACGGTTTATATTATTAGATACGGTTTGAAGGAATGTTTTTCGTTCTATAAGTCAAAAAAGGCTCCGTTTATAACAACCCCTAAAGGAACGATTCTACGGTTGAAAGAAACCGACTTTCCGCAGCAGTCCGAATATACGGACGGTACCTCGTCGATTCGGAAGAACGTACCATTGCGAATCGTGGATAAATCACACCAATTATCCAGCCGCAATATTCCGGCAGGCAGTTTTGTTATTCCATGGATGATATCTTCGAGTGGCATCGATACTGCAAGCATTTTAGATAAGGTCGTCGCCATATCATGAACAAAATTGTGACGGGAGAGGGCATGAAGATCCGTACTGATGCAGATTTTGGGCAGGCCCTGCATGACAGCCTTCCTGCATACATCAAAAGAGAAGCTTCCGCCTCCATGACCGACGTCCAGAATAATACCCCGTTCTATCAGTCTTTTCATCGCTGTGGATGGTGTACCATCCTCCATCCACGCATCTCCTGATCCGTTAAAGCAGTGTGTTAAAATGTCGCCTTTCTTCATAAAAGGTTCGATCTCCGATAAATAAGGAGGATTTCCCCCGATATGAACCATAAGGGGCAGGTCTGCGATTCGGGCAGCCTTACTGGCTATACGCAAGGGTTCCAGACCTTCATGACGAATTACACCGCTGGCGATGCGCACCTTGACACCACAGATAATATCCCTGTTTGCTTCAATCGTTCTCACAGTATTTTCCGCACTCAGATATTCCATTGCATTGTATTCATGATTAAAGATAATACCGATTGGACTAATGCAAAGAAAAAGCTTAATATTTGTTTTAATCGTTGGCTCCACATATTTTCGGAAACCGGCAATTGTAAAATCACCCGTTGTTCCCGCATCCGCCACCATGCATACCCCGGTCTTGTAGCCGATCTCATCGGCATTGATGCCAAACATGCCAAAGCCGTCGTTTATATGCGTGTGCAGGTCAATCCATCCCGGTGTTAGATAAATCTTCGTTGAATAATCAGAAGTATCTGATTTATCAGCATGATACCTGTCACCCTCTTTTCTCACTACACCATATTCAAAGCAATTATTCTCCGCATTATATATTTTAACGGATGTTCCATTATTCATATCACTCTGCTCCCTGCCGAAGCACTCCACCCTCATTTCTTGATTTCTGCTACTTTTATCTTTTGCGGCCCGCTTCCAATTCCTTCAAATGGTCCTGCCGTCATCCTGCCTGCAGGGCGGGAATTACCAAAGAAATCATTTTCAATGCATAAAGGTGTTCCATCAGGGTTTTCAAAAAGTACTTCCGGTTCAAAAGCCATGCCCAGGAAGTCGGTGGTAATGGTTACAGTATTCACTTCTGCCAGTCTGTTGCCAAAATCAAAGGCTAAATAAACACCGTCGGCTTCCGCCTCCAGCTTTACCTGAGGTTTCATTTCTTGATATGCTGCGGAATCAGTCTCCTGTTTGTATGGTTTTGCATCGCTAAAATAAAGATTGGAACCACAGTACATGGGAAGGCGCACCTCCGCAAACTGCACAACGGAGAACAGATCTTTATACCAGTTTTCATTCTCAGAAGGACATTCGTTATAAATTTCAAGCCCTTTTGGAACGCTGCCGTCTTCCCTGATAATCATTCCCGGATGAATCCAATTGTTTACATCTATGTTCTTTTCCTGTTCCTCATTCTCAGGCTGGGTACCGGTAAAGATGTTATTATAATACCTGTTGTCGCCCCCAAGAATGGTCATAAGGCCATGGACGCCGGTTTCATGAGCATAATGGTAAGGCGTAAAGCGATTCGTCACTCTTGCCCATGATATAAATCCGCTGAACAGGTTATGAACATACGCGCCTCCCTGCGATAAATCCAGAATGTTCTTCATGGAAAGCATGATGTTGTTGTCAACCATATAAGGGCCGTGGCTTACCTCCACGAATAAGTCCGCAGTATCATTATCATATAGCAGATTACCGGAAATTCTCGTGCCCTGAGCCTGCCAGTCCATCCACAGACCGCGGTCGCAGTTATGGATGTGGTTGTTGCGGATCTGGCAGTCCAGAGCGGCATGCAGTTTGATTCCCGCGACTTCCGCTCCGTTAAACATTCTTTTATGGTGGACATTGTAAATGTGATTATTGTAAATCTGACTGAATACTGCTCCCAGGTGTCCGCATATGCCAGTTTGTTCACAGTCATGAATGATATTGCTGCGGACAATATGAGAGCCAATGTTTTCTTTATCCCACCCTATGTGTATTGCATTGAAGATCACATCCCGCTCACGCTGGGCACCCTGTTTTGTTCCGATGGTTGTCCACTCGTTATGCCCGGTGGTGATTTCTTTACCGAGACTTATGCCTGAATTCTTGGCATTACTGATTTCATTGTTTTCAATAATCCAGCCTTTACTCCAATGGGGGCCGATCAGGCCTTCCTGCAGTGCTGTGGGAGGCGCCCAGTTGGGTGCCGCAATGGTTAAATGGAAGCCCCGGACCGTAATATAGTTGATTCCGGTTTTTTCTGGCCAGAAGCAGAATTTGCGTACATTGATATCTATTGTATTTTTAGAAGGTTCAAACTCACCAAAGTTTGCATGGATGGTTGTATTTTCGTTATCAGTTTCACAGTACCAGTTATGCAAAGACCATTCAGGCTCTCTGGCCTCCGTGAAAGGAATCGGACTCATCACTTCCTCAAGTGACACTGCTTCAAACATGGATTTCCCGTTTATATAAACCTCTCCGAGGTGAAATATACGTTCGCGTTTGCTGAACCAATCGCCCCAGACAATCTCTTTGTAAGGGTTGAAACCTCCGAAAAAGGCATTTGGAATAACAGCCTTATATACGCTTCCTTTTACTTTTATCCAATCTGTAATTTTCTCTCCGCCGGAGATGACGACTTTTTCGCCGGATGCAGCTTCATAAGTGATCCGTTCGTTGTCATTGATCCCTCCATTTACTGGATTGACGTACTCACGATAAATCCCCTCATGAACGGTAATAATGTCGCCGGCTTTCGCCAGATCCGCAGCTCGCTGGATGTTCCTGAAAGGCCTTGTTGATGAGCCTGCCCAGGTATCGCATCCGCTGATCGAAACATGAAAATGGTTTCCCACAATAATATCCTCCCTCTCTATTCCTCCTGCAGCATGGTCCAGTTCAAAGCATCCTTTGAATGTAAAAGTCCGAAGGTTGTAATATTTTTTGCATCCTCGCCCATCAGAATCATGAGCCACCGGTCCTCTTCCTTCCAGACGTATGGCGCCCCGTATCTCGTTGTAAGCCACTTTTGCGATTCAATACTGATCTTCCCTTTCAATTCCCAGGTATATAAATCATCCGATATTGCATATGCAAGATGCTGCTCCTTCAATCCTTCGCTGTAGATCATAATCCATTGGTCATTTTGACGTAAAACCACTACGTTTTCAGCCCCATCCGGTGCATCCCCGCCAACTCCAATCAGCGGCTCGTTCACAGAAATAATTTCCCATTTTTTTAATTCGACATCCTTTGTTACTGCATGACCGATCAGATTCGTAGGTCCGGAATAATGAACATAATCAGATCCTACAAAATAGCAGTGTAAGGTGTCCCCATCCAAAACGAAGGTGGGGTCTATCGTCCTTTGCGCCTGATTCCAAGGCAGATTCACCGCTTCTTCCATAAAGAATTCCGGTTTCGACCATGTAATCAGATCGTCAGATTGGCTGAAGCAAAGCTTTGTCGGCTTTTCAGGATACGCCTGGTAGGGAAGAATGTATCTTCCTCCCCAGAATATCAAATCGCCCGGAGAAGCAAATCCTTTCGGCGAAATATCCCTGTCATTTTCAAAGGTGATAAAGTCCTTGGTGAAAACCTGGCCTATCGACCAGTTTTCCGGCTTACTCCAGTCTTTATTCGAATAACGTGAATAGAACAGATGATATCCGTCTTTTGTCTTGTACACGAAAGGATCACGAAGGTTATCGTCTCTTTTCCATACCGGATTTTTTAATAAGTTCAAATGAAGCATGTTCGTACCTCTTCTCTTAAAATATTATCACTTTCTGTGTTTACCTTGATTCTTATCACCATCGAGGTCGCATGTATTATGGATAAGAGCAGAGAATGCTGCATCCTCCGCTCTTATCTGTGTACTATCCAGTTTTATTATACAGTATTATTTGTTATAGCGGTCATAAGCAGCCTGCTCTACTGCTAAAACTTCATCGATTCCCATGGCCTTGATCTTATTGACGAAAGCATCAAAGTTCGCTATCGGTTCTTTGCCCATGATGAATTTATCGACCATTTCGTCCTTATACGTCTGAATTTCCGTATATTTGTTATTGATAATGTCTCTCTCATCCCCTGTGAATGAAAGTGCAGGAATGGTAGGCTTTATATATTGTTCCATGTCATTTCTGTATTGAACATATTTATCATCCAGCAGGGCGTTTTCATAGCCGACATCCTGAGCGTATGCCCATTCTCTGTGGCCAAAAACATTGAGCATCGAAAGGATGGACCTTCCCTGAGAATCCTTTGTTATAGCTTCAGTATACTGAGGCTTGCCATCTACCATGTTATAAGTCTGTCCCTCAAGTCCGAAATTCATTAACAGGCTTCCATCCTCACTGTAAAAATAATCAAAAAGCTTAACAATTTCGTCTTTATACTTGGATTTGGCACTGATTGCGGTAAATCCTCTGACCGGCTGCATCTGGCTGGTAGTCATCCGGTTGCCCGACGGTCCTTTCGGTGGGGCAACTACAGCCATGCTTGCGGTTGAATTTGGATTTGCAGCCTTTATCATGCCTCCCAGTGAATATGCACGTGCAGTAGTATCCTGGCAGGCGCCTGAAACTTCATTTGTTATTCTTGAAAGCCAAACCTTTGTATCATTCGTTGCATATTCGGGATCTATCAAACCTTCATTGTAAAGCTTGTTGATATAAGTAAGAGCATCTTTAAATCTGGAATCGGTATAAGCATACTTGACTGTATTATCTTCTATGAAGTATTGCTCATTTGCCTCAAATCCACTGATTCCATAGGCTTCCATAAATGACAGGACGCCTGCCTTTGTATTCCTGGTGGTATAAGGAATCTCATCCTGTTTCCCATTCCCATTGGGATCTTTTTCCTTGAATGCCTTCAACATGCTATACCAGTCATCCAGCGTTTCAGGTGTGCTGAGATTGAGCTTCTGCAGCCAATCTTCACGAACCATCCATACCTTGAAGGTCTTTACAGCGCCAAGGAAGGGGAGGAAATAGTCTTTGCCGTCACTGGACTTTAAAGACTTGATGATGTCAGGATTGCCAGTTAGAATTTTCTTTAAGTTCGGAGCGTTTTGGTCAATCTGTTCGTCCAGCGGTTCAAAAATTCCCTGTTCCGCCACCTTGAACATATCGTCCCGGTAGGGGCTGACGACAACATCCGGAATACTGCCTGAAGCAATGATCACGTTGAACTTCTCACGGAATTGGTCTTCTGTTGTCGGTCCCGGAATGAAATCAAACGAGACATTGGTTCTTTTGGTGATTTCCTGGATAATGGGTAAATCCGTGCTGATTGCCTGATCAGCGGAATCCTGCAGGAACATGCTGATTGTAATGGGCGTTTCAGCTATCTTTCCACTGGTTTCTGCTGTTTGTGCAGGTTGGCCTGCTGTCTGGGCAGGCTGACTTGAAGCCTGGGCAGCCTCATCTGTTTTTGCGCCGCATCCAGCTAATGCGGATATAACCAGTACCGCTGATAACGCTGCTGATACTGCCCCTTTCCATTTTAACCTGATCATAAAAATCCTCCTTGTTTTGTATAGTATTACTGAAATGCATTTATATAAACTCCCTCCTGCAAAAAGCAGTGGAGAATTATAACGCGGGATCTGAGGCTTACCCTTTTACAGAACCTATCATGACACCTTTAATAAAGTATTTCTGCACAAACGGGTAGACAAGCATAATAGGAATCGTTGCGACCATAATTGTGGCATATTTAATGGATTCGCTAACCTGGTCCGCGCCATTTGCCATATCGATTGCCAAATCGTTCGTCTGATTTTGAATAACAATGTCCCTGAGAATAATCTGTATAGGAACCAGTTTCCGGTCGCGAAGATATAGCATGGCAGGAAAGTAGCTGTTCCATTGGTATACTGCATAGAATAAACCGATCGTAACCAGTCCCGGTATTGCAAGAGGCAGGATGATGATAAGCAGTGTCTGCAGGTGGTTACACCCGTCAAGGGCTGCCGATTCTTCCATTTCAACCGGTATTTGTTCAAAAAAGTTTTTGAGAATGATCAAATTAAACGAGGATACCGCAGTGGGCAGCAATATCGCCCATACCGTATTATAAAGGCCCAACCCCCTTACAACCAGAAAGGTCGGTATCATACCGGCACTAAAAAGCATGGCTATTACAACGACTTTTGTGAGAAAATCCCTTCCCGGAAAGTGCTTCCGTGATAAAGGATATGCCCCAAGAGTACTCATCAGCAGGCTTATCGCAGTCCCTGCAACCGTATAAGTAACCGTATTGAGATAGGACCTGCCGATCATTGGATAAGCAAGTACTCTCTTGTAGGCTTCCAGATTAAAGCCCATGGGAATAATTCCAACCTTCCCCTGCGCCAAAAATGCGTAGCTGCTCAGTGATGCCGCCAATACATAGAGTACCGGATATAAAGCGACAATCATACAAATGGTGAGTATCGTATAGTTCATACATTGAAATAATATCCGTCCTTTTGTTTCCTTCATGATTCTGCCCAAGATAATTCCCCCCGTTACCATAAACTCGATTCTGTATATTTTTTTGCGATCTTGTTCGCCGTGACAATCAGCACAAGTCCGATTACCGATTGAAAGAAACCCACAGCAGAAGCAAAGCTGTAATCTCCATTGAGTATGCCGCGCCGGTAAACATAAGTGCTGATGACATCTGCAGTGGAATATATGCTTGGATTATATAGCAGGATTATGGATTCGTACCCTACCTCCAGAAGATTGCCGAGACGCATGAGCAGCAGTATGACTATGGTGGATGAAATACCTGGAAGGGTTATATGCCATAGCTGTCTCCACCTTCCGGCGCCGTCTATTTTCGAAGCTTCATACAGCTCGGGACTTATTCCCGTAAGAGCGGCTAAATAGATAATTGCACCATATCCTGTTGTTTGCCATATTACCATAAGCGTATAGATGATCCAGAAGTAGGAGGGTTCCGTAAGAAAATGGATTTTTTCCATTCCCAGTTTTGTAATAATACTATTAACTACTCCTGTGGTAGGTGACAGGAATACAACCACAATACCTACCACAACTACGCTTGAGATAAAATTCGGCAGGTAGGTAACGGATTGAACCGTTTTTTTGAATTTCGAAGACCCTATTTCATTTAACATCNAAGCGAGAAGAATCGGGGCTGTAAACCCTAATATCAATTGAAAAAAGTTAATCGCCAGTGTATTTCTGAGTAATCTCCAGAAGAAAACAGAATGAATGAATTGATCGAAGTACTCAAGTCCGACCCATTTGCTGCCGATGATGCCCAGTGCAGGCTGATACTTTTTTACCGATATGATTAAAGCCCCCAGTAACGGGATATAACGGAAAGCAACATAATAGACAAGCACTGGTAAAAACATTAACAGCAATGGATAATTTGATTTTAAAGACTTCCACTTAGCCTTATTACTTAACTTACCTTTCAATGCAGCAGAAGCAGGTGCGTTTTGCAATGTCCATCCCCCATTCGGATATGTTCTCGTGGTTCACTATGACATTACTTTACCCGCAAACGGCACCCGCGTATAGCGTTCAATTTTTAGATTATGGGCTGAATTTATCGATTCGATATGGATTATTTTACGGTGATCCGCCTTGAAAGCAGTTACATTTCCCTGAATTGGCCGGGGGCCACGCCTATATACTTCTTAAAGGTTTTGCTGAAGCTGTTCGCATTCATGTAACCGACAGATTCGGCTACCTGCGCAACTGTCATTGATGTAGTGGTCAAAAGTTCTCTGGCTTTTTCCAACCTATATTCATTAATAAAATCCACGAAATTCACCCCTGATGTTTCTTTAAATATAAAGCTCAGGTAAGAGGGGGATAGACCGACAACTTCGGCAACTTTATCCAAAGAAAGCTCCTTATTGTAATTTTCCGCAACAAATGTCCTTATCTTTTCGTATACCTTTGTATTCTGGTTGTGTTTCCGGTCACTTGCGTAGATTGCAATGGATTTGAATATAAAATAGGTATAGCTCTTTTTTTCTTCTACCACACTCTTCGCCGTCATTTCTGCGTAAATATCAAGTTCTTCTCCGAATATTTTTTTAATGGTAGCCTGCATTTCATAAATGGACCGGATTGCGGTACCAACCAGGGCATTGAACAAATTATTGATCAGCTCGGGCGTTACAAGCCGTTTATCAAGATTGTCCGTAAAAATTTGAAGGAGAATCTGATTCGCAGCCATAATATCCCCGGATTTTAGAATTGTTACAAGCTGCTTCTCTCTTTCTATGGAGTATTCAAAAATGTTCCCGGCAATATTCCTGACTTCATCAATATATATCACGGTGTTCTGGCCTTTTACTATTTTATATTTCAGCGCATGCAGTGCCTCAATAAAGGACATCAGGCATTCTTCCATACTGCTGTAGTGCTTTCCCACTCCAATCGTTAAAGTCAGGTCATGATTGGATTTGAAATAATCCCTGACTTTTTTCAAGTATTCATTGATCCCTTCCGATTCATAAAAGCGCTCCTCTGCATTTATAACGGAAACTAAAGTACTCTCATCTTTTTGTACAGAATAGCATCTGGCATTCCCGTTCAGCGCCTCGATGGCAATCTCATCCATGACCGGAACGAAATTCAGATTCTGCTTTCCGTGCCTTTTCAATGCCTCCGATGCATGTTCATCTATTTCAAATACGATGACCTGAAAAAGAGGAAATGGCATATCAATCCCTATATCGCTTCCAATTTCTCTATAGCGTTCCTGCTTAACACTGCCATTTGTTATATCATTCAGAAACTTCTCCCTCAATATCGGGTGACTTTTATGAAAAGACTCCCGCAGGCTTTCATTCTCATTATATACATAGCTGATGATCCTATTGATAAACTTCAGTTCATCTTTATCGCCCGTTTTCTGCTTATCGGGCGTTTTATTACCGATGATGCTGATATAGTTTAAAATATCGTTGATGGGACGGTATAGGCGTTTTACCAGCAAATATGCTAAAATCATACTCAAAATCATGCTTATCAGAGCTACCCATATGGTTACATTACGGATCCCAATCACTTTCCGGGAAATATACCAGGTAGGCGTGACAGAAATATATCTCCAGTCATTTGCTTCAGACTTGATATATTGAACAGTAAAAGGTTTTCCTCCAAATTTTATATCGAAAGTGCCTTCCGCAGAATCCATTCCAGCCACTGTACTGTCCAATACGGATCTGGCCAGCTTTTGATCCTTTTCCTGGAATGATTTCGCATTTGTAAATACGATATTTTTATGAGAGTCAACGATATAGTTTATCACTACATTTCCTTCCTTGTTTCCTCCCATTTCCTTGTAGAAAAACTGCTCGTTCAGGTTCACAACCAGGGTACCCTTCGGACTAAGCTCGTTGACAGGCAATGACTTCATAAACATAATTACCGGCATCCTGGTGTAGTTATACTCTACCTCCTGTTTTCCTGCAGAACGGAAACCAGAGTACTCCCTGGATATTTTTTCCCAGTCAATGTCTGTGTAATATTTACAAACATTGCTGAAAAACAATTTGGAATCATATTTGCCTTCGCTTCCGAGAACAATATCCGCCTTGTTGTAGTACACCCAAAGGTTCGCTATATAGTCATCGTTTGCTTTTATGGAATTCAAATATGTAATAATATCGCGATACACTTCGGCTTCATAGTAAGAATCCTCATGTGAAATGTAAAGGGCCCTGGTCAGCCTACGATCCAGAGATGCCTGCATAGCGCTGTTTTCAATCGACTTTACCTCATTGTCTATACTTTCTTTGGCTTGTCCAAGAACCAGCATATTGTTGCTCTTTACCTCACTGATCATCATGTTTGTAGAGTTCAGATAGGAAATGTATGCAATAATCAGTACGGATGTCAGAACCAGACCCACAATAGAAAAAAATATACGGATAAAAACGCTGTTCATTTTAAAACTTGTAAAACTTTGTGGCAAAAGCTTCATATGACCTCCCAAAGGGTTGAATCGCAGATATATAAACCTCTGATGCAACAGACCCCTATTAAGTTCTATTATTAACATGGTTCTCTCAATTTTCAATACTTCAATTTTTGGAAAGCCATTTTTACATTACATATATACCACACCGGTCTATTTTTAACCTCTACCTGCGCCAACTTTTCATCATGCTATATTGTATGATGTATTACATCTGGATTTCACAAAGATATCCTACCCTTAATAAATCATTTATTCAATATCTTTTCTTAGATTACTTCAGAAGTGAAATGTCAATTGATCTGCCTAAAGCACTTTTATACCGTATTCCATAACCTGATATCCATTATTGACGAATATTAATGCAATTGAGATAAACATGAAACGACGCCTGTCACTATTGACAAGCATCCCTTTTCATTTTGGAGCTGGTGGAGCTGTTCATTTTGAAACCACAATTTCAAGAGTGATCAAGCTCAAGTTCATCCAGTTCCTGTGTTATGATCTCAAAACTCCGCTTTTCTATCTCCATGGGTCTTAACCTCTCCATTACTCCATCCCCTCTTCCAATATCCTGTAGACCTTATCCATATCAAGCGATTTTCGCAATGTATCAGCAAGCTTGTCATATTCTCTCTCCTTGTGTGCCGCTACGTCAAAAGACTGCTCCTGATCATAGGTAAGCCCTTTCCCTTCCATCAGTGCCTTTGCGATCCCGTTCAGTACCTCTTCATTGTCAAAGAGGCCGTGCACATAGCTGCCGTAAACATTGTTACAACAAAGACCGTCTACTTTTGTTCCGCCATCCGGTGTCGTCAAAGTCGATATATGGTTTTGAGGCGCTGAAGAAGTTGTGATGCCCATATGTATTTCATAGCCCTCAAAGCTTTTCCCGCTCAGTCCGGCAAAAATTCCGGAAAGTTTGTCAAACCGGCCGTTTACGCGTGTACGGATTTTTTGCTTTTCAAATACGGTTTCGGCATTGATCAAACCCAACCCGGCCATTTCACCGCCCTGCTCCACATTCCACGGATCGCACAGCTTCCTGCAAAGCATCTGATATCCTCCGCAAATACCGAATACAGGTTTTCCCTCTGAGGCATACTTCAAAACAGCTGCTTCAAGCCCGCTTTCCCTAAGCCATTTCAAATCATCCAGCGTGTTTTTTGTGCCCGGTAAAATAATCAAATCCGGATTTTTCAATTGAGCTGCACGGGATACATATCTCACTGCCGCTCCGTTCATATAATCAAAGGCGTTAAAATCCGTAAAATTTGAAATCCGCGGCAGCTTTATCACGGCAATATCGATATTGACACCTTGTACACTACTATTTGAAAGGCGTTCAGAAAGGCTGTCTTCCTCATCGATCTGAAGCTGCATATAGGGCACAACACCAATCGTCGGTACATGAATCAAATTCTCAAGCATTTCAAGCCCCGGTTCAAGTATTTTCACATCGCCGCGGAATTTGTTGATAATAACGCCTTTGATGTATTTCTTTTCCTCTTCATCCTGAAGCATATAAGTTCCGTAAAGTGAAGCGAAAACTCCCCCCAGGTCAATGTCACCCGCTATAAGTACCGGCGCGCCTGCCAGTCTGGCCATACCCATATTTACGATATCCTGCTGTTTTAAGTTAATCTCGGCGGGG
>WSSedL1CaDRAFT_10001519_pt1 | contig 13398 bp, 11 predicted proteins | sample WetSurSL1Cattail_FD_9464 | JGI IMG/M metagenome (IMG submission 9464)
TAAATATACACTTTTTGGCAATTATTCTCATCATTTTTAAACTATTTTTAACATCAAAATATTGGTAATTAAATGATTATATATTTTTAAAGGAGTGACTAAATAATGAATTTGAACAAATTAAAAATTTGCTTGAAATCTATTTGAATAAGATTGATAAAATACAAAGCACTAATAATTCTATTTTAAGATATTTTAAATTAATAAATGGAAGTGATGAAGATTATTTTTTAGAATTTCCCAAGCAAGATCGAGAAGATTTAGAAAAATTTCAGAATGATTATAATTCTTCTGATAGAGAAATTGGTATAAATAAAATTACTTGTTGTTTAAATTTTAATTATACACCAACTATTGATAATTATATTAGAGTCACAAAGGAATATAGAAATTATAGACATTATGGACAGGTTTATAATTTGCAAATTCACGGAAGATTAAATGATAATAATAGTAATAAAGTAAATTTTGGTTTTGGAGATGAAATGGATGATGATTATAGAGCAATTGAAAATTTAGATGATAATGAATATTTAAAGAATTTTAAATCTTTTCAATATTTACAAAATTCAAATTATAAAACACTTTTGGATTTTATTGATAGTGAAAAATTTCAGGTTCTTATAATGGGTCATTCTTGTGGACTCTCAGACAGAACATTGTTAAATACAGTTTTTGAGCATAATAATTGTCGCTCAATTAAGGTCTTTTATCATCAAAGAAAAGATGGAAGTGATAACTATACTGAAATTATTCAAAATATTTCAAGGCATTTTAACAAGAAGAAATTAATGAGAGAAAAAATAGTCAATAAAACACTTTGTCAGCCATTGCCTCAAATACAATTACCTAGAAAAGTATAGTTTTGTCTTTTCGAGGAACGAGAAATCACATAACGTGAGCAACTAATGAGATTGCTTCGTTCCTCGCAATGACAAACAGCATGGAAAGTTGTAAACTTAAAATCGATTATCTCCATCCAATAAATTTCCTAATCCACCTAGAATACTTCCTTCGCCGCGGCTTTCTCCGCCTGCTTTTGGAGCAGAGGCAATGATTCTGTCGGCTAGACGGCTGAAAGGGAGTGATTGTATGTAAACTGTTCCTGGTCCGCGAAGTGTAGCGTAAAATAAACCTTCGCCTCCAAAAACCGAATTTCGAATTCCGCCAATGAATTCAATATCATAATCGACTTCTTGCGTAAAACCAATGACGCAACCTGTATCGACTTTTATAATTTCTCCGGGTGCTAATTCTTTTTTAGCCATGGTTCCTCCAGAATGTACAAAAGCCATTCCGTCGCCTTCAATTTTTTGCATGATGAAACCTTCGCCACCAAAGAGTCCGCGACCGAGTTTTTTTGAAAATTCAATTCCTACGGAAACGCCTTTGGCAGCACATAAAAAGGAACTTTTTTGGCAAATGAATTTTCCGTTGAATTTTGTTAAATCAATCGGGAGGATTTTTCCGGGATAAGGCGATGCAAAAGATACTTTGGCTTTGCCATAATTTTGATTGATAAAAGCAGTCATAAAAAGACTTTCGCCTGTAAGTACTCGTTTTCCAGCGCTGAGGAGTTTGTCAAAAATTCCGGATTGTTGTTGGGATCCGTCGCCAAAAATAGTTTGCATCTGGATATTATTGTCCATCATCATAAAGCTGCCGGCTTCGGCAATGACAATTTCTTGTGGGTCGAGCTCTATTTCGACATATTGCATTTCTTCTCCAAAAATTTGGTAATCTATTTCGTGTGCTTGCATTGTATTAGTTGTTGATTAATGAACGTTAAAAGTACAAAAAAGCAATATATTTCTGGTGTATTAAATTTGCGCAAGGGATAAAAGCGGCATCCTTTTATGGAGCTTGCGGAATAAAAGATACAGCGGATAGCCCGCCCCGAAGGGATGCGCCATAATTATTCTTTAATGGTTAGTCGGTTATTTGTTTAATCAAGTTTTGATGTAAAAAAAACGGCTCGCATTGTTGCAAGCCGTTTCGTTTTATTTATGTTAACTGAATACTGATTACTGCAAACTAACTATTCATCAAACTCTCAATTTCCTCTACTTCAATAGGAATATTTTTCATTAGGTTGAACGGTTCTCCTGTTGGTTGAATAACCACATCGTCTTCAAGGCGGATTCCGAAACCTTCGGCTGGAATGTAAATTCCCGGTTCAACGGTAAACACCATATTGGCTTGCATTGGTTCGGTCAAAATTCCGTAATCATGCGTGTCTAGTCCCATGTGGTGTGAGGTGCCGTGCATAAAATATTTTTTGTAAGCTGGCCATTCTGGATTTTCATTTTGCACATCGGCTCTGTCTAAAAGTCCTAAACCAAGTAATTCTGAAGTCATGATTTTACCCACTTCTATGTGGTATTGTTTCCAATTTGTTCCTGGAGTAAGCATTGAAGTAGCTTCTTTTTTTACTCGTAAAACAGCATTGTAGACGGCTTTTTGTCTTTCGGAATAGCGACCAGAAACGGGAATGGTACGCGTTAAATCACTAGAATAATTGGCGTATTCGGCAGCAATGTCAAGCAAAATCAAATCGCCTGCTTTGCATTGTTGGTTGTTTTCGATGTAATGCAACACATTGGCATTGTTTCCCGAAGCAATAATTGGGGTGTAAGCAAAACCTTTGGAACGATTGCGGACGAATTCGTGAATCAATTCGGCTTCGATTTCATATTCGGTTACATTGGGTTTTACGAATGAAAGAAGTCTACGGAAACCTTTTTCGGTAATATTACAAGCCTGCTGAATCAAATCGATTTCTTCGCTTTCTTTTACCGAACGTAAACGTTGCAAAATAGGATTGCTTTTGGCAACCGCATGTGCTGGATATTTGTCTTTCCACCATTTTACAAAGCGGGCTTCACGGGTTTCTGTTTCAACCGTAGCGCGATAATGTTCGTTGGTGTTGATGTACATTGTTTCGGTGTAAGTCATCATTTCTTTCAAAACTTTTTCGAAATCTTGTAACCAATGTACGTTTTTGATTCCTGAAACTTCAAAAGCACGTTCTTTAGAAAGTTTTTCGCCTTCCCAAATAGCAATATGTTCACTTGTTTCTTTAAGAAAAAGCATTTCTCTTTGATTTTCATAAGGAGCATCCGGGCAAAGCAATAAGATACTTTCTTCTTGGTCAACGCCACTTAAATAAAAAATATCGCGGTGTTGTGCAAATGGCAAAGTACTGTCGGCACTTATAGGGTAAATGTCATTAGAGTTGAAAATAGCTATACTCTTGGGTTGCATTTGAGCTGTAAATTTGGCTCTGTTTTTTATGAATAAATTGCAATCAATTTGATGGTATTTCATGTTTGGAGTTTTATTTATGCAAATTTAATCAATCCATTTGTAATAGCGTGCACCAATAAGATTTGGATTTTGTTTTTCAATTCGGTCTAAAATCCACTCGTTTTTTGGTGTTTGGATGCTTTGTTTTTGTTCTTTTTTATGCAGTTTTTCGTAAGTGTCAAAGTCAATTTCGAAACTTTGAGTTAAGTTTTCAAAAAGATTTACATTGGCTAAAGCTATTTTCCATTGGTCTTGAATAATTCCTTCGAACACTTTTGATTTCGAACCACTTCCATATGCTAGGAATCCAAAGGTGTTGCCTGCGATTTCTTTTTTAGAATCGTAAAAATGCGCTAAAGTCGACAAGAATCCCATGAAAATGGAACCCGTGTAAAGATTCCCAATTAAGGAAGAAGCTAATTCGGCAGGCATTAATTTTTCTTCAACAAAGTGTTTATATTCGGCAGTTTTGCTGGTCTCTTTTAGTTTGGTTTGGTATTCAGCAGGATTTTCTTCGCCAGAAATCATTGAATTTTCGGCATCCAAAGCATAGATTTCAGATAACATTCTGCGACCTTGGAACGAATAAGGCAAGTGCATAATAATGCTGTCCCATGAATTGTATAATGTTGCTGAAGTTTCTTTTCCTTTTTTGAACGAGAAATAGGCATTTCTGGTTCTGTCCATATAACATTGATTCGAATATTGTCCGTCAAAAACAGGTTGGTCTTTGTGGATTTCGATTTCAGCTTCTAAGTTGTCAAACCAAGATTCGTTGTTTGTGTTTCCAGTTATGGCTTCTTTAGAAAGGGTTCTGTGCGGTTTAAAAAAGTCAAAAACACCTTTGGTACTCGTTGCCCAATTATTTTCGAAAGCTATAATTCTTGGATTCGCAGTAATTAACATCGCTGTTGCTCCTGCGCCTTGGGTGTATTCTCCGGTGGAATTCAAATCGTATTTAGCAATGTCAGTAGTAACTACAATTGCTTTTTTGGTTGGATTTAATCGGATGAAATCAATGCAATTTTGCATCGCATCTACACCGCTAATACAAGCAAAAGTAAAGTCGACAACATCGCATTCGGCTAAAGTATTTTCGCTAAATTTTTGTTCCATCAAATCAAGTAGAAATGAACCAATGGGTTTGGCATTGTCAATGCCGCTTTCGGTTCCTACATAAATACGGGCAATTTCTGTTAAGTTAATTTTGTTGTTTTGAATTAATTTCGTCAAGGCATTTGCAGCAAAAACCACACTGTCTTGATGGGTGTCGGGCAAAGTCATTTTGATTAATCCTAAGCCTTTTTCTAGTTTTTCAGCAGCTATGTTTCTGGCTTCTGCCAATGTTTTTATGGGTAAATGTAGTTTGGCTACGTCAAATGAGATTGCGTCAATTCCTGTTTTCATTTTCATTTTTTTGAATTTACAAAGATAAAATGTCGCTTTGGAAATGCCGTTTCTTTGACTACACAAAATAGTCGGTTTTTGTGTTTTTGTTGATTTTAAGGCATTTTATATTTAAAATTATTAAATGTATATTTTTTAGGCTTTTTTGTAGTGATTATTGATTTGATTTTTGAGCTGTTTTTACTTGTCATTATTGTGTTTTGTGTCTTATTATGTTGTTTGTCAGTTTTTTATAAATATTTTTATCTTAAAATGAAACTATTTTATTTAAAAACTTTATAACGTTTCTAAATAAGAACGAAAAGGTTGTAGTTCATTCCTAATTGGTTTATTTTTGTGTACTTTTTAAATTATATTCTAAAATATTATGGCAAAATCTGGATTATTGAAATCGTCAATAGCTAAAAAAGTAGCTATGGCACTTTCAGGACTTTTTTTGATGTTGTTTCTAGCACAGCATTTTTTAATCAATATGACTTCGGTAATTAGTGCCGATCTATTCAATGCAATTTCTCATTTTATGGGAACCAATCCTTTGGTTCAGTTTGTTATTCAACCCATTCTTATCATTGGAGTTATTTTTCACTTCATCATGGGGTTTGTTTTGAATATTCAAAACAATAAAGCGAGACCAATAGGGTATGCTAGTTATAATGGAGCTGCCAATGCAAGTTGGGCATCACGTAACATGATCATTTCAGGTTCTGTTATTTTGGCTTTCTTAGCATTACACTTTTATGATTTCTGGTTTCCGGAAATGGTTTACAAGTATATCGAATTCAATCCTGCAGATGAAGCAAGATATTTTCCTGAATTAGTAGAGAAGTTTGAAAATCCAATTCGTACTGCTTTGTACTGCTTGTCATTTGTATTGTTGTCTTTACACTTGCAACACGGATTTAGTTCTTCTTTTCAATCAGTAGGAGCAAATAATAAATACACAAAAGGGATGAAGAATTTTGGATTATGGTTTTCAATCATAGTTCCTTTAGGATTCGTTTTTATTGCAGTATTTCATCATTTCAATCAATAATATTATATAATAATGGCATTAGATTCAAAAATACCAAATGGTCCAATAGCGGACAAATGGACAGATTATAAAGACCACATTAACTTAGTAAATCCTGCTAACAAACGTAACCTTGATATTATTATTGTAGGTACTGGATTAGCTGGAGGTTCTGCAGCTGCTACTTTAGCAGAATTAGGATATAACGTAAAAGCATTTTGTTTCCAAGATTCACCACGTCGTGCGCACTCTATTGCTGCACAAGGGGGAATCAACGCAGCAAAAAATTATAAAGGAGATGGTGACTCGGTTTACAGATTGTTTTATGACACTGTAAAAGGAGGAGATTACCGTGCTCGTGAGGCTAACGTACACCGTTTAGCTGAAGTTTCATCAAATATTATTGACCAATGTGTGGCTCAAGGAGTGCCATTGGCTCGTGAATATGGTGGATTATTGGATAACCGTTCTTTTGGAGGAACATTGGTTTCTAGAACATTCTACGCTCAAGGACAAACGGGACAACAATTGCTTTTGGGTGCTTACTCAGCAATGAACCGTCAAATTGGTCGTGGAAAAGTAAAAATGCACAACCGTCACGAAATGCTTGACTTAGTAGTAGTAGACGGAAAAGCAAGAGGAATTATCGCTCGTAACTTGATTACTGGTGAAATTGAAAGACATTCTGCTCACGCAGTGGTTATTGCTTCTGGAGGATACGGAAACGTTTTCTTTTTGTCAACAAATGCAATGGGTTCTAATGCTACTGCAGCTTGGAAAATCCACAAAAAAGGAGCTTACTTTGCAAATCCTTGTTACACACAAATTCACCCAACTTGTATTCCTGTTTCAGGAGATCACCAATCAAAATTAACTTTGATGTCGGAATCGCTTCGTAATGATGGACGTATTTGGGTTCCTGCAAAATTAGAAGATGCGCAAGCTATTCGTGAAGGAAAGAAAAAAGCAATTGACTTAGCTGAAGCAGATAGAGATTATTTCTTAGAAAGAAGATATCCTGCTTTCGGTAACTTAGTGCCTCGTGACGTTGCGTCTCGTGCTGCTAAAGAAAGATGTGATGCTGGTTTTGGAGTAAATAGAACAGGTGAAGCCGTTTACTTGGATTTTGCTGCTGCAATCCAACGTTACGGAAAAGAAGCTGCTTATGTAAAAGGATTAAATGCTGACGATAAAGCATTGATTACTAAATTAGGTACTGAAATTGTAAAAAGTAAATACGGGAACTTGTTCCAAATGTATTATAAAATTGTAGATGAGGATCCTTATACATCCCCTATGATGATTTATCCAGCGGTTCACTACACAATGGGTGGAACATGGGTTGATTATAACTTACAAACTACTATTCCTGGTTGTTTCTCTATTGGAGAATCAAACTTCTCTGATCACGGAGCAAACCGTTTAGGAGCTTCGGCTTTGATGCAAGGATTGGCGGATGGATATTTTGTATTGCCTTATACTATCGGAGATTATTTAGCTCCAGATATCAAAATGGGACCTATTCCAACAGATACACCTGAGTTTGATGCTGCTGAAAATGGAGTAAAAGAATTGATTGCTAAATTTATGAATAATAAAGGAACGCATTCAGTAGACCACTTCCACAAGAAATTAGGAAAAATCATGTGGGACAAAGTAGGTATGGCTCGTAACGAAAAAGGATTAAACGAAGCGATTGTAGAAATTGCTGCTTTACGTGAAGAGTTTTATAAAGATGTAAGAGTACCTGGAACAGATAAAGAATTCAACCAAGAATTAGAAAAAGCAATTCGTGTTGCCGATTTCTTAGAACTAGGAGAATTGTTTGCTAAAGATGCTTTACACCGTAACGAATCTTGTGGAGGTCACTTCCGTGAAGAGTACCAAACTCCAGAAGGAGAAGCACTTCGTGATGACGAAAACTTTGCATACGTTGCAGCTTGGGAATACAAAGGAAAACCAAGTGATGCCGTGTTACACAAAGAGCCTCTAGTTTACGAAAACATTAAATTAGTACAGCGTAGTTATAAATAGAAATTAGTCGAAAGTCACTAGTCAAAAGTCTCAAAGTAGAAGACTTTAGACATTCGACTTTTAGACTTTTAAACTTAAAAGAGATGAAACTTACATTAAAAATATGGCGTCAAAAAAACGCCCAAGATAAAGGAGCAATGGTTGACTATAAAGTTGACGGAATTGAGCCAGATATGTCGTTCCTAGAAATGCTTGACGTTTTTAACGAACAACAAATCAACAAAGGAGAATCACCAGTAGCTTTTGACCACGATTGTCGCGAAGGAATTTGCGGAATGTGTTCTTTGTTTATCAACGGTGAGGCACATGGTCCAGACCGTGGTGTAACTACTTGTCAGTTGCACATGCGTATGTTTAAAGATGGTGATACGATTACTATCGAGCCTTTCCGAGCTGCAGCTTTTCCAGTAGTGAAAGATTTAGTGGTGGACAGAAGTTCTTTTGACAGAATCCAACATGCTGGAGGATTTATCTCGGTAAATACTTCAGGAAATACGATTGATGCAAACACGATTCCAGTTAACAAAAAAGATGCAGATGATGCTTTTGATGCTGCAACATGTATTGGTTGTGGAGCTTGTGTAGCAACTTGTAAAAATGGTTCTGCTATGTTATTTGTTGGAGCTAAAGTTTCTCAATTTGCATTGTTGCCACAAGGTCAAATTGAAGCTACTGACCGTGTATTAAACATGGTGCGCCAAATGGATGAAGAAGGTTTTGGTAACTGTACTAACACTGGAGCTTGCGAAATTGAATGTCCTAAAGGAATTTCTTTAGAAAACATTGCTCGTATGAACAGAGAGTACATGTCAGCAAGTTTGAAAGGGTAATTAATTAGTCCAAAAGTCTTTAGTCGAAAGTCTTAAAGTCAAATTATAGTTTTAAAAAACGCATTCATTGATTTGGATGCGTTTTTTGTTTTTGGGGTGCCCTACGGTCGGGTTGTCTTTTTATTTAAATAGATGTAAACAAGAATAGAATTTATTATAAATTATAAAATTTTATTCGAATTCTTTTTTGAATATTGTACGTCAATTTAAAAACTACTTCAAAAAAATATTGTGCATTTTCTTTTGCATATAAATTCGTATACACAGATTGCAGCATTGGAATTGATTTAAAATTTAATTCAAATGGTTTTTTTTCTTTAGAATTTGATGCTTGGTAAGTAAAGGTTTTAATATCTATTTCGTCTTTAAAAATTTGTTTAGGGTCGAAATGAGAAAACCCATTACGAATACTTTCTCTTAGTAGGTGTAAATGGTTTTTTTCTTCTTCAGAGATTAAGTTTCTACTTTTGCACATATTAATTGTGTCATTAAGTTTTTTAGAGTTAATTTTATCTACTTCTATAGATGAATAGACTGAATTCCAATCTTCAATTTTTATTTTATCTAATCCTACAGTATCAATTATTAGAGCTAACTTTAATAATCTTTCTAACACATGGTTTGTGAGTGTGATGCTGGCTGAATAAGATTCCATTATAATGCAAGAAATAATTTCGTTGAATTTCGGTTGTAATTCTGTAAATATAAGTACAGGATGATGGAGATATTGGCATAGGTCAGGAAATCTTTCAGCTATTCCTTTTTCAAAAACTTTCCTATAGTGATTTTCATTTTGTAGATTCAGTTCATTAATTTTTTCATTATCAATTATTTGAAGTTCTCTTTCTCTTTTTTCAGGATTGATACCATATTTTTCATAAATTTTTTTAGTATTCTCGTCCATTTATATTTTTGTTTAGGTAATTATAAAGATATGGATATTTTCCTATTGAGATTTGTCTTTATTTGTTACCTAGTTTTTATAAGTATGGTTGAAATTAAATATTTAGAAACAATAAGTTTTGCAATATGTATTGTGAAACTTATTTCATCAGATGTTATTTTTTGTTAATTTTATACTATGAAAGTAGCACTTATTCAATCATCTATATTTTGGGAAAACCCCGAAGCCAACCGAGTTTATTTCGAAGAAAAAATAAATACTTTAATTGAAAAAGTAGATTTAATCGTTCTTCCCGAGATGTTCTCTAGCGGTTTCACAATGAATCCAAGTGCAGTTGCTGAAACGATGCAAGGCAAAACAGTATTATGGATGCAAGCTTTGGCTAAAGCCAAAAATACAGCTTTAACAGGAAGTGTAGTTATTGAAGAATTGGGTAATTTCTATAACAGAATGCTGTTTGTGTTTCCTTCGGGAGAAATGCAGTTTTATGATAAAAAGCATTTGTTTACGCTGGCTGGAGAAGACAAAGTCTATACGGCTGGAAATCAAAAGTTGATTGTGGATTATCTGGGTTGGAAAATCTGTCCGATGGTTTGTTATGATTTGCGTTTTCCTGTTTTTTCCCGAAATGTAGAAAATTACGATTTGCTCTTGTATGTAGCCAGTTGGCCTGAAAAAAGGATTACTGCTTGGGACGCACTACTTAAAGCGCGCGCCATAGAAAACATGAGCTACGTTGTCGGTGTTAACAGAATTGGTGTTGATGGAAATGAGCATCCTTATTCTGGTCACAGTCAAGTAATAGATTGTTTGGGTGAATATTTACTTGAACCAAATGAATTAGAGTCTGTTTTTGTTGTTGATTTAGACCGTGAAAAAATGCTTTCTGCTAGAAAATCCTTTGGGTTTTTAAATGATAAAGATTCTTTTAAGCTTCTTTAATTACTCTTTTTTCTTCTTTTTGTTTTTATCGTCTTTTTTAACAGGAGGAGTATAAGGGATGCTTAGGTCAAAAGTTTGTTCAACGTCCCAGTTGGCTCTAACATCTATTTCTCCAGATAGGTAAACAACCTCTTCGGCATATTTCTTTTCGAGATAATTTCCTGGATCGAATTTCTTATTTTTATTAGTGTCATAAATAGCACGAAGTGAAAACTGAGTAGGATCTAGGAGTTTAAAATCAATAATTCGGTCTTTTTCAAGATATTCACTCGCAACAACTTCACCAGTAGATTTTAGTAAGTCAACAATAACTGGGAATGATTTTACATTTTCTAATTTTACTTTCAAATTCCCGTATTGATCCAGTTCTTTAGTGCTTATTTGATAGTTTAGCGTATCGTTAGTTTGTTCAAAAAAATCAGTCATGGCACCTGGGAGAATGTTGAAGCTGTATTTTTTGGCAGGTTCTTTTTTGAAATCAAAAAATAATTTCTGGTTGAATTCGTCATAATTCGTAGTGAATTTTAAAGCAATCGAATCACCATCGATTAATTTGATTTTTGATTCGTCAAATTTAATTAAAGGTGTTGTTGCTTCTATCGCAAAAAGATCATGAAAACTAACTGGATTAACGGAACTAATAGTTAAAGTATCTTTTTTAGGACTTCTAGTTTTAATAGTAAATGTTTTGTTATAGCTGTCTTGCGAAACTTCCACTTTTAAAGAGTCGGTTTTTATGGGTTTGTACCAAATTTGAAGCGAATCCTTTTTTTGCATCTTAGTAACGATGCTAGTTAGTACTTCGTTGTTGTTTTTTAAGGTGATTTTAGGTATCGATTTGGCTTCGGTTGTATTTCCTTCGTAACCCATTAAAAGTCTATTTCCTGATTCTTGAGTAGGTTTAAAAGCTTTAAAAGCATTGTTTTCTTTGAATAATTCTATTTCGTACAAAGTGTCATTTGGAATCGTGATATAATCTTTAATGAAACCTATTTTTTCTGTTTTTGGATCAAATTTATTGTTACTATTTAGGTCTTTTAATGCAATTAAGCGGTATTTTCCAGCCTTAAGATTTTCTAAGCGAAAGGTTTTTAAGCTATCTAAAGTATTGGTAATATATCTAGGACTTTCTTTGTAGATTGTAGAGTCATTGTAGGTTTCGTTTATTTCATATAACATCACAGAAATAAAAGATTCAGGTTCTTTTTCGAAAGCGTATTTCACTTTCCCACCAAGCGCTAAAGAGTCAATGTAATCGCCAGTAGAAAATACATATTTAAATTGATTCAGCGGATTTCCTTCGTTGTTATCAGTTAAACTTTGCCCAAAATTAAAGCTGTAGGTTGTATTGGGTAAAAGAGTGTCTTTTATTTTTATGGTAATGAATTTACTGGCTGTTGTAGGTATAATTAAAGGTTCGTTTTTCATTGGAGGCGAAATCACCAATTGTTTTCTAAGTCCTTTCAGAATTATAATTTCGTCAAATTCTAATTTAATTTGTTTTTCTTTGAAATTTGTGCTAAAATTTTCAGGAAAACTTGATTTTAAATTAGGAGCAATGGAGTCTTTTAATCCGCCAGTAATGCTGCCTCTTTTGGCACAACTAATAATTAAAATAGCGAATAAAAATAGGATATATTTTGAAGGTTTTTTCAACATGACTAAAATGAAATTTAATTGTACAAAATAACGATTATATTTTCGCTAAGCGAAATTTTTTAGCGAATTATTGGGAGTCTTTGCGGTTGTGTTAAAAAAACAGTTTTCCTTATTTAAGGATGTTAATTAACGATTACTAGGGTTTTTTATTCAGTGCAATTTCTTACATTTGTTCACTTCATTTTAATTCATCTTTTTTTGAAAAAATATTTTCTTTATCTAATACTGTTTTCATTTTTTATTTCCTGCAAACAAAAAGAACATCCTATTGTTTCTTTTTATTATTGGAAAACTAATTTTTCTTTATCGAAATTAGAAAAAGAAACGTTGAAAGATAATAATGTAGAAAAAATGTATATCCGTTATTTTGATATTGATTTGCATCCAAAAACCAATGAAGCTTTTCCTTTAAGTCCTATTCATTTTTTATCAAATCCATCAGTGGAAGAAATTATTCCAGTAGTTTTTATCAAAAATAAAGTGATGCTAAAAGCTGATTTGGATGTCGAAAAATTGGCAAAGCAAACTTTTGATTTTATAAATTTAATCAATGCAAAAAATGAATTTTCGTGTAAAGAAATTCAAATTGATTGCGATTGGACTTTGAAGAGTAAAGCCAATTATTTGCGGTTTATGGAGTGTTTTAAGAAGATTTCCAATAAAAAATTATCGGCTACAATTCGTTTGCACCAAATAAAATATTTTGAAAAAACAGCTATTCCTAATGTCGATTCGGGGGTTTTGATGTATTATAATATGGGAACAATCGCAGTAAAATCTTTAAACTCAATATACGACCAAGACATTGCGAAACGTTATATCAATAGTTTGAAGAAATATCCGCTAGCTTTAAATTATGCTTTGCCTATTTATTCTTGGGGAATTCACATTCGTGATAATAAAGTAATAGGAGTGCGTAGTAAAATGAGTATTTTAGATTTAAAAAAAGACAAGCATTTTAGTCTAAAAGATAAATTTAGTTTTGTAGTTACTACTTCTAATTATCGAAATGGAACTTTTTATAAAAAAGGAGATATATTAAAAATTGAAGCTATTTCAGCTGATGATTTAAAAGAAATGGCAAAGGATTTAAACGAAAATTCAGTTGTAAGACCTAAAGAAATTATTTTTTACGACTTAGACGAATTCAATATTAAAAATTATGAAAAAAATATTTTTGAGCAAGTTGTTTCTTGCTTTTAGTACTGTTTTAACCCGTAGTGCATTATAAAAAAAGTTGCTCAAAACACTAAAAAGTGGTAAATTGTAATGATTACCAGTCAATTACAATAATGAGCAACTTA
>WSSedL1CaDRAFT_10001520_pt1 | contig 13384 bp, 11 predicted proteins | sample WetSurSL1Cattail_FD_9464 | JGI IMG/M metagenome (IMG submission 9464)
CGCGGACCAGCCGGTCGAGGATTTTGGTGACCTTTCCGGCCGGGAATGGCTCGCCGATCACCCCGGTAGAGGCCAAAAAAACCTCGGAAGCCTTACAGCCGACGCAGGCCGCGGCCGACTGGGCAACATCGCGGGCGCCCTCGAAACCGGCCTTGCCGGTGAAAGCGTTGGCATTGCCGCTGTTGACCACCAGCGCGCGCGCTTCGCCGCAGGCAAGCGCGGTCCGGCACCAATCCACCGGCGCCGACGGAGCCTTGGATTTGGTAAACACCCCCGCCACCTGGGTTCCGGGGGCAAAAACCGCAGCCATAACGTCGGTCCGCCCCTTGTAGCGCACGCCTGCCTCGCCGGTAGCCAGCCTGACCCCGGCGATGGGGGGAAGATTCGCAAATTTTTTGGGCATCAAAGGCGAAACGTGCGGTCGATCGCCCACGGTCTTTGGGGCGGTTTTGGCCGTTTTTTTCGCCGATTTCGTCGGGTTCCGCATTTTATTGTCCCGTCATAGAACCGAAGGCGGGGTTTGGCCGGAATCGCAAGATTTGACAAGGGGGTGTGGCGTTCTTATCTCTCCCCGGATAGAAGCCCATTCATGCGTCCAGGCCACGCGGGAACAGGCCCGAACCGAGGTTTTCATGTTCAAATTCGGCGCTATGGCGCAGCATTTCTTTGGGTCTGCCAACGAGCGCAAACTCAAGCGATTCTGGGATGTTGTCCCCCAAATCAACGCTCTCGAACCGACGTACCTGACCAAGACCGACGAAGAACTGGCGGCCATGACGCCAGCCTTCAAGGAACGACTGGCGAACGGCGAAACCTTGGAAGATATCCTCCCGGAAGCTTTTGCAGTGGTGCGCGAAGCGGCCAAACGGACCCTCGGCCAGCGACATTTCGACGTCCAGTTGGTCGGCGGCATGGTGCTGCATTACGGCAACATCGCCGAAATGAAGACCGGCGAAGGCAAAACCCTGGTCGCCACCCTCGCCGCCTATCTCAACGCCCTGGCCGGCGAGGGCGTACATGTGGTCACGGTCAACGACTACCTGGCCAAGCGCGACTGCGAGTGGATGGGGCAGGTCTACCGCTTCCTCGGCCTGACCTGCGGCTGCATAGTGCATGGACTTACCGACGAGGAGCGTCACGCCTCCTACGCCGCCGACGTCACCTACGGCACCAACAACGAGTTCGGCTTCGATTATCTTCGCGACAACATGAAGTATTCGATCGACACCATGGTGCAGCGCGGCCACGCCTTCGTCATCGTCGACGAAGTCGACTCGATCCTGATCGACGAGGCGCGCACGCCGCTGATCATTTCCGGCCCGACCGAGGACTTGACCGAACTCTATCGCCGGGTCGACGCGCTGATCCCGCAACTTACGTCGCCCGCCGAAGGCTATAAGGCGCGCCATCGCCTGCCCGGAGAAAAGGAAACCGAGGAGGAAATCGTCGCTAAGGGCGATTTCGAAGTCGACGAAAAACAACGCCAGGCGACGCTGACCGATGCCGGCAACGAGCACATTGTGCAACTTCTGCACGATGCCGGCCTTTTGGAAAAAGGCGATCTATACGACATCGAAAACATCACCGTCGTCCACCACGTCAACCAGGCGCTCAAGGCCCACAAGCTGTTTCAGAAGGACCGCGACTACATCGTCAAGAACGACGAAGTCATCATCATCGACGAGTTCACCGGCCGTATGATGGAGGGCCGCCGCTATTCCGAGGGCCTGCATCAGGCGTTGGAGGCCAAAGAACACGTTACGGTGCAGCCGGAGAACGCCACGCTCGCCTCGATAACTTTCCAGAACTATTTCCGGCTCTACCAAAAACTGGCCGGCATGACCGGCACCGCGCTGACCGAAGCCGCCGAGTTCATGGACATCTACAAGCTCGACGTGATCGAAGTACCGACCAACCTGCCGGTCAAGCGCGCCGATTACGACGACGAAGTCTATCGCACCATTGACGACAAGAACGAAGCGATCATCGAACTGATCAAGGAATGCCACGCCAAGGGGCAACCGGTACTGGTCGGCACCATCTCGATCGAAAAGTCGGAACAATTGGCGGACCTGCTTGCAAGGCGCAAGATTCGGCACAACGTGCTTAACGCCCGTTACCACGAGCAGGAGGCGGTGATCGTCTCTCAGGCCGGCAAGCTCGGCGCCGTCACTATCGCCACCAATATGGCCGGCCGCGGCACCGACATTCAGCTCGGCGGCAATGCCGACATGCGCATCAAGGTCGAACTCGCCGATATAACCGATCCGACCGAACTGGAACGCCGCGCCGCCGAAATTCGTGCCGAGGTCGCTACCGACAAAGAAAAGGTGATTGCCGCCGGCGGGCTTTATATCATCGGTACCGAACGCCACGAAAGCCGGCGCATCGATAACCAATTGCGCGGCCGTTCCGGCCGTCAGGGCGACCCAGGCGCATCGAAGTTCTTTCTCAGTCTGCAAGACGATTTGATGCGCATCTTCGGTTCGGAGCGCATGGACGCGGTGCTGACCAGGCTCGGCCTGGAAAAGGGCGAGGCCATCACCCACCCTTGGGTCAACAAGGCGTTGGAAAAGGCGCAGCAGAAGGTCGAAGCCCGCAACTTCGAAATCCGCAAGAGCATCCTGAAGTACGACAACGTGCTCAACGACCAGCGCAAGGTGATCTTCGAACAACGCAAGATCATCATGTCGTCCGACGACGTCAGCGACGAGATCAAGGAATACCGGCTGGAAGTGATCGCCGACATGGTGGAGCGGCACATTCCACCCAAGGCCTATGCCGAGGCATGGGACGCCGCCGGCCTAGCCGAGGAAGTCTTCAAGGTCTTCGATCTCGAATTGCCGATCGTCGAATGGGCCAAGGAAGAAGGCATCGCCGACGAAGAGGTGCGTGATCGCATCGTCAAAATCGTGGAGACCAAGGTGGCGGAACGCACCGCCAACTTCACCCCGGAGATCATGCGCTACGCCGAAAAGGCGATCCTGTTGCAGACCCTCGATCACAATTGGCGCGAGCACAACATCAATCTCGACCATTTGCGCCAGTATGTCGGTTTGCGCAGCTATGGTCAGCGCGACCCGCTCAACGAGTACAAGGGCGAAGCGTTCGAACTGTTCGAGGCGCTGTTGGCCAAACTGCGTACCGATGTGGTGCGCCAGTTGATGCACATCCAAATCAATGTCGGCGAACCGCCGCCGGAAATGCCGCAGAATGCGCCGCGCGACTTGCTGGAAACTCGAATCGACCCGTTGACCGGCGAAGACCAGATGCAGCCGGGCGACGCGCCGCGCGGCCAGCGCACCGTGATCAACCGTCCGCGCGACGTTGCGGTCGATCCCAACGCCCCCGCGACCTGGGGGAAGGTGCCTCGCAATGCCCCTTGCCCCTGCGGTTCGGGACGCAAATTCAAGCATTGTCACGGGGCGTTGAACTAAGGGCGCGCGTGTTACGCGGATAAACGATAGCGACGCGCTATTGGTCGTCGTTATCGTTTCTGTTGGCCATATCTGCTGTTCTGCCGATAGTTCGATTCGTTTGCTGCCGCCCGCATGGCGAGCGAACAAGGAGAGAAACAACCTGTTGCGCTTGTCGTTGGTTTCGATAAAATCCTTTTAAAGTAGATAACTGTTTATTTGCGCTTATGTCGTATCGACGTTTTTTAATCTTGGGGATCTTAAGGAGACCACCGTCATGCATGTGTCTTGGACGTTGCGCGCCTGCGCAGCCTGTCTGGTAGCGGGAGCTTTGATCGCGCCGGCATCGGCCGAAACCATCAAAGATAAGAAGGACAGAAAAGAAGCGCAAATACCGACATGCGCCAAAAAGCTTGGCTCTATTGCTGTCTACGAACCGGAAAACAAATGGTGGGTCGATCTCAAGCTGGAATCGCCCGAAGCGCTACTTAAGGTCTTCGTCAATAAGTCCAAATGCTTCACGCTGGTCGACCGCGGCAAGGGCTTTTCCGCCGTTCAGGCCGAGCGCGACCTCGCCGGCCAGGGGCAACTGCGCGGCGGCTCCAACATGGGCAAAGGGCAGATCAAGGCGGCCGATTACGTTCTGGTGCCCGATGTCGTCAATCGTAATTCCAACGCCGGCGGTTCGGCCTTAGGCGGCATTCTCGGCGGCCTGATCGGCGGCGGAGCCGGCGCCATTCTCAGCCATATCAGCATCAGCAGCAGTACCGCCGATGTGGTATTGACCGTCACCAATGTTCGCTCGTCCGAACAAGTGGCGCTGGAGGAAGGACACGGCGAAAAAAGCGATCTCTCCTTCGGCGTCGGCGCTGGCGGCTTCTTCGGCGGCGGGTTCGCCGGCGCCGGCGTCTCCAGCTATCAGAATACGCAGATCGGCCAGGTCGTCACCCTGGCCTATATCGACGCCTACACTAAGCTGGTGAACCAGATGGGCGCCACCCTGACCGACGTCAACCCCGGCGGCGGCGCCCAACAGGCGGTGACGGTAGCAAAGCCCAGCCGCCTCTACACCAAGTCAGGCGGCAAAGGTAAGGTCGTGCGTTCGCTTGCGGTCGGCATGATGCTATATCCCACCGGCAACAGGGACGGCGTGTGGTGGGAAGTCGACGACGAAATGGGAAACCGCGGCTGGGTATCCAATCTGACTTTGGAATTGGCGAAGTAGCCGCCGAACTCGGATCGAAATTTTAGTGCAACGAGCGCAAAAGTGGAATCGGTTTTGCGCGTAAAATTGCGACGAAACAAAGAGCTAGAGCGACGGACTGATTGCGTTTGAACGTCCGTCGCTCTAGCCGGACAATAACGGCTTCATCCGGATACGACACGGGATGGGGCCGTTTTTTTTGCTTCCGGTCAAAACTCCAACTCGCCTGCCGGCGGCGGCAAACCGAATTCCGGCGCACGCTTGGCCTTGGCGATGGCGTCGAGTGCGGCGTTGACGAAACCGGCCTCTTCCTCGGTGCAGAAGGCATGAGCCAGCTCGACATACTGGTCGATCACCGTCTTGGCCGGTACGTCGGGGCGACCGATCAGTTCGAACGATCCGGCGCGCAAAGCAGCCCGCATGATCGAATCCACCCGCGACAGCTTCCACTTGTCGGTCAGTACGGCGGAAATGGCTTCGTCGATCTCGGCCTGATGCTGCGGTACACCGGCAAGGATCGCGGCGAAGAATTCTTCGTCCGGCGGCCCCAGCGCAGTGATCTCCGGCTCGCAGCCGAAACGGAAGGCGATGAACTCTTCGGTCACCGCCCCGGAAGGATCGCCGGTCAACTCCATCTGATACAAAGCCTGAACCGCGGCCAAGCGGGCGGCACGGCGAGCCTCGCCGACGACGTTACCGCTCACGATGCGGACCCATGCGGTACTTCAGTTCGATAAGTGCCAGGCAGGCGTTCACTGCGCCAGCTCCCTTGTTGGCACGCGCCGGATCGGCACGCACCAACGCCTGTTCTTCGTTCTCCACCGTCAGGATGCCGTTGCCGATGCACAGACCGTAATTGACGCCGAGATCGGTCAGCGCGCGGGCGGACTGGGTCGCCACGATGTCGAAGTGAAAGGTCTCTCCGCGAATGACGCAACCGAGCGCGACATAGCCGTCGTAAGAGCGGCCGCCGTGGCCCCCGCCCTTCACCGCAAAGCCGATCGCCGGAGGAATTTCCAGCGCACCGGGCACCGCCACGCTGTCGTATTCGGCTCCCGCCGCATGAAGCGCCTCGGTCGCCCCCGCCATCAACAACCGCGAGATGTGCGGGTAGAACGGCGCTTCGACGATCAGGATGTTCGGCGTCATTTAGATATCCTTCCCCCGGATTGGATGCGTCCCGACGATGTTCAGCCCGAATCCGCCCAGCGCCACGATGATCTTTTCCGGCGTATCGGTCAAAAGAATCATGTCCTTAACGCCGAGGTCGAGCAATATTTGCGCTCCTACCCCAGCTTCCTTGACCCGGCGTCGGTCGGCGGTTTCGGTGTCGTGGCGCAGCAGTTGATCGGTGACGAAGGTCGCCCGCGCTTGACGCAAAACCACCACCACGCCGCGCCCGGCTTCGGCCACCAGCCGCATCGATTTGGCTAGACGACCGGCGTTGCCGGCCTCGCCGAGCATGTCGGAAAGCAGGTTAGTAGCATGCATACGCGCCAAGACCGGTTCGATGGTGCTGATATCGCCCTTCACCAGTGCAATATGCTCGGCGTATTCCATCGTATTGACGTAAACGTAAAGCTTCCAGTCGCCGCCGATCTCGCTGCGGAAATTGGTTTCCACCACCCGCTTGATGAAGTGATCGTAGCGCCGGCGATAGGCGATCAGATCGGCAATGGTGCCGATCTTCAACCCGTGCAGTTGGGCGAACTGCACCAGATCGGGCAGCCGCGCCATAGCACCGTCGTCCTTCATCACCTCGCAGATGACGCCGGCCGGGGTCAGACCGGCGAGCCGAGCAAGATCCACCGCCGCCTCGGTATGGCCGGCGCGCACCAAGGTGCCGCCCGAACGGGCGGTGAGCGGGAACACATGGCCGGGCACCACGATGTCGTCGGGACCTTTGGTCGGATCGATCGCCACGGCAATGGTGTGGGCGCGGTCGTGCGCCGAAATGCCGGTGGAAACCCCCTCCGCCGCCTCGATCGATACCGTGAACGCCGTGCCGTGCGCCGACTTGTTGAACTGGGTCATCATCGGGATGCGCAATTCCTCGGCGCGCTCCTGGGTCATCGCCAGGCAAATCAGACCGCGGGCGTGAGTGGCCATAAAGGCGACCGCCGCCGGCGTACACATCTGCGCCGGGATGTAGAGGTCGCCCTCGTTCTCGCGATCTTCGGCATCGACCAGGATAACCATCCGACCGTTGCGTATTTCTTCGAGGATTTCGTCGACTTGGGAAATGTAACCGGAAAACACGGGATCTCAGCCTTTCACCAGCCGCGCCAGATATCGCGCCAGGGGATCGATTTCCAAATTCAACTTCATGCCGGGTTTCAACCGTCCGAAGGTCGTCACTTCGGCAGTGTGCGGGATGATGTTGACCCCGAACGTACGCCCTTTCGCCTCGTTGACGGTCAGCGACACGCCGTCGAGTGCCACCGATCCCTTGGGGGCGATGTACTTGGCCAAAGCGGCCGGCGCCTTGAACGTCATGCGCAGGGATTCACCGTCGGGCTTGAGCGAAACCAGTTCGACCGTACCGTCGACATGGCCGGTGACGATATGACCGCCGAACTCGTCGCCCACCCGCAGCGGTTTTTCCAGGTTGACCGGATCGCCGACCTTCCATTTTCCCATTGTGGTCTTGGACAACGTCTCGCCCGAGGCGGTGACCGAAAACCAGCGGTTCTTGCCTTTGCCCTTGCCGACGACCGTCAGACAGATCCCGGCACAGGCGATCGAAGCGCCCATGCCGACGGCATCGATGTCGAAATGGGTGGCGATGGTCAGGTGGGTATCACCGCGCTTCTCGATCCGGCGGATTTCGCCGACGTCGCTGACCAATCCGGTAAACATGCGCTATTCCTCGGTATTCTCGACGTATTGTTCCAACACATCCGGCCCCAGCACCAGCCGGCCGGCAAGACGAAACCGCGGCGCCTCGTCCAACGACAACGCCGCCAAGGCATCGATGCCGTCGCGACCGCCGCCGCCAAGTACCAAACCGGTGCGAAACAACGCTATCCGGTCGGCAACCCCGCGATCGAGGAAGGAGGCATGGACGCCGGCACCGCCTTCCACCAGGAGACGGGTTATACCGCGCTTTGCCAGTTCCGCCAGAACCAAAGCGAGGTCCGGCCGCCCCCTGGCGTCGCGCCTGAGCCGAACGATCTCGACGCCGCGCGCTTCCAGCCACGCCCCGCGCTCGCCCGTATCCTCGACGGCCGTAAACAGCAGCACCGGCACCTTTTTCGCGCTTTGCGCCAGTTTCGATGCGGTGTCCAGTTGCAGCCGGGAATCGAGCACCACCCTGAGCGGGGAACGGCCCTCCAACCCCGGTAAGCGGCAGGTCAGCATGGGATCGTCGGCCAACACAGTGCCGCTACCGACCAAAATGGCATCGGCTTCGGCCCGCAAGAGATGGCCGAACCGTCTGGCAATCTTGCCGGTGATCCAGCGGCTCGATCCATCAGCGGCCGCGATCTTGCCATCTAGGCTGGTGGCGATCTTCAGGGTCACCAGCGGGCGGTTTTCCCGCACCTTCAGGAAAAAACCGGCGTTCAATGCGGCGGCCTCGGCCTTACAAACCCCGAGAACGACCTCTGTGCCGGCGTCGCGCAATATTGCCAACCCATTGCCGTTCACCCGCGGATCGGGGTCGGTAACCGCCGCCACCACCCGGGCGATGCGAGCCTCGACCAGCGCGTCGGCACAAGGCGGAGTCTGACCGTGATGGGCGCAAGGCTCCAGCGTGACATAGACGGTGCCGCCCCGGGCCTCGGGACCAGCCTGGGCTAGCGCAACGGCCTCGGCGTGCGGGCGGCCGCCCTTTTGCGTCCAGCCGCGGCCGGCGATGTGGCCATCCTTGGCGACGATCACGCAACCAACCGCCGGGTTGGGCGCAACCGTCCCCAGCCCACGCACAGCCAGCCTCAGGGCGTGGTGCATGTGGCGGATGTCGACGGGATCGGTGTCCGTCACGCATTAATCCTTTTCGACGGGATCGCCCTCATCGGGGAATTTGTCCTCTTCGACCACTTTATCGTCGTCGAGTCCTCCGGCGATTTCACCGAGAATGCTTTCAAAATCCTTCACTTCGCGGAAGTTCTTATACACCGAGGCGAAGCGCACATAGGCCACCTTGTCGAGGCTTTGCAGCGCCTGCATCACCAATTCGCCGATCATGGTCGAGGCGATTTCGTTCTCGCCCAGGCTTTCCAACCGGCGGACGATGCCGGTAATCATGCGATCCACCCGCTCCTGCTCGACCGGCCGCTTTCTCAACGCATGGTTGATCGAGCGCTCCAGCTTGTCCCGATCGAACGGCTCGCGCCGCCCGTTTTTCTTGACCACGATCAATTCGCGTAACTGCACGCGCTCAAAGGTGGTGAACCGCCCACCGCATTCCGGGCAATGCCGTCGCCGCCGGATCGCGGAATTGTCTTCCGAAGGGCGGCTGTCTTTGACTTGCGTATCGTCGTGACCGCAGAACGGGCAACGCATGGGAGCCTCTTATCCGTAGATAGGAAATTTTTGGCACAACGCCAGAACACGCGCTTTTACGCTTGCTTCGACTGCGGCATCGCCGCCCTCGCCCGCCTTGGCCAAGGCGTCGATCACCTCGATAATCAGTGTGCCGATCTGGCGAAATTCGGCCGTACCGAAGCCGCGAGTAGTGCCGGCCGGCGTACCCAGCCGGACGCCCGACGTGACCGTCGGCTTTTCCGGGTCGAAGGGAATCGCATTCTTGTTACAGGTGATATTGGCCCGGTCGAGCGCATGCTCCGCCGCCTTGCCGGTGACGCCTTTGGGGCGCAAATCGACAAGCATCAGGTGGGTGTCGGTGCCGCCGGAGACGATATCGAGACCGCCGGCATGCAGGGTTTCCGCAAGCGCCTTGGCGTTTTCTACAATGTTCTTCGCATATTGCTTGAACTCGGGTTTCAGCGCCTCGCCGAATGCCGCAGCCTTGCCGGCGATCACATGCATCAAGGGCCCGCCCTGAATACCTGGAAAGATTGCCGAATTGATCTTTTTGCCCAGGGCCTCGACGCGCGAAAGGATCAGGCCGCCGCGCGGACCGCGCAAGGTCTTGTGGGTCGTCGATGTCACGACATGCGCGAAGTCGAGCGGATTGGGATGCACCCCGCCCGCCACCAAGCCGGCGAAATGCGCCATGTCCACCATCAGGAAAGCGCCCACCTCGTCGGCGATTTTGCGAAAGGCGGCAAAGTCGATGATTCGCGGATAGGCCGAACCACCGGTAACAATCAGTTTCGGCTTGTGTTCGCGAGCCAGTGCCGCCACTTCGTCCATGTCGATACGGGCGTCCTGACGGCGCACGCCGTAGCCAACCGCTTTGAACCACTTACCCGACATGTTGACGGGCGAGCCGTGGGTCAGATGCCCGCCCGCCGCCAGCGACAACCCCATGAAGGTATCGCCCGGCTGCATCAGCGAGAAGAACGCTGCCTGATTCGCCTGAGAGCCTGAATTCGGTTGCACGTTGGCATAGGTGGCGCCGAACAAAGTTTTAACCCGCTCGATGGCAAGAGTTTCGACGACATCCACCCATTCGCAGCCGCCGTAATAGCGCTTGCCCGGATACCCCTCGGCATACTTGTTGGTCAGTACCGATCCCTGGGCGTCCAACACTGCCTTGCTGACGATGTTTTCCGAGGCAATCAGCTCGATTTTTTCGCGCTGACGCGTCAGCTCGCCTTCAATGGCGCCGGCCAACTCGGGATCGGTCTGGATCAGTCCTTGGCCGAAAAAAACGGCCATCTGCCCGTTATTCATATCCATTTACATAACACCTCGCCGCGTTTGAACCACCCAACGTCATACTACCAAGTCTATCCTGCCTTCGCAGCATTCGATGCGTGCCGACGTTTCTTTACCAAATCTGGGCCCGATAAAGCGAGCGCCTCGACCGCCGACAGCTCAAATTTATTGTTTTGTAAAGCCCCTTCACACTGCGTGCGACACAACCGACAATGGAACATAAGTACTCACAACTACAGGCAAATATAATTATCTATACAAATAAGACGCATTGTGCAGTTTTGTACTCGAAGAAAAAAACACGCGTTGAATATTTCATATTAAGGTGCGTTATGAGATATTGGCATGTGGATTCGTGTTTCTGAATGGATTGAAGCTCGTATTTGGGCAACTTGAGACAATTCATAACTGCCCGCGACAGTAACCAAGGAAACGTACAATGGTAAATCACGATACCGAGGAAAAAAAAATCGACACGCTCCTTGAAATAACCTGCGATATCGTGTCGGCGTATGTTGGAAAGAATCCGGTTCCGGCCGGCGAATTGGCTTCGATCATTAAAAACGTTCATCAGACGCTCGGCGAACTGGAAAGCGGCGTGCAGCACGGCGACGCAGCAACGGCGCATAAGCCGGCCGTACCGATCAAGAAATCGCTGACGCCGGAGTATTTGATCTGCCTCGAAGACGGCAAGAAGCTGAAGATGCTGAAGCGCTATCTCCGTTCGCGTTACAGCATGACGCCGGACCAGTATCGCGCCAAATGGAATCTGCCGGCCGATTATCCGATGGTTGCATCGAACTATGCCGCGCAACGTTCGGAGTTCGCCAAAAAGATCGGACTTGGGCGCGCTGCCCCGACGACCAAGGGACGACGCAGATAAGAAAACCGGATCGGCGCATCTTTGCCGCCGTTTGTCACGGCTCCTCGGTCGACGGGGAGCCGTTCTGTTTCTTCAGAACATATTCCAACTTAGCCACCGCCGTCCGTTCCAGAACGTCCCGCGGCGTCGAGGCCGGCCCGAAAATGCAGGCCTCGATTCCGGTCCGACCATCGATCGCCGTGGCTTTGATCAAGCCGCCATGAGCGACCAACTCGAGATATATCTCTCGTTTTTCGCTCGGCTCAGCCAAGGACTTACGCCGCCCGCTGCAAGTGCAGCTTCATCCATACGTCATCGAGCGCCCGCACGAGTTCTTCCATCATCGCCTTGGTATGAACCGGAGAAGGCGTAAAGCGTAAGCGTTCCGTACCGCGCGACACGGTAGGATAGTTGATCGGCTGCACGTATATCGCATAGTCGTTCAGCAGCACGTCGGCCACGGATTTGCACAAACCGGCCTCGCCCACCATCAGCGGCACGATGTGGCTGGGCGAATTCATCACCGGCAAACCGGCGTTGCGGAACATGGACTTGAGGTTCGCCGCGTTCTCGTGCAGCGCATGGCGCTCGGTATTGCTTTCCTTGAGATGGCGGATCGAGGCGATGGCGCCGGCAGCCAGCACCGGCGCCAATGCGGTTGAAAAGATGAAGCCGGGAGCGAAAGAACGAATGCAATCGACCATTTCGGCCTTGCCGGCAATGTAACCGCCCATCATGCCGTAGGCCTTGGCCAACGTGCCCTCGATAATGTCGATACGGTCCATTGCACCGTCGCGTGCAGCGACGCCGGCACCGCGCGGACCGTAAAGCCCGACGCCATGCACTTCGTCAAGATAGGTCATGGCGTTATATTTTGCCGCCAGATCGCACATCGCGTTGGTCAGCCCGAAATCGCCGTCCATCGAATAGACCGCTTCGAACGCAATCAGCTTGGGAGCGACAGGATCGGATTGACCGAGAAGTTCCTCGAGATGATGAAGATCATTGTGGCGAAAAACACGTTTTTCGCAGCGACCGTGCCGGATGCCTTCGATCATCGATGCATGATTGAGTTCGTCGGAGAAGATAATCAGCCCCGGCAACAATTTTGCCAATGTCGCCAACGTCGTGTCGTTCGAGGCAAAACCCGAATTAAATGTCAGCGCAGCTTCCTTGCCGTGCAGATCGGCCAACTCTCGCTCCAGCTCGACGTGATAGTGAGTGGTACCGGAAATGTTGCGGGTGCCTCCGGCGCCGGTGCCGACCCGATCGAGCGCCTCGTGCATCGCCGCGACCACCGCGGGATGCTGCCCCATGCCGAGATAATCGTTGCTGCACCACACCGTGACCGGTCGAACGCCGTTGAGAGTTACGCATTCGGCGATGGGAAATTCGCCGCACTTGCGCATCAAATCGACAAACGTTCTGTACCGCCCCTCGCGCTTCAGACCGTCCAACGCCTCGCGAAACCGGGAGAGATAAAATGATGGCATCTGTTTCGAGTCTCGTTTCGTTCTTTATTTGCGGAGTTGCGACGCTCCGCTTGCAGACGGTCAGCTTAGACCAGCATTCCTGGCCGAATCCATCACATTTATCAGGGAACAGCTCCCCGCCCCACCAATCGGCAAGCTGTTAGCGGTATCATTCTAATATATATGATAATTAGTTGCCCGTGAAGAATACCGTATCTACGCCGGAACGGGTCGGGGGACACCGATAAGCGCCGTCAGAGTTTTGACAACAAAACCTCAGCCAGCGGATGAGAAGGCTGAAGATGTATCCGGCGGCGGGGCGTACGGCTGCAAGCCGACAACCAAACGTCTCGGCCATTTTAAAATGCAGGTTGGTGTCATCCCCGACTCAAGAAAAATCCTTGGCCTCGGGAATGCGGTTGAAGGCCACCTTGGCCCCCATGTACGGCGACACGCATCGCGGCTGGGGGCCGATCGCCACCGCGTCGCGGCCGTAGCGCTGGTTCAACCTGTCGATGGCTTCGGAAAGCTTCAGCCGATCTTCCCGTTCGTTCATGTCGGGCCGCCAGCCGAACAGATCGGGAGAAATCGCCGCTGCCTCGATCAGATCGGCGAGCACGATGCCGACATGGCGGACGGCCAG